>SDBT01018998.1_pt1 | contig 10781 bp, 7 predicted proteins | sample 2277101 | NCBI WGS metagenome assembly SDBT01 (sample SAMN10404973, study PRJNA504765) | marine sediment metagenome | isolation source: marine sediment core GS10_PC15, 103 cmbsf | place: Arctic Ocean: Southern Knipovich Ridge | collected 2010 | reverse complement strand
CCAATCGTGGGGTTCCCCTTGTCCTTACCATTCCCCGCCCAGTCCTTCTGCGTCGCGTCGCTGTATAGCTGGGGCCGGAAGTCTTCGTGTTCCCTGACGAATGCGGGCGCGCGTTCCATGAAGTTGTCGTCGAACGGCGTTGACCGGTCGTCACCGACGTTCCCCTGCTTGAAGTCGTCGTCTTTGAGCTCGTCCATCCCGGAGGAGAAGTCTTGTATATCCTCGGGGCTCCCGTCGTTGCGCCAATCGCTGGCGTTGATGAACTTCCGGCCGTTCGCAGAGGTCACCGTGTTGCGCGCGACAGCGCCCATGATGACCTTCGACTTCTCGGCGAGGACCGCGTCGCGCATCTCGGGAGTGATCGGGGGAGTGGTAGCTTCGGTTGGTGCCGGGGCGCCGACGCCCGCGGTCTTCGCGCGCAAGGCTTCGTCCAAGGCCAAACGCAGGGTTCGCCTGGGGCGCCCCGCGCGAATGGCCTTGAGCTCCTCCTGCCGCGCCTGCGACATCTTGTCGATGCCAGCCATCGTCTTGCGGTCACCGGCGCCGTCTTCGCCGTAGCGTAGGGACCACCGCTGAAGGGTGTCGTTAAACGAGAAGAACGTGTTCTTGCTGAGGTAGATGCGCTTGGACTGACCGGCCTCGGGGGGAGACGGGACAGTCATGACAGCGACGCCGTTCTCGAGAACCGTGACGTTGAAGAACGAGGTGAACTGCCCAAGGTCCTTGTTGTCGACGTTGAACTGGTCGCCCGGCGCCGCGTGAATGCTCGTGACGGTGCCATCCTCGAGCCGCCGCGTGACCGCCAGGCCTTCACCGAGACCAGTGTCTCTGTCATGCACTACGCCAACTTGGTCGGTGCCCAGTAGTGCAAGGACTTCTTCGTTCCCCGCCGCCGCCATGTCTTCTCGCGCGCGGGTCAGGGTGCCGCTGGTGATCTTGGTGTGCGGAACGATCTGACTGTCGGGGCTGATCCCCACGGCAGGCGCGTTGGAAATCACGACGCTCTGGTTCCCCTCAGGGTCAGAGGCCAGGCCAAGGCGGTCGCGGACGCTCTTGATGGCGAGGTCAGCAATGGTCTCCAGGGTGGCGCCCGGGTCATTCCGAGATAGGTGCGCGGAGGCGTCCATTTCGTTCTGAACCATAGCCTTGACGGCGGAAGACGTTCCGGTGTCATAGTCGGGGATACTATCGAAGATCACCCCCGAGACTTCCAGGTCACTATTCTCCATACGGTCCCAGGCTTCTTTGGCCTGGGCGAACTTTGAGGATTCATCCCGGTCGAGGCCGGAACTGTCGCGCGCGCGCGCATAGGCTGTTCGTGCGGCGTTGGGCTCAACGACTTCACCCTCTTGGGGTTTCCACTTCTCCCAGATGGCGCGCTTGTCTTGTCCGGTTTCCTGCGCGTGCTCCATCGCCGTCTGGAGCATGTTCGCGCTGGGACTGAGGTGACTGTTGCGCGCTGCACCGTTGGTGGAGTTGCTGCGCCGTGCCTGGATTGTCTTGAACATTTTTTCTACGGCGTCGTAGTCGTCGGACCCCGTCAGAACGCGAGAGGAGTTGTCCCGCATGTCTTTGGAGGAGCCCGCCCGTCCGACGAACGCATCTTGCTTAAGTTCAGCTTCCTCGGCGTCTCTGGCAAAGCCGGCCTGTATCAGTGGCTCTGTTAGGGCGTGGCGAGCGGCGGCTTCTATCATCTTCCGCACGTCTTTCGCGGACCCTGTGGGTTGACCGTTCCGGCCAATGGCGCCGACGGCGATGGTCGTGTTCGCAGCGCCTTTGAACACGCCGGCGAACTTGGCGAGCGTCCCGGCATACAGGCGTTCGTTGCGCCCGAACTTATTGCCCAGCGCCTCCAGGTCGTTGTACAATCTGTCGGGGGTGTCGCCTTCGGCGCCCTTGCCGATCTTCGTCTTCGTCAGCCGTTCATTCAACTCCGTGAAGGCGTCCTGATGTTCCTTGCTGTTGGCAGTACGCCGGGCCGCCTGGTACGCGATGAGCGTCTTCGAGTACTCCGTCGGGTTCAGTTCCCGAATGGTCAGCCCGTCGCGCTCGGGGTCCTTCACGTTGGTGATCATCATGAGCGCGTGCGTGTTCCCGCGCGCGGCAGACTGGATAAGCTGCGTGTCGGTGGTCTCAAAGCCGATCTTGACGGCGTTCACCGCGTTGACCGGCTGCATGCCAATGACTGTCTTGCGCATGGTGAGCAAGCCGTCAGGACTGGCGGGGAAATCCTGGTTTTTCATCGCGTCCCGAATGAAGACTTCACTGGTCCGTTGGGCCTTCGCCTGCATCGCCTCCTGGCGCTTCTTCCTGAACTCCCGCTCGAACTTCTTCGCGCGCAGGGCCACGCGGCGCCCGTACGCCACCGCGAAGATCGGGTCGGCGTCTTGGGTCTGTGACTTGATGAATGCTAGGGTGACGTCGTGTGGGTCACTGTCGAGAGGGACGTCCCGGAGGGCGGGTAGAACTCCTTCTTCAAAGTCCTGGTCAGCCATCGACGTGGCGACGACAGTCTGGAAGACGTTGCTGATGACCCGGCGCCGGCGCAGTTCGTCATTCGGGATGAACTTCGAGAAGTCGCCAGACGTATAGGCGTCTCGCGCGGCCTCGGGGTCCTGGAGTACGGCCGCCTCAATCCGTTGGACTTCAGCCGTGTTCTCCGCCGCGATCTGGTGCATCTGCTCGATGTGGTCGTTCTGCTGGAACTGGTCGAGAGCAGGGAAGAAGTTCGACAGGGACTGCCCTACCGCCCGGAGAGCGCCGGCCTGGGCGAACCCGCCCGGTTCGTCGACGACGCGGGCAGTGTCTGTGCGAGTAAACCGCGTGGTCGGCGCCTGCCGCTTCGGGCGTGGAGTGCGCGCGCCGCGCGACGGGCGCTGGCCGCCGCCTTGACCTAGATCAATAGGCATAAAGTTCTCTCCTTACGGCTTCTTCTTGGGTTTTGGTCTTGATGCGGCTGAGACGTTGGACGTCAGTCCCGTGTTCTTTTGGCGCCGGATGGCCCCTGCGAGCTTCTGCTGCCCCGCGACGGTCGTTGCGATGCCACCCGCGGCACTGAGTATAGCGGAGAACATCGACCCGGATGCCCGCGTTTGGGCGTTCTCTGCGCGTGAGCGAGCCTGCGACTGTCTGGACGACAAAGAAGCGATACGCGATATGGAGTTTCCTTTGATGCGCGCTTTATCGATACCCTCGAGGAAACCGATCTCACCAGCGAACCGGCCTACGTTCCCTGTCCCCGCGCCGCCACCGTCAGCCATAGCGGCGATCATCTCGCCCATCTGCTTGTCGGCTTCGCGTGCGCGGTCCGAGCGTTTGGAGCGAGCGTTGAGCGCCTCCTCTTCCTTCTGTCTCTCGAGTTCTTTGACCTGAGAATCGGCGAGCTCCGCGGCGGCGGAGGCTTCGGACTGCGCGGCGACTACGCCCATGATACCCTGGACGGCCTGGAGGAGGATTTTTGTGTTTGCGCCCATTAGCCTTGCCTCGAGAGTTCGTTGAAGAAAGCACGCCAGGCGGCCGACGTCACCACGCAGGGCGTCGGCCTATCGTTGGATAGCACCACATCGACAAACGCAGAGTTCGCCCTGATCGGGACCTTGAACGTCGTCGAGGACGCAATGGACGCGGCGCCAATGACGGTCTCCGCCGAGCCGAGTGTCTTTCCTTCGAACGTGATGACCTTGTTGGTCCGGCCGGCGAGCACCACCGTGGCCTTGATGAAACCAGTGGTCTCCAGTTTGAGCGTCAGGTCGCGCAACTGTAGGCGCCCGGTGATGATGGGTTTCCCCTCGGGGTCCCCGTCTCGGTAGAAGAACTCGGACAACTGGACTGACATATTGTATGGAACGCCGGCCCAGGCGGCGCCAGTCGACACGTCGCCGGCGATGGCCAACTCGTTGTTCACGTCCGCGGCGACTGCGGTCGCGTTGGTGATCGCCGTGCCGGTGAGAGCGGTGATGCCGTTGGCGTCACACCGGTCGACCAGGGTGAGCGATACGACGTTGGTCGCTGACGTGGCGTCAACCGTGATCGAACCGTCGGTCGCATCGTTGATGCAGATGGCAAGTTCGGTGGCGTCGGAGGTGTCCGTTCCGCTGATCTTGAACTCACGGTTGGCCGTGGTCGTCGTGGTGGCGTGCGCGGTGTACGTCTGTCCGTTGATGATGATGGTCTCGCCCGCGAGGACCGTTGTCATCGTGATGTCAATCTTGTCGGGGTACAGAGGCATGATTTCTCGTCCGGGCTCATTCGCGGCGGGACCGGTGACGATCTCAACGTCGTCGTTGTGTTCGTAACCCGTGGTCCACCGGGTGCAATCGGATGAGGAATCGTATGTCCCCGAGAGCACTTCGCGCCGGTCGATGAACGGTGTGAAACCCACGGTTGCGTCCTGCGCCTCCCGGTCGATAGGAACCTGCTCCAGGAAGAACGCAGTCGAACCTGCGGGCGTCGCGCGTTCAACTAGCATCACGAGGAAACCGGACATGGACGCGATGCCGTGGATGAACGTCTTAGCCTCTGACACTCCGAACTTGTAGGTGCCCCAGGAACTCTGGAGCTTCTTGGTGCCGTCGAAGAACGTCTTGTAGACGTACAGATTCATCTGCTCGGCGGTCGTCAGGACGAACACGGTGTTCTCGGTCGAGTCCGAAATCATGGACAAGATGTCGTTGGGGATATACCCCTCGACGTGCGCGGTTATGTCCGCGGCTGTGTTCGACAGCGTCGTGTCATCGAAGAAGTACTCGTAGACAAGCGCGTGCCGCAGGCCCTTGGACGCGAAGTACAAGACGTCGCCCATGGGGACCGGGGGTGCGACCGGGGATGCTGCGTAAGACGTGGCCTGGTCGAACGTCGCGCTCTCCGGGGTGAAGGCAGCGGTGGACGTGAGTTCGAACTGCGCGCGCTGGGAGGTCGCAAACAGAATTTTGCGGAACACGGCGGCGAACTTGAGAATGTTGACCTCGTTGGTGGTCGCGGCGCGCTCAACAGGGTCACTGTCGAGGACGTCCACGGCCTTCTCGGGCCAGATGTTCTTGACGTCACCGGACTGCGTGCAGAATGCCTGCTCGTCGGCCAGGAGGACCAGTCGGTTCCGGAAGAAGTTCACGTCCTGACACGCGAGGCCCTCGGGGGGACCTTCGAGGTCGTATGGATTGTCGGCCAGGTCACCCCCCAGTATATTGGGGGGAGGTGTCACGTCGTCGTCGCCGGCCAACTTGTCGTCCCACGGTGCGGCGCTGTAGGTGAACGTCGTGCCATCGAAGGTGATCTTGTGGGGCATGGACGTGGCGTCGATCTTGTTGTGCCCGTTGGGGTCTACCACTTCCAGGTACGTGCTGGTGGCCACGTCGTCGATCACGTAGTACGTTCCGAAGCCGCTGGTGTCCGTCCCGCTGACGCGGTGCGTCGTGCCGGCGCCCGAAGCGGCTGCGAGGTCCGCGAAGGTCTGCTTGGTGTCCGTGATAGTCCCGTTGGACGCCTGCGCCATGCGCATCTTGATCGCGGTGTTGGTGACGAAGGTCGCGTCGGCCACGGAGACGAACCTGAGGGTCTGCGGGGTGGTCCCGTTGAGATACGTCAGGTCCTTGAACGTCCCCATGAGGGTCATGCCGTCAGTCGCGCCGGCCATGCCGGTGGTGACGTTGACCCGAATGAAGTTGTGATCGCCGGTCGCCACGGCGTCAATGGTGGTCGAGAAGGACCCACTGGCTGCGCCGCCCTTGGCGGTGGCGATGTCGTTCCACACGATCCCGTCTACTGAGCCCTCGATCTTCCACCGCCCGGTGGCCGCGTCGTCCATCTCCCACTCCCAGAAGACCACGGTCTCACTGGCGTCGAACTTGAGAGGGATCGACATGTTGGCGGCGTCGACCTGCATGATCCCGGTGCCCGTCCCCAGGCTGAAGTTGTCGATCAAAAAATAGCGGACCGAGTCCGCGACCGTGACGGTCACCTGCGCACCGGTGATCGCATTCACCGCCAGGATTTCACTGTCACTCACCAGCAGGAAGTACTGGTTCGACGCATCTCGGTCGATGGGGTGAACCGCGTATTCCAGGGCGACGTTCAGGAAGGAGAGCTCTTTTATGATCTGGGAGCCCGGGCGCTTCTCGAAGCCACCGGTGAAGATGTTGAACATCGTGTTGTCGCCGGTCTCTGTCTGGTTGGCCTTGCGGACCGGCGCGGGCTGCGTGGAGACCCCACCGAATAGCGTGGGGATCGCTTGTTCAACGAGCAGACCCATGGTGATTACCTTCCGAAGCCGGGGTTGTTGCGATACACGATGCTGCGCACATGTGGGTTGTCGCGGATCATGTTCTGGCCTTCGTTCTCGGTGTCCTCCTGGACCGCCTGCGCGAGCGCGTCTGCGACGTCCTCGAGGGTAGCCTCCTGGAGAACCTTGGACCCAATGGCGCCCTTCTGGAACCGATGGGCGGCCATCGTCCAGACGTACATCTGGAGGGCCGGCCCGAGGTTGGCGAACTCAAGCAGGGACACGAGGTCTACCGTGAGTTTCGTGGGGGTGTTGGTGGTCCAGAACTCGGTGTTGTTGTCGACGTCGAACGCGATCCACTTGGTGTCGTCCGCGGATCGCTTCATGACGACGTTGATGAAACTTGAGTGGTTGGGAGTTGTCCGCTGGCGTCCGCCGCGGGGGTTCACCGTGTTGACCTTGAGGGCGTTGACGGCGAGAGGAAACTGGTTGGCTGCGTTCTTGGTCAGTTCAGTGGCCCGCAGGGTGTTGACGTGCCACCCCTTCAACTGGATTTGGCGCGACGTACGGTCGAGGATGCTCTCCGCTTGTTCTGCGTCGCCCAGGCCGCTGGCCAGGGACTGCACAGGGCTTTCACCAATGCTCCAAAGCATGTCATTGACAGCCTGGAGTTTGGTCATGTGGCCTTCAAGCGTCGCCATCGTTGATCACCTTTGTGTTATCAAAACAGTGCGGACTGATAACGTATACGCTATCGCGTATAAACGTGGGATATACGCTGTCGCGTATGGGCACGCGAGATGGGGGTCACCGGGGAAACCTAAGTTGTCCGATGACCCCCCTAGGGTCACGCGTGAGGAGGAGAGGAGAGCACGAGACCCTAATGCTTCACCGGTTTAGGTGTCGCGGAACTCGTACGTTCCCTCATTGCGGACGGGACCGTGACCGACGGCCATCTTGGCAACAATGAAGTCCTCCTGGCGACGAGTGTCGCGGGCCTGCTCGAGACCCATTCCGATCAGCTTGACCGTTCCGACACCATCGGAGTGCCAGCCGAGACCCAGCGTGGTGCTGAAGTTGGCCCGGTACTTCGCTTTGACATCGCCGTTCGCGCTGTCGTCGGCCTGGGGGATGAGGTTGGAACGGATCAACGCGATACCGTCCGTCATCAGCACGCTGTCGTTGCCTGCCGAACCCTGACTACCGAAAGTGAGGTCGCGGTTCGAGTAGATGAACGGCTTGGACGTGTCATCGACCACTTGGGCGTACTTGATGCTGTCGAAGGTTGCCGGAGGAACCACCGCCCACAACGGATCGTTGTCGGGAATGTTCTTTCCGGCCGCGTCAATACGCATGACGCGGAGGGCCTGCCACCAGTCCGATCCGCCACCGGCCGCGGCGAGAGTGCCAGCGATCAGAGATTCGGCGGACAGGATGACTTTACCATCTGGGAACGGGGACGTGGAGGAGGCGCCCGCGAGGGAGCTATCCGCACGAGCGGTCTTGATGATGGTCCGCATCACGTTCGTGTCGAACACGCGCGCGAGTGCACGGCCCAACTCTTCGGTGTAGCGGCTACGAATATCGAAGTGGCTCATGGCCTCGTCGAGATCGTAGATGGCAACGTGGGACACGAGCAAGCCGTCAATCGAGATGACGCGCTCGGTCTCGTCCGTGTCTTGGCCAAGCATTTCCTGGCCAGCAGTGTGATACGCGGCGTCGACTTTCCAGGTCTTGGGGAACTGGGCAGACTTGCCGGCGCTGATCTCCCTGACGAAATGTTTGTCGGCCATGATGACCGCTTCGGAGAAAGCCGCGAAGACTTCCCCACCAAACATCTTCAGGAATAGACCCGTCTCGTCCGACGTGTTGGCAACGTCTGTGCCGAAACGTGTGGGAGCCGACGGGTCACCTACGAACAATGCCATTATTATGGTCTCCTTAGTTCGCGTTATGGGTACGAGGGCTGCGCCGTGTAGGCCAGCTTGCTCGCAGTGACACGACCGTGCCTCCGGTTGATCAGGTTAACGCAGAGAGCCGATCCCCTCAGGGTGGTTCATGCGCGCCCGACGCCTTACGATGGGTCGAGGATAGGGTGGACATCAGAACTCCCGGTGGACCGGAATGTGGACTGACGCCCAGAGCACTGTGCTCAGTGACGGGCACCACCCCATTATCCTACGGGATACGCAGGTCGGGAACGGTGCCCGCTGCTGAAGACAGCGTACGCTTTAACGAATGGTGATGACGGCGGGGCTGACCATACGAAGGTCGGCGTCGGCTTCCTCACCAGTGGCCGCGAGCACGACGCGAATGACGTCACTCTCATTCAACGGCCCGACATGCCCGTCGAGGTTGAACTCGATGGTGCTGTCGTCGATTTCCGTGGAAGGTCCTTCGTCGGAAGAGTGTTTGAGGACGCTGTTGACGTAGATCGCCAACTCTGAGGTGTCCGTGGCGGCGGGTGCACCGACGCCGAAGCCCAAGAGGGCGGCTGACACGTCTAAGGCACGGATGGAGACCTGCACGTACATGCCTTGGGGGCCTTCGTAGACCAACCCAGGCTGAAGATCGAGGATGCCAGCGGTGCCATTGTCTTCGGCGGTTTCACTGTACGTCCACTCGGGGTAGTTGCCCACCGCATCCATGGCAAAGGGGATCGCCTCGGCCTCATTTGCACCCGGTTCGATCAGGGGGTTCACCTCCACAACGCCAACCATGGGCGCAACGGAGAACCGTTCGTTCTTTACGGCGTTAGCCATATCGTGTTCCTTTCTTCTCCGTTAGGAGATGCGAAGTTGCCCAGTGTTGAGTAGGTCGAGGTCCAACTCAGCGTTCTCCGTGCCCTGAACGTAGGCCACACGGATGACGTCATTCTCCTGGAGGTTCCTGATGGTGACGTCAAGGTTGAACTCGTCGGCGACTTCGTTGTCAAGCTCCGTCAAGAACCCCTCGTCGGCGTAGTCGACCAAGGTGTTGTTCACGTACAGACCAAGACACACGGTGTCGATCTGCGCGGCGGCGATGGTCGTCGCGGCGTCAATGTCGAAGTTGTCGATCTGCACACGAATGGTGACGCCGGAAGGACCGGAGTAGATGATGCCGGGCTCGTCATCCATGTCTTGCCCGTCAACGGCAACTTCCTCCACCCGATTTTCGGCGGTCGCGCTGTACAGGAAATCTTCGTGAAGGGTAGGAACGGGGCCTTCCAGTGCCGCCGCGACTGCGACCTCAAGATTGTGGGTGGTGTCGGTCTCGGCCTTCTGGTCCATCATGAACTCGGCCACGGGACCGGCCTTGGCATTATTAAAAGCTACCATAGTTTGGGTTCCTTTCGTGTCCGATTAGGAGATGTTCAGTGACCCGCCAACGACGGTCTCAAGATCAAGCTCGGCGTTCTCGGTTCCCTGAACGTAGGCCAGCCGGATGACGTCACCCTCTTGCAAGCCACCGAGGTAGGTGTCGAGGTTGAACTCGTCGACCGCTTCGTCTTCGAGCTCGGTCACGAAACCTTCGTCGCAATAGTCGACCAGGGTGTTGTTCACGAACAGTCCGAGAGCAACGGTGTCAATCGCGGCGCCGTTGATGATGCCCAGGTCTATGTCGAAGCCTACGACTTGAACCCGAACGGCGGCGCCGGAGGGGCCGCTGTAGATGATCCCGTGTAGGTCGTCCATGTCGTGGCCGTCTACGGCGACTTCACCCGTACGACCTTCGGCGGTGGCGCTGTAGGCCCAGTCGCCGGAGATGGCCGGAGTGGCACCTTCGAGTTCCGTGGCGGTGGCCGCCTCGGCGACGCAAGTCAGATCGCCCGTTGCCTTCTGGTCCATCTGGAACTCCTGGGGGGAGAGTTTTTGGTTTTTCACAAGAGCCATTATTTGGGTTCCTTGGTGTACTCTTTGATGGTGGCGTTGCACGATATAGCAATGCGCTCCTCGTCAGCCACCGGGTGTACGAAATGTGGGAACCAAGAGGGAAAGATGAACATCATCCCGGCCTTCGGCGTGAGCCGGAAGGAGGGTTGAAGGTTCAAGTCTGGAACTGCCAGCCCACAACTACCCCTGGTGTCGACAAACTCAAGGTCACCAGGAGTGATGCGAGCACCCGTCGCCATCGTGATTACTTCCGCGTGTCCGTCGTCCACGTAATAGACGCCAGCCATGTGGCAGTTAGGGTGAGTGTGGGCGGTCGCGTATCCGCCCTTAGAATAGATCATTCCCCACGCGTTCAAGCCTATCTTGGCTTGCGCCGTCGATGGGGCACCGTAGGTCGATATGTATGCTCGGAAGCACTCCCCGAACATCTTGCCAAGTTGTACCCCGGTATCGCCGGTCCACGTCAACAAGTTGTCGTTGGAGTGCCAGGTGCCCGCCGAGTTCGAACGGTAGAGGCCCTCGGGGTCCTTTATGCGTGCACGGTACATCGAGAGCCGCAGGGCTTCGTTGAACTTATCCATGCCCTCACCAGTCCACTGCTTCACGCCGAGGTCGGTCGGGAAGACAGTCATGATCTGGAGGGGTTTCGCCGGTGTAACCGGCTGTTCCTTGGTTTTCTTCGTGGCGCG
>SDBT01018997.1_pt1 | contig 10781 bp, 12 predicted proteins | sample 2277101 | NCBI WGS metagenome assembly SDBT01 (sample SAMN10404973, study PRJNA504765) | marine sediment metagenome | isolation source: marine sediment core GS10_PC15, 103 cmbsf | place: Arctic Ocean: Southern Knipovich Ridge | collected 2010 | reverse complement strand
GGTCATATCTTTTTAATCCTTTAACGAATTCAATTCCTTTTGTAGATATCTCATAATTAGCGATTGACATATCGGACTCTGGAATGATTTCGAGTCCTTCTTTCGAGCGATTATATGTTCCATATCCGGCATTATGCATTGTTATTTTGATGAATCCCGAATCGCTCGCATATTCTATCCATTTTGCTTTGTCACCACGCTCTACTTGGATTCCGTTAGCTATTTTATCAACGTCTACGCTTCTATCAGTCCCCGGTTTTTCCCATTGTTCGTAGCCGAAATCTATTATCCTATTTAGTATCGCGTAGTTATCCATTGATCTAGCTCCTTATCAGGTTTTTTCACGACAATTACACCCCGATATTACACGGAACTCCATTCATATTTCTAGGTTTTTCGATACTGAATTAGTGTCACTTCGTATTGTTTGCCCTAAAATATACCATAAATGGGTTTTAAAATCTACTCCCTTTTCTTTGAAACCTTTTCTCCCCATCTCCGTATAACTAAGCGAGGACGAAATGAAAAAGTTATTTCAAACAAAAATGGTGAATAAAGAAAGGGAGAAAGATATGTTTAAGGATGTTACTTTAGGGCTATTGGCCCTCGCGATGCTTCTCGGGATAATCGGTTTTTCTTATGATAACGCGGTAGCGGGTGAACGGTTCGACAGGACGCAAATCTTGACCAAAGATTACGTATACATCGGAGCCGAAAACGAAGACGGCGTTAGTGTAACGGTAATGCCTCCCAGCGAAGAGATAATGGCCGAATATAGATAGTAAATTCTCTAACTTATAAAGCGCCGGTAATCCGGCGCTTTTTTTCGTTTCTTGAAACCTTTCTCTCCCCATCCCGTATAACTATATGCAGGCAGATATGGTATCAATAAACAATAGGGAGTAAACGATGAAAAAGGGGAGATGGGTTATGTTCAGAGGAATTTTATACGGGTTCATTGCTATGGTAATCGTTATCGGCGTGGTTACCTTCCCGTACGGCGAAGTAGAGGCCGGCGAGAAAACCGATGAAAGGGAAATCCTGACCAGGGACTATGTCTACATCGGAGCCGAGGACCAGGATGGCGTTAGCGTTACGATAATGCCGCCTAGCGAAGAGATAATGGCTAAGTACAGGTAAACTTCGTTAGCCCCGTAATGGAAAGCGCCGGATATCCGGCGCTTATTTATTATAATTACTTTGCTTGACATAGGTGCCGTACTTATCTTATACTTAAAAGTAAATCTGGAGGGATTATGGATTATCATAAGGGGGATAGGGTACCCAAAGACGGCGCTTATCGTTGCTTCCGTTGCGGCAACCGTTACGAGTTTATTGCAGACAATCAATTTCCGGCTTGCCGTTGCGGGCACGGCGCTTATCGCGCGGAATCCACGGAACCCGTAGTGAATGCGGAGAAAGCGGCGGTAAAAAGCTAACGCAGATACGGAAAGTCGCTCTTAATATTTGGTTACGGTAAGTTTGTCGAACTTACTCCCGGAGGCGGAGCGCTATATCCGCCGCCTGGCGATTTGCAAATACGGAAACTAATCATTCCCGGCTTACGCCGGGCCTTTTTATGGTATACTTTCTGAAACGCTAACGGAGTTATTATGACCATAGAAGACGACCATTACTGCTTCGCCTGCGGGCCGGACAATCCGCTGGGCTTGCAGTTGGAGTTCGAGACTGAACCGGAGGGCGTGTCGCGAACCGTCTGGACCCCGAAGGCCGAGCATCAGGGTTACCGCGACATCACCCACGGCGGCCTGGTAGCGACGGTGCTGGATGAATGTATGATAAGGATGTTGTGGCATCTCGGCGTGCCTGCAGTTACTGCTCATCTTGAGGTGGATTTAAAACTCCCGGCGACGACCGGCGAGCCGCTTTACTGCGAGGGGCGGGTAGTGCGCGACCGGGGCCGGATGCTGGATATCGAAGCCGAAGCCCGCAACGAAGCGGGGGAGGTTGTGGCCCGGGCGACGTCGAAAGCCGTGGTGCGCGGCGAACGCATCGAGCGGCGATTAGGCCCGGTGGACGAATAGCCGAAATCGAATTATCAAAATCATTATTTAGCGGCGGGGTTCATCCCCGCCGTTGTTGAAGTTACGAGTTTGCGTCGGCGGACGTAAAGTCCACCGCTAAAGAAGATTAATTGGGCGATGTAGGCGAAGATTCTATCTTCGCCGATATTTTTATCCTATAACGAAACAAATCCCGCCCCCTCCCGTATAACCATATAGAAGAGGGAATAAATGAAAAAGAATATGAATGGGATAAATAGGAGGTTCGATATGATGAGGAAAATATTATTAGGATTGGTTTCGTTCGCGGTTTTCGCCGGAGTGCTTCTTTTCTCCTACGGGCAGCTAACCGCCGCCCCGGCCAAAGAGGCTCCCGAAATACTTACCAAAGATTACGTCCTGATAACCGCCGAAACCGGCGAGAGCGGACCCCACGTGAATATCATCGTAGCGCCGCCGAGCGAAGCCATCAAAGCGCATTACCGTTAGTAAAAGCTGTTACCCCCTCAAAGGAGCCGGTTAATACCGGCTCCATCCTTTTATCTCCGATTAGAGGTTGAAATCAACGACGGAGTATCGTAAACTACCGCAAATATTTTTCCGAAATTCCGATAGACAGGTGAACAGATTATGATGCCCATTACCGATTATCTGGCGATATATATTTCTTACAACTCGGCGCTGTGGTTCACGTCACCGTTGCTTATCGCGGGGGCGGTCGCGGCCGCGTTTCTGGCGTTCCGTAAACCGGGCCCGGCGACGAACGTAATCGTAAAAATCATCCTGGCCGCGCTGTGGACCTATACCGCGCTGGCTTTCTTCGGGCTGTTCTTCGGCCCGGTCAACCCGTCGGGTTATACCATGGGTGGGTTCTTCCTGCTGATGGCGGGGATACTCATCGCCGATATCTTTATAAAACGGCTCGACTTCGACCCCGGCTTCAACGAATACATGACCTACGGCGGTTTAGCGGTTATCGTCTGCGGTATCGCGGTTTACCCGCTGCTAGGATTAGTACTGGGCCGCGCCTGGCCCCAGTTCCCCATCTTCGGCGACCCGGGGACGCTGTCGATTTTCACAATCGGTATATTGTTGCTTACGGTAAAGAACTCGCGGATGGGTTACTTTATGGTGCCGCTGTTGTGGGCACTCGTAGGCGGCTTCGGCTCCGGGGGGTTTTTCGGGCTGTACGAAGGCTACTTATTGGCGTTAATCGGCTTTATCGGGTTAGGGGTATCCTGGTACTATCACCACCAGCAGCACGAAGCGATGAAGAAATACGCTAAAAAGTCGTACGGGCGCAAGAAAACGGCGAAATAGTATCTATTATCTTTTTAACCAATTTAAAAATTTAGCGGCGGACTTTATGTCCGCCGATGTTATATGCGCATTTCGGTCTCGGCGGGGATAAACCCCGCCGTTAAACTGTAGTATATTTACTTACTGATATTAAGATTTCTCATCGGGCGGCTCTTTTTTTATGAAGTCCAACGGGTCGACGACTACGCTTATCGCCGGTTTCTTCTTTCTCCTCGGTTGACGTATCGCGGTTAGTTCCGGGCCTTTTTTATATATAATTGGCGCGGTTGTCTTAACCAGTATCTGGAATCGATAATCGCCGCGTATCCGGTTGACCAGCGCCGGCGCCGGGCCGATAACAATCCCTTCATCTCCGAATATCTGTTTAACCGCCGATGTGGTCGCTTCCGCTGCCTCCTGTACCGCGTCCAAATCGGCTCCCTCGATATATACCGCGATGAACCGGCTATAGGGCGGTAAACCGAAACGGTAACGCAGCCTCAGCTCGGCTTCCCAGAACGCTTTGTCGTCGCCGCTCAAGGCGGTTTGCACCGAATGATGTTTGCCGAAAAACATCTGTAATACTAACCGGGCGTCTCTCCGCATATTCTCGATGATTAAGCGGATGGTTTGATATGTTCTCTCCGCAGCTCGGAAGTCCGGATAGGAGAGCGCGGAATCGGCGTTGACCAGCCCTACCATCCCAACCCGTTGGGAATAAACCGCCCGCAACGCCATTTCGGTCCCAACGATGACATCTACCCGGCCCTCCTCGAAATCCTTCCAGAAATCGGCACGGTAACTGGCTTTGGACATAGTATCGCCGTCCACCCGTTCTATCTTATAATCGGGGAAGAGTCGTTTCGCCTCGCCCTCCACGGTCTCGGTACCGACGCCGTAGCCTATCAGGCCGGCTTTGTGGCACGAGGGGCAGCGACCGGGCAGCGGTTCGGAACGGCCGCAGTAATGGCACAACAGCGCTTTACGCGCTTTGTGATATACCAGGTTGGCGTCGCAATTGGTGCAGCGCAGGGCATAGCCGCAGTTCCCGCAATAGACCACCGGGATGAATCCGCGCCGGTTTATGAGCAGCAGCGCCGCGTCGCCCTTTTGTACCGCCGTATTCACCGAGGTTATCATCTCCCGGCTCAAGACGGTTTTCGCGCCCTGTTCCTTAATTATACCGGGCATATCGATAGTCGTAATCGGGGGCAGCGCGGCGGGTTCGCCCAGGTGGATTCGTTCCCAGCGGCCTTCGGCGACGGCGTTGGCCGCTTCCGAGGACATAGCCGGCCCGCAAAAAACGACCGACGCACCGGTAGGTTTCGCGGCCATCAAAGCCGTCTCCCGGGTGTGGTAGAACGGGGCGCGGTCGCGCGGTTTATGCGCGTTGTTAAAGTCGTCGAGAACGATTATTAACTTCAAGTTAGGGATGGGCAAAAACAGCGCAGAGTGGGTTCCCACAATCAAAGATTGCAACCCATACGCGGCGTTCTTGAATAATGAATAACGCTCGCCGGCGGGTTTAGCCGAGGAATATTCAACCGGCGAAAAACCGGATTGGGTTAAACGGTTTACAATCGGGGAAGCGCGGTAAATCTCCGGTACGATAACCAGCGCCGCGCCGTCATCGCTGATGGCGTTCCCGATGGTTTCGACAACGTAATTCATCCTTTGTTCCGCGCTGCCCCCGCCGAGCGAGATTACCCGGTGCTTGCCCTGCTGTATATCAATAGACGACGCATGGTAGCGCTCCAAATAAACTTCGACGACTCCTTTGGCCGCCGCTTTTTTTACGTAAGAGCTGTCGAATCCTTTTTCGGCTAAATCGGCCAGGCTTAAGGCATTTCCTGATAACGCCTCTACCAAGGCGACGAGCTTAGCTGATTTCCTTCCCTCCGGTTCGCTGATTAGTTCGGCCAGTGTGTTTGCAGAGTCGGGTTTTACGGCATTAGGTTCGACTACGAGTTGCCCTGAATTCACGGCCGTAAAAGCCGCCTTTTTTTGCGCAATTGACAACTTCGCGGTGTGCAGCCAGCCGGACAAGCGTACGGTCTCTATTATATCTCCGGTTGCTTCCGTTTTTAGGGCGGTTTGATATCCGGGGTTGGCGAATAGGATATCGCTGCCGGGGTCGCCGGGGCGGCGGGGTATTGTCATACGGATACATTCGCCATAGGAAGCGGCGTAATATCTCGCTACGAAATCAATCAGCGCCCGGGTTTGGCCCGGGATGAAAGGCGTTATATCCGGGGCATCTATGATCTCTTTATAGTCGCCGTCGCCGTTCCTTACCTCGCCTATAACGCCGTAGACCTTCCTCTTGCCGAGCGGGACTACTACCCGGAAGCCGGGGGCCGCGAAATCCAGTTCGTCCGGTAGGAAGTAATCGTACGGCCCGAACGGGGGCGCCGCGAAATGTACCGAAGCGATTTTGCGTATGCCGATATCCATTGCTATGAAAATAACATAAGAAGGGCGAAAAAAAAAGGAGGGCGTCGCCCTCCTGATTTATCGTATTGAACTGCTTATTCGTTATCGGTGTATTCGAAATCGAAGCCGTCCTGCAAAAACTCGCTCAAAGCGATAGTAGTCGGTTTGTTTTCTTCGAGAAGGTCTTCGTATTCCGGGTAGTTGTCGGCGATTTCCCGTGCGCGGACCGCTATCGCGAGGATGGTGAGATAGTCGTTGTCGTCATTCTCGAAAATTTTCTCCGTATTGTACGAGTGTAATATTTTCATAGCGCTGCTACTCCTTTATTTCCGGTATTTCGATAACGTCTTTGCCCATATTATCCAACATCCACTGCGCGGAATCGATGTTTTCCGAGTTGGGATATTCGGCGATTATTCTCTTGAAATAGTCGGCGGCGGTTTCATAGTCGCTAAGCTCTTCAGAGTAAATGAAACCGGCCATCAGGAGCGCGTTATCCGCGGAATCCTCGTTGGGGAATCGCTCGATAATCTTATCGTATATCTCTATTCTTGTGGTCGCCGAAACCGTACCCTCCGCTTCGGCTTGCAATTCCTGAAGCGTCATATCGTCATAGGTGCGCGCCCAGGAGAAACGTCGTACGTTGTAATCGCCCTCCAGGTCGGTGTATGCTCCGTCAATACGCTCCTGGCGGCGTTCCGTGAGAAGTTGGTTTTCGATAGTCTCTGCAACTTCTTCCAGCGGTATTTCGCGATATTCCCTTTTATCGTCCGCTTTGACAACGTGCCAACCGTCGGGCATCTCTATCGGGCCGCCGATTTCGCCTTTTCCGAGCGAAAACGCCAGATTTTCGTAGGCTTCGTCGGTACCGATACCCTGGATGAAGCCGCCCTTACGTACCCAGCCGATGGAGCCTTTTTTGTCCTTGCCCGGTTTGTCTATGGTTAGCAATTCAGCCAAAGTACCGAAATCCTCTCCGGCTTTGGCTCGGGCCAGGGCTTTATTCGCATCGGCTTTGGTTTTTAGTACTATGCGGCTGATTTTAACTTTCTCCGGTTCGACGTAGCCTGCCTTGTTTCTATCGAAGTAGTCTTTTACCTCGCCGTCAGAGACCAGCATATTGTTGCGTATCGTGGATGCCAGGGTCGGGTTGAGCTCTTTATGAGATTTCTCGGTTTTATTCTTCACCCAAAAAATATGGTATCCCTTGTCGCTTTGCACCGGGTCGCTTACATCGCCGATATTCAGCGCGAAGACTGCCGCTTCGAAACCGGGGCAATCGCCGACCTGAAACGGGGTATATCCGCGCGAGATGCTGCCTAAAAGGCCGCCGCCCCCGGCTGTGTAATTATCAACCGATAGCTCTTTCGCGAGTGTTTCGAAATCCGCGCCCGCTTTGGCTTTATCCTTTGCGACTAGAGCTTCGGCTTCCGTTTCCGAGAGGATATGGTAAAGCGATAAAGTTTCCGGGATTTCGTAATCATTGAGGTGTGCGTTATAGTACGCTTGCACTTCGTCGTCGGAGATACCCAGTTTCCCCCCGATTTCGCGCCGAAAATACTCGGATATTATTATCCGCTCCGTCATTTCCTCTATCTGCTTCTTGATGGCCGCGTCTTTATCCAGCTTGTCCCTTTTAGCGGCCTTCAACATAATTTCGTTCTTGATCATTATGTCCAGCAGATAACGGCGTCCCGATTTACCCTCGAAGGATCTTTTTTGATATTGGTCCATCGTACTTAGCATTTCGTCCAGATCAGCGTTGGTCAGTTTGTCGCCGCCGATAGTCGCCAGGACTTCGTCCGGGTCGTAACCCTCATCCGCGGCGAAACTCGCGGATACGGTAAAAGCCGATATAACCAAAGTGGCGGTTATTATCGAAATTATGGATTTAACGGAATACTTGAGCATAGTTCCTCCGGGAATTGATATTAGGATTTAATTATTGGATATTAAAAAATTGTTTTGATAGCTGATTAAAACACGAGGTATGGATTAATCCGATTTGCCGGTCGTTACTTTCGACGCTGCGTCCGATTTTGCTTTATCGGCTTTTTCAGCTTTCTTGTACGATTCGCTGCGATAATCGGTCTGGTAAAACCCGGAACCTTTGAAGATAACTCCGGCGCCGGCGCTAATTAGCCTTTTACATTCGCCCTTACAAACCGGGCAAATTGATTTCGGTTCCGACGTGATGGGTTCGAATTTCTCGAATTGATGACCGCATTTGGAACATTCATATTCATACGTGTGCATAAACTACTCTGTTATGTCGCGTTTCCAGAACAGGAGTCCGCGGGTTTTTCAGTCGGGATTAATAACATACTACTTATTAAATTTCAAGCGTTTTCGCCGATTTTAACCCCGAAACGAGGATATAGTGTTTTTCGATACTCGCGTTACCCTAATCCGTAGATTGGTAAATAAGATAACTCGTAAGCTATTTTTAAACAGCGTAGTATAGAATTAGTAATCCCCACCCAAACTTTTTTACGGCGGACTTTATGTCCGCCGACGCAAACTCGTAACTTCAACAACGGCGGGGATAAACCCCACCGCTAAACTGGTTAGGTAAATTATCAACTGACGGATTAGGGGTTATCCGGCGATTGCGGGCCAGCCCGAACCGTGCTATACTGATCGTTGCTATTAGATACACATTTGCCGGGCCGGTTTAAACCGCCGTGCCGGTTTTAGGGATAAAAAAAAGGAGGAGTTTGAAATCATTTATAACGATGCTGTTGCTCCCTGTGCTTTCTTATGCTTATATGGGAATGGGCGTCGAGATGGAGGTGTACATAACGGGTTGCCAGACCCACCCTTTGGCCAGCGCACATATAGCAATCCTGGGCGAGCAAGTAGCCCTGGAAACCGATAAGGACGGGTTTTACGAATTCGAGTTCAGCGTAGAACCGGGAGAACATACTATTTATGCGTACACCGAATTTAGCGAATTCTACCGCGACGATTTCACGGTAGTTGAAGGTATGGCTGGGATAGACTGGCACATTATGCTCTGTACCTGCGTTGAAAACTGGTTAACCTATCTGACTGGCGTAGTTATGGATAGCGAAGGTTCGCCGGTCGCCGGAGCTACCGTATCGGTTGATGACCTGTTCATCTCCACCGAATCGAGTAAGAGCGGATATTATACATTGGCCGTTCCGCCGGGGGAGTGGGAAGTAATCGCGCGCGAAACGAATTACGGGAATTCGTCAAAGGCGTTTAAATTCGCCGGCGCCGATGACCCGAGTTTAGAATCGGAAACCGTTAAGCATAACTTCAAACTATCGAAATAGAAAAAGCCCGCGAAACCGCGGGCTTTAAAGGAAAATGAAGCGGAAGAATTTTCTTTATTTATAACCATCTTCTCGTCAGGATTTCTCCTTCTATCCCGACGACGACCTCTTCCACCGGTACTTTTTTAGACGCGTCCTGAGCCGCCATCTGGCAAGCGTTAACCAACCCGCCGCAACAGGGCACTTCCATCCTATAGACGGATACGCTGCGTACGTTACCCTGGTCAATAATACCGCGTATCTTATTTTGGTAAAGTTCAATATCGCCGAACTTGGGGCAACCAATAGCCACCGCTTTACCCTTCATTATATCGCTATGGGTATTAGCGAAAGCGATTGGCGAGCAGTCGGCGATTACCGCCAGGTCTGCGCCCTGGAAAAAGGGCGCACCGGGGTTCACCAGCTCGATTTTAACCGGCCACTGCGTCAATTCGGATTTAAGTTTCGCCGCCGGACCGGCCTCCTCGTTGTGCTTGTGCGTTATAGTGCGTTCCATAGTACCCGGACAACCGCAAGCCATCGGTTCCGGTTCGGCTGGCGCTTGAGCCAGTTCCTTGAGATGGCGGTCTACCGCCTCCTGGTCGTAGGCGGCGACGTCCTTTTTTTCGATAGTTATGGCATTTTGCGGGCAATCGGCCAGGCAGTCGCCCAGGCCGTCGCAGAAGCTGTCGTCGACGAGTTTGGCTTTGCCGTCGATTATCTGTATCGCGCCCTCGTGGCACGAGGGGACACAGATAGCGCAGCCGTCGCAGAGTTCCTCGTCTATCGTTATGATATCACGTTCTATCAATTGGGTTTGGGTCTGCATCGTTTTTACCTCACGTTGATTTATTTTTATGATTAATCCTTTTTATCCGAGGTCGTTGATTGCTAATTCCAGTGCGGCGGGGAAAAGTACTTCGTCCTCAAAATCGGCGTGTTCCCGTAATATGTTTTCAAATTCCCGAAAAATATTCCCCGTCATTTCGTGCAAATTACACTTATCGACAATACCGTTGATAGTTACCAGAGCTTCTAGATCCTCGCGTATAACATTATGGAAAGCGATCCATTCCGTTAATTCGGACGCGTATAGTCTTTCCTTAATATCGCGCAGCCCGGCCCTATTGAAACGTACCGCTTTTAGTATCTTAGGGAATATGACGTAGTCCTCTAATTCTATATGCTCAGTCAAATCATCCTGAAATTTGAGAAATTTGGAAATTACGTGATCGCAATCCTCGAATTGCTTAACCTGGTCGTGGGTTATCATCTTTTCAATTTCGCGGAGATATTCGATCAACTTTGGGTGAACTTCGCTTGTCAAGCGCTTTATATATTCGCTTATTTCCTCAAGGGTATAAATACTCGTTTTACTTTCCATTATTCCCTATCCGAAAATATAGAACATTTTAGTATTTAGTATGATAATACTTCCCCAAGGATATCGTTATAATATATATCATATATTTCGGTATTGCGATACTTATTTATTAAAAAAGGAAAGCCGCCCCGTTCGGGGCGGCTGATTAGTGAATTATTGGTTTTAATTCGCTGGACCAGGAATTACGAACGGGTTATCCGGTAGATACCAATCGTTAGAAGCGTCGTCGTAGTTGGCTTCGTTCGGCGAAAAAACGTGCGTATAAGTTTGATCTTTAACTTCATCTACATACGCGTTAACGGTAACGTTAGTATCGGTAGTGACGCCGTGGTTATCATAATAACGTACGAAATATCTGTAGCC
>SDBT01018996.1_pt1 | contig 10781 bp, 7 predicted proteins | sample 2277101 | NCBI WGS metagenome assembly SDBT01 (sample SAMN10404973, study PRJNA504765) | marine sediment metagenome | isolation source: marine sediment core GS10_PC15, 103 cmbsf | place: Arctic Ocean: Southern Knipovich Ridge | collected 2010 | reverse complement strand
CCCCAACAATGCCGATTTTTAATCGGTTCAAGCCCCAATTATAGGCAACAGCCAATTCCAAAAGAGCAGCCATAACATACTCAGCAGCGGAATTGGCGTTACTGCCGGCGGCATTTGAAAAATATATACCATGCCGAGCGAGAAAATCCAGATCAATATGGTCAGTCCCGATTGTAGCACTGCAAACCATCTTAATCGCTGTAGAGTTAATAAGCTCCGAATTTACTTTTGTCACAGATCGAACTAAAAGAAGGTCTGCATTTTTCAAATGATTTTTTTTAATTTCCCGGCCGGAGAGTGTTTCAACCGATCCCAGATGGCTAAAAGCCTCTGTGACATAAGGAATGTTTTCGTCCGCGATAATTTTCAATTTCATAAATTAACAGATCTACTATTTTGCGCTTGCAAAAATAAGAAATTATACTTTATTCTTATAGAGTTATCTAAAGATTAGAGATTTTTTTTTACTTATGCAAGTCATTTCCAGTGATGGAATAATGGAGTAGTGGAGTAATGGAAGAATGGACCATGAACGATGACCTTGTTCGTCATATTTATACTTGACAAGTTGGTTGTGGCAAATTATTTTTTTGAATGCTGATAGCTGAGTGCTGACCGCTAACTAATTAAGGAGCTTTACCCTGGCCGAAATATTGGAAATTAATCCGGATAATCCACAAATTAAATTTATTAAAAGATCTGCTGAGATTCTCGAACGGGGAGGAATTATAATCTACCCGACAGATACGGTTTACGGAATAGGTTGTGATCTGTTTAATAAAAAAGCCATTGAACGGATTTATCAATTGAAGGGGAAAGAACGGAAAAAACCTTTAAGCTTTATAGTTCCAAACTTAAAAGATATCAGCACTTATGCCATGGTTTCCGATTTTTCTTATCGGATTATGAGACGATTACTTCCCGGACCTTATACTTTTGTTCTTCCGGCGACCAGGATGGTTCCCAAGAGAATAGCTAAAGTTAATAAAAAAACCATTGGCATACGTATTCCGGACAATAAAATTTGTCAAATGCTTTTAGAAGAATTCCCAAATCCAATAATTAGTACAAGTGCAAATCTGACCGGGACAGAAATATTAAACGATCCAATCGAAATAGAGGCAGAATTAGGTAAACAGGTCGATCTGATTTTGGATTGTGGCCGCCTTGGTCTTGAAGCTTCAACAGTCGTGGATTTAACTGAAAAAAAACCGAGAATTTTGCGCAGGGGGATGGGCGAATTTACTTTTTCCGGCTAATATCTTTTTATGGGAAATTTTTCAGATAGTGTTAACCGTATTCCAAATCGCTTGGACGGATTTTTCTGTAGAACGGGGGCAATATAATCCTGGATAGCTCATTGCCGTATTTATATCGCGAACAAGATCCAATTTGTTTTGATCGACACAAAAAAACCATTTTTTATCCGTGACCCGTTGGGCAAGATAAAACTGTTCAGTCTGTCCTGGTGTCGGTATCAACAATGCCTTTTTCCCTAATTCGACAAGTTCCATAATTGTTGAATAACCGGGTCTGCTTATAATCAGTTTGGCCCTGTTGATAATATTTTCCAAATCTTGTCTGGACAAGTGTGAATAGATTTTAAGTTTTGAAGACTCAAAAATTTGTTCGATTTTCTCACTTTTACCAAGAACAATTACGACATTTCCCGAAAGATTTTCTATTTGAGCCATTATCAATTTTTCCAGAATTGTTCGTTGTGGTTCCGGGCCGGAAATTGATATAAACAGATCAATATCTTCCGGAGTTTTTTGTTTTTTAATACTTGATAAAATCCCGCAATACATATACTTATTTTCGGTTTTTATATTTTGGCTTAATTCACCACTTAAAAGACCAAAATTATCTTCACAAAAATCAGGGATAATAATACGGTTAAACTTTTTATGATGATATTTATTAAAATATGTGGGCAGAAATTTAAAAAATTTAAAAAATCTGGGCAGTGCGAAGGAAATTTGATGGCTTAAAAAAAAAGAAGGGACCTTTTTGTGATAAACCCCGAAACAATTATCACTAAAAATAATGTCGGGAGAAAAATCGGTAACAACTTTTTCACAGATCAGGTGTTCTTCATGTATTTTTTTAAAGATATACGGCAGTTGAAAAAATAGTTTGAGTAGTAGATAATTTTTTTTTGAATATTCAATTTTATAGTCCGGTGTTGAAATAAATTTAACGGTGGGAAGTTCATTTTTTAAAAATTTTAGTGCACGGCCGTTACAGCCTACTAAAATTTCCCAGTTTTTCTGTTTAAATTTTTTTATAATGGGCAAAGTGCGGGCAGCGTGGCCCAAACCCATATTTAAGACCGCAAAATAGATCCTACTCATCCATAAATTATTCCCAAACAGAAAAATTTGAAGTAAAATGCGGATAATAATAACTTTTCCGCTGCAATCTTAAGACTCGATTTTCTTTCTTAATTCCGTGGTTTTTTGGTAAAACTCAGATAATGACATCTTTTGTAAAAAGCAAAATCCATGTGTGGCACGAAGCCTTGGATGGGGATTTTCGTTGAAAAAATTACGGCCTAAACAGATCTTTATCGCCTGAAATTGGTCTGCCTGAATTCTTTGAGTCAGGCGTGAGAACGGACCGTCATACTTATAGCTCGGGAATGAAGCATCTCGCTGAGAACCAAAACAATTGTGAAATGTATCGTTTAAAATAGAAGTTGAATTTAATGAAACCGGCACAAAGATGTTTGCTTCGGAAGGATGAAACTGATACCAAACATTTCGGTAACCCCAGACTTCAATATTCTTTCGTTTATTTTTTCTTTCATAAATTTTTAATGCCGCACTTATGGCTTGCATAACTTTGTAGTGCGTATCCGGGCCGCTTCCCTCCGGATCGAATGCCAGGGTAACAATATCAGGGCCAATTTTTTCTAATAGTTTTAAGATCGGTTTCACATCCCGCTCAATTTCAGGATCTTCAGTAAAAATATCGCCCTTATAAAAACCAAGCCGCAGATGATTAACTGAACTTGAATTAAAACCAAAATGATTCCATAACAGATCTGCTTCCCATTCACGGGTCATTCCCTTTAAGTGCTGTATAAATGCCAGGTCTTTTTTACCGGGATACTGGGTGCGGAAATAGCTGATTAACTCATAAATTCTATCTTTAAGATGGGGGATACTATCCTCTTCAAACAGGAATATCATATTACGCAGAGTTCTGCGGGCAAGAGCCTCAGTTTTCATAGTATGGCTTCTGGCCGCAACTCCGTCCAGATACTGATAAATGTCACGATTCCTTCCGTTTTCATTTAGAGGATCAAAATAATCTTGTTCCATCATAATCTGAAATTCGGGTGAGTCGATGTGTGTTAACAAAATTTCTAAAAGATTAAGAATATATTTGTTGGTCACGGCAGTAAAGCCGCTGGTTAAATAATTAAAATGATGTTGGTTCAGGGGGGTCCTCACCAAATGGTAAATATATGGCAAATAACCCAGCATAATATCGTCATGGTGAGGTGCGGTATGCATGAATACTTTATTTTCGATATTTTCCAGACCTGAATTTATTTTATTATTAAGGCTTTGTTCTATCCTTTTTAAAATTTCCTTATAGCTTTTTTCTGTTTTTTTCAAAAGTATTTTGCCAAACCGGTTCTTGGTCAAATCCCCACGGGACAGGTCACAAATTCGAACTCGTTTTTCCACAGCAATATCGATAATAACTTTTTCTATCTGTTGGTCGGTTATGGGATCGGAATTTTTGAAATCTTCAAAATTTCTTTCAATTAATAATTTAGCGGCACCTATGGTTAAGTAAAATTTGGCATTTGGTAATTGTTGCAAGGCTGACGCCGGATAAAGATTATCTCTACTTTGCTGAATTGCATCGGAAACAATTTTTGCTTTCGCTTCACCGGCAGCAATTATTAGAGCAACAGCGTTTTTATTAAAGGTAACAGTTGCAATTCCTATAGTAATAACCAGTCGATCTCTGGATACTTCGATTCCTCCCAGATCGGATGCAGCAGCGGCTTGTGTTTCATAATTGGTCTGAGTTAAGCGGGTTGTGGAATATAAATCTGAGCCACGCACATTAAAAGCGATATGACCATCCGGTCCGATTCCGCCTAAGAAAAAACCTATCCCACCCAGTTCGCGAATCTTGTTTTCATAATCGGTACAATATTGATCTACCGCTTCGATCACGGATTTTTGAATCCTTTCCTGGCGGTGTCCCGGTTGCCGGGTTCTCAAACTCAAATCAACAATTTCATCAGGAAAAATGTGTTTTAAGGTTTTCCCATCCGGGATCCCGACATTCCAACAATTGATAAGTAAAGCTTTATCGGGATCAAGATCAAAATTGTCAATATAAAATTTGTTGACATAGTGGTGAAAACTATTATTTTGTTGAGGATTGATGGGATAAAACTCATCAATTTGAACAAAATGGAGACTTCTCAAATCCGGTTTGATAGAAGTATCTAAACCATTTTCTATTAAATCGTCTTGTACTTCCGGCAGCTGCCATTTATTCCGGTAATGTGTAACCCATTTAATAAAATGTTCCGGGGTTTTGCCGGTGGGCAAAGAGATAACACCTCCGGGATTATTTTGAACCCATTCCAAAAAACGGAGAGCGGCTAATTTGCCCAAAAGAGGAAAATTTTCAACTTCGATAACCTTGATTTTTTCAGTAGGAGGATAAATCACCTGACGTTTTGAGCGGGCCAAAATGAAATTTTCAACCTTAGAAAAATTTGAACTGTTTTGTTTTGTTTTGTTGCTCACCCGGAATCTCCAAACTCAAAACCTCATCCAATTGGTCTTTTCCAACCCGACACAACCAGTTAAAAAGAACCACCCCTGTTGTCCGGGATGGAAACCTGCACAGGACCGGCACAAAAAATTATCAAACAGAAAACTTTTTAGACTATATCCAACATAATAATCAGCCTAACACCTCTTCAATCGCTACGTATTCTAAATCAAAAGCGTCTGCAACCCCCTTGTAGGTTACCTTACCCAGAACAATATTAGCGCCTTTTTTAATTTCAGGATATTCCAAAATCGCTTTTTTATATCCTGCATCAGCAATATTTACAGCATAGGGAAGAGTTGCGTTAGTCAGTGCGATAGTCGATGTTACCGGAACGGCGCCGGGCATATTTGCCACACAGTAATGAATCACTCCATCAACTTCATAAACCGGATCCTCATGAGTTGTAGGGTGGGCCGTTTCAACTGAACCGCCCTGATCAATCGCAACATCTACTATAACGGATCCTTTCTTCATCAGTTTTAACATATCCCTGGTTATCAATTTTGGTGCTTTGGCTCCAGGGATTAAAACACCTCCAACGACCAGGTCTGCAACTTTTAGCAAGTCACGAATATTATGGGAATTTGACATCAATGGAATAACATTTTTGGGCATAACATCACTCAAATATCGCAGTCTTTCCAAATTGACATCTAAAATATAAACTTTTGCGCCCAAACCCGCTGCCATTTTTGCGGCGTTAGTCCCGACAACCCCTCCGCCAAACACTACGACGGTTGCCGGCTCGACACCCGGAACACCGCCTAATAACACACCCAATCCTCCCCGTGTCTTTTCCAAAAATATCGCGCCTTGTTGTGTTGCCATCCGACCGGCCACCTCACTCATCGGAGTTAGGAGGGGAAGACTACCATCATCAGCTTCTATAGTTTCATAGGCAATTGCAATACACCTGGATTTTATAATTGCCCGGGTAAGTTCCTCCGAGGCAGCAAAATGGAAATAGGTAAACACAATCTGCCCTTCGCGTATCAACTCATACTCCCCGGGTAAAGGTTCTTTCACTTTCAACACCATATCGGCAGTCCCATATACCTCTCCGGCTGAGGGAAGAATTTTTGCCCCGGCTTTTATATACATATCATCACTAAAACCACTTCCTTCCCCCGCTTTAGTTTCAACAAAAACTTTATGTCCATGGCTAGCTAGTGTTTCTACGCCCACCGGTAATAATGAGACCCTATTTTCATTTGTTTTAATCTCTTTCAACAATCCAACGATCATTTCTACCTCCTTAAATACAAAAAACATTTAGTGAAGAGGAATACTCCCCCGTCTCCGGAATATTCAATTTTCAAAAACAAGTCAAGGTGATCGATAATTTAATCAAAAACAGCATCAGTAAATATTGAAATATAACCATTTTTTTTAAACCACACAAGAGAATTCCCTGATCCTGAGCAGTCTCTCAGTTATTGATAAGAAAAATCACAGGGACTAGCCTGTATGTCCAACGTGAAAGGTGAAAAGTGAGACGTGAAATGGAAAAAAGTATATCTGATTAAAGATGAATATTGGGGATTCGCTGTTGAAATAATTATTTCTTTTTGTAGAATAATTTGAAATAAAAAATAGTAAAACATAGTTATACAAAGTTATGTGTTATTTAGAAAGTAAAGTTAATGGAGCTTTATCGCTTTATTTAACAAAAATGTTAAATTGTAAAATAGGAGGATATGTAGATGAAAAGCATTTACAAATTTACCGTGGTATTAGCAGCATCTTTTATTTTCACCTCAGTCTCTGCTCAAATTAGCGTAGATTTATCTGCAACCAAGGACAATACTCTTTACCAGGACGCTTCAGGATCTCAGAGCAACGGTGCCGGCGCACATTTTTTCGTAGGTAAAACAAACCAAAGCCTGGTTCGCCGGGGTCTTTTGGCATTTGACGTTGCCGGGATCATTCCGGCGGGTGCCACAATAAGCAGCGTAAGCCTTACCTTAAATATGTCGCGAACCGCTGCCGGTAGTGCGACTGTTTCTTTAAATCGGGTTTTATCCGATTGGGGAGAAGGGACATCAAATGCATCTAGCCAGGAGGGCCAAGGGGCACCCTCTAGATCAGGAGATGCCACATGGATTCACACATTCTTTAATACAAACCAGTGGACGAGCGCAGGAGGGGATTTTTTTTCGACCGCCAGCGCGAGTCAAACTGTTGGAGTAACCGGTTCATACACCTGGGGATCTACATCCCAAATGGTCGCCGATGTCCAAAACTGGCTGGATAATCCCTCGAACAATTTTGGCTGGATTGTTGTTGGAAACGAAACCGGCACTAAAACAACAAAAAGATTCGACAGCAAAGAAAATAGTACCGCTTCAAACCGGCCGGTTCTTAATATCACTTACAGTACAGCAACATTAGTAGATAAGGAAAATAACGGAACGCCTGCTCAATTTGTTCTGTCACAAAATTATCCGAATCCATTTAATCCGGAAACTGAAATAAATTTTTCAATTCCCGTTTCAGAATTTATCTCCCTGGAAATATTTAACACACTGGGACAGCATGTTCGTACCCTGGTTTCAGAACAATTGAATGCCGGGAATCATTCAGCGCTCTGGGACGGACGAAACAAGCTAGGTTTAACTGTTGATTCAGGCGTATATTTCTATCGGCTCAACACTGCTTTATTCCAAAAAACAAAACAGATGATCCTCATCAAATAAGGAATATTTTCTGCTATCGGGCCAATCCAATCGATTGGCCCGTTTAAAAACCTCCTGAATTTTCCACCTGATTTACCGGTAAAACTGATTACAAAAATCAGAATTATCAAACTTTGCCGGTTTGATCTCTGTTCCCCCCTATCCTGGTAAGTATGAACTATTTGTGTAAGATAATTGTAATTATAAGGATTATTACGATTAGTTATTGCCATTTAATAGAACATTACATATTTTGTGTGGGATAATTTTCAAATGTATAGTTATGAAAAAAAGGTGCCTAATGAATCAAGTGAAAAAACATAACAAATACAACCGGCTGCCAGATTTTTTGAAAATGAGTTCTATCCTGATTTTTTTATTAGGATTCTTGTTCTCAAACCCTTCTTTCGCTGAGGAAAAGAAAAAAAACAAACCCTCCCTGGAAGAAAGTGCAACTAAAATATATCTGGATGGTTTCCGATACAATGAAAGTTATATAAAAACCGAAATCCCATTTGTCAATTATATACGGGATAGAGAACTGGCCGAAGTTCACATAATGTCTACAACACAAAGAACCGGCGCCAGAGGAACGGAATATACCATTACATTTTATGGACAGCACCAGTTTGCCAATTTGAACGATACATTAAAATATGTATCAAAACAGGCTGACGCCATGGAGATAACCCGGCAGGAGATCGTAAGGTTATTAAAAATCGGCCTGATGCCCTATATCTCAAAAACTGCCCATGCTGACTACATTTCAATCTCATACCGAAGAAAAAGAGATCCGGTTGCCGTCGAAGATAAGTGGAACAACTGGGTATTTTTCATCAGCGGCAGCGCAGACCTTGAATTTGAAGAGAATGATCACAAAACCGAGCTTGATGGCGCCCTTTCAGCCGAACGAGTTACCCCTGATTGGCGAATCAGCCTATCCGGACGGGCAGATTATAATTTAAGAAAAATTGAATCTTCATCATACATAACAAAAAATCCAAGTTTCAACACATTAATTGTAAAAAGTATTAACGACCATTGGTCAACCGGGCTGTATGGATCGGCCCTGTCTTCGGATTCCTATAATTCCAAACTTACAATCAGCGCAGGTCCCGCACTAGAATTTAACCTGTTCCCTTATTCGGTTTCCACACGGAAAGAATTTCGTTTTTTATATAAAGTGGAATACAAAAACATTAGATATAAATCAGAGACCATTTTCGGCAAATTCGATGAGCAATTATTTAAGCAGACTTTATCAGCCACTCTTGAACTCAGGGACAAGTGGGGATCGACGGTTGGCACGCTGGAGGGTTCAAACTACTTACACGATTTCGGACTGCTTAGACTTAGATTGTCCGGCAGAATAAATCTGCGTCTGTTCGGCAGTTTGTCATTGGATATCAGCGGCAGTATCGCAATGATCCGTGATGATCTTTCTCTGAGAAAAGGAGACCGGGAAGTGGATGAGGTTCTGCTCAGGCTTAAACGTTTGTCTTCTGACTACGACATAAATACCAGAATAGGATTCAGATACACATTTGGCTCTATTTATAGTAATGTTGTGAATCCAAGATTTGGTGGTGGCAACACCAGAAGGCGCCGGTAGTGATTTATATATCTGCATTAATCTGCCTCGGGGTAAGGGCGAAGGGCCCTTCGCCCCTACGAAAAAAGAAAACTATTTTGTGAAGCTTAAATCCTAAGTTTTTTAAGCAAACAAATAGTAACTGCGCAGCCACCCATTTTTCACTTTTTCACCGGCTTCTTAATCAAACTTTTGATACTAATGTATAGAAACTTCGAGGCTGAGTAGTTACAACAAATAAACATATCACAATCTTTTGTGTCGAAAATCTAGTTTCTCTGCAAAAAAGCGTTTGCTTTTGTAAAATTCAATCTGTAAATTCAAAACAATCCCATTATATTAATTTAACCGGAGGAAAAATTATGTATAATCGCCGTCAATTTTTTGGTTCTGTGGGTAAACCTGCAGCTGTAGCTTTATCCCTGGCAACATTGGATCCGATGGGAATTCACCGCACTCTCGATGCTTTGGCAAATTATCCCGGAACCCCTGAAGAAATAGCCTCAGATGAAACTTTCTGGTTCGAAGCTCAGCAGGCTTTTACTGTAGACCGCAGTCTAATAAACTTAAATAACGGTGGAGTTTGTCCTTCTCCGGCTATCGTACAGGAGGCGATGAAAAGACATCAGGATTTTTCTAATAAAGCGCCTACTTATACAATGTGGAGCATTTTGGACCCCCAAAGAGAAGCTGTCCGTAAGCGCCTCGCCCGTGCTTTTGGTTGTGATTCTGAAGAAATTGCTCTGACCCGCAATGCCTCCGAAGGTTTACAAATCTGCCAGCTGGGCATGGATTTGAAAAAAGGCGAAGAGCTGTTGACCACAACCCAGGATTATGGACGCATGATCACCACCTGGAAACAACGGGAACGCCGCGAGGGATTAGTGTTGAAAATGTTTCCATTCCCCGTACCTGCCGAAGATCCGGATGTCTTCGAAGAAACGATGAGGACGAGACTGAGTGAAGCCGTCCAGGGGAAGGGAGAAGGCAAGCCGCGAGGAGAAGGTTTCGAGAGGCGCGCGCGGCGAGCTTTGTCGCAGATCGTGTCCGTGAATCTGCCGGAGCCGTTGAGCTCGCCGCCGACAAATATCCCCGCGATTGCTTGACCGGTCTGTCAGGTCAAGGAGCGAGTCGAAATTTGAATTTAATGTGACCCGCCGGTAAGCCGTTCAGATGGAAACCGATGGAGTACCCATCGATGTGCATCATTTGACCTTGTTCCACCGCGAGGCTGCCGGGCACAAAGTGTCTCGTTCCCGAAAAGTCGAATTTCCAGAATGCCTCTCCCTCGACGTTCGAGGCAATGAACGCTTCGACGGTGTTCTCACCGGCGAGTCCACTCCCGTTGTGCTGATAGGAGCCCTGATTGTCGATCCCTTCGCGCCGTGAGCCGTTCAACATCACGTATCTTTCGGCCATTGGTGTGCCGGTAACCAGTAAACCGGCAAACGATGTCTGCAGACGGCGGTCCTCGATTGGCTGGGCGTCGGAAACGCCGGGCAGGTAAATTTTCTTGTTCAGCGTGGCGTGGCCCTTGCCGCCTTTTCCGACAACCTTCAACTTGACGTGGATTCTCTCACCGGAACAGGAACCGAAGTCGTGAGTCACGACCTGACCCGATTTCAGGAAAGGCCCTCCAACCCAGCCTGTCTTGTCGATTGACCAGTCAAAGCTGTCTCCACTCCCGCAACTTGCATCGA
>SDBT01018995.1_pt1 | contig 10782 bp, 13 predicted proteins | sample 2277101 | NCBI WGS metagenome assembly SDBT01 (sample SAMN10404973, study PRJNA504765) | marine sediment metagenome | isolation source: marine sediment core GS10_PC15, 103 cmbsf | place: Arctic Ocean: Southern Knipovich Ridge | collected 2010 | reverse complement strand
TTCAGACAGAACCGCCCCATTTCCCTGAGGTGCCGTCGCCTGATTGGGCTGATAGACTAACCAGGCCCAAACTATAGCAATTAATAAGCTTAAAAGGAATATTTTTTTCATAGGCCTCCTTCTTCGGGACTAACTTGACTAGCTGCTTTAGCAGAACCTAAGGCGGCTACCACTGCTTTTCTCGCAGCTTTAACTTGATCTTTAACTGCCCTTAAATCAACCCTCAGACTGGTCTTGACCGCACTGGCTCCCACTCGTAAATCTGACTCATCAGTAAACTCAATCATATAAACTATATCAACCTGTGAATCTACTGCTGCTTGGGCTGTTTCAATCGCCGTTTCAGCTGCGGCTATCATCCCCTCAGTCGCACTCATATCCTTACCTCTTTCTTCCAGCTTTTCAACTCGACTAGCTAGTTTTTCCAATAAAACTCCCATTCTCTCCAACATTCGACTCATCGATGTAGTCGACTTCTCATTAATATTATTCAACTGATCATTAACATGTTCAGCCAATTTTTGTTTTCTCTCTGTGACTTTCTCTTGTAATTTTATCCTCAGCTCTTCTCGTTTAGCTTCCATTGTCTCAAGCCTTGCCTGCCGTCTTTCCTGCATCATCTCCAACCTAGCTTCTCTTCTCTGAGCCCCTGTTAATGTTCCGCCCTCTTCCTCAGCCCCAACCGGCACCACCACAATATTTAGTAATAAAATCAGGAGAATAATTATGCCTTTTTTCATATATATAACCTTAACCTCTATAATCCTTAACTGTCAACCCTTAACCTGATAGAATAATCTTAAATGGGATTTTTAAAACCTAAGTTATTATTTAAGCTCGCTTGGCTAGGTTTTGGCTTAGCTGGCCTAGTTATTGTTGCTAAGCAATATTTTCCCAATTTCCCCGGTAAACTAAAAGATTCTAACCTCGTTAAAGGCGTTCAAACTGAACTAACTCAGCAAACAGGCGATTTATCCAACCAATCAGATCAAGTCAGTTTCCAAAATCTTGATCCCCAAACCGCCAGTCAAGTTATCTCCCAGGTTATCAAACGACAAATTACCCAAGTTATTCAGGAAGCCTCCACCGAAGTCAAACAATTCCCTCAAAAAACCGTTAGAAAAATCAAGATCGGCGCCTGTGAAGAACTTTTAGAAGAAGATATTTGTGCTGTTGCTCAAGAACTTGACTGTTCTTCTAATTAGCCGTTAACATCAAAGCAGTTATTCCTAAAGCTACCAGCATTCCTAGCCATTTCTTTCTAGTCATGTCTTTAATTTCTTTAAAGCCTAACAATCCAGCACTAGTAGTTAAAACAATAAATAAAGGCATTCTTAACATTGACGTTTGAGTTACGCTTGACTGTTTTAAAGCCAAAAGAAACAATAATATCCCTAATGAATTAAATAATCCTTGCATCAATCCTAAAACAGCGAATTTTTTACCAATATAAAATTTATGTTGCCGCCATTTTATCCCCAGAATTATTATCACTAAAGAACCAACATATTGCAGTAAAAGAAGTTGAGCTGGCTCCACTGAGTATAAAAATATCTTCGCCAACACTCTTAATCCTGCCACAGCGATTACATAGATTGTCATATATATAGTCCACTTCTTTGAAGTTTTCCCGGCCTTCTCATGCAAAAGATAGAACAATAGCGGCACCAATAATAAAGCTGTCATTAATTGAATTCCTCCCTGAGAATTAAGATTAAAAAACCGCCATTCATTTAACAGAATTGCCGCAAAGAAAATTCCTAATATTTGGTTAACTGGCGATGTCATGGTTGTCTTAGAAAGACTAATTCTTGAGGCTAGGGTATATAAAACCACATTAAAACCAGTTATCATTCCATAGCCAATAAACACCCACCATTGTGATGGCAAACCATAATCAGACAATTTCCATAAAAACCAGATAAATCCTACAGAGGCCAAGTATTTATAAACCAAAACTTGCAAGCTAGCTGCTCTATGTACCTGATACTTGCTAATTACCTGTCCAATACTGACTAAAATCACTCCAATAACTATCAACGCCTGCCAAGACAAACTCCCTAAAGACATGCCGTTATTATATCAGCTATAATTAACTGCCAATATTAATAAAAGGTCCTATGATTTTCCTTAGTCTTAAAACTTATAAGCAAGCCAGCGGTGACCAGGTTATTAAACTCTGCCAAATTGTTAAAAAAGTTTCTTCAAAGACCGGCGTTAAAATCATGGTTGGCGCTCAAGCCTTTGATATTAGAAGGATTAAAAAAGAAGTTGGCATTGAAGTCTGGGCTCAACATCTTGACCCCATTGATCCTGAACGTCATTTTGGCTGGCTTTCACCTTACTCAGCCAAACTAGCTGGTGCTACCGGTACCATGATCAATCACGCTGAACACGCTGTTCCTTTTAAAACCATCAAAGCCATTATGGCCAAATGTCAAACTCAAGGCCTAAAAACCTTAGTTGGCACCGACTCTCTTGACCTAGCTAAAAAAGTCGTCAAGCTTAAACCTGACTATTTAGCTTTTGAAGACCCTGATTTAATTGGTGGTGATGTTTCTTTTGTTGATCAGGCTGCTGACGACATTAAAGCTGTTATTGATATCACTCCTATGCCTTTTTTTGTTGGCGCCGGTATTAAGACTAAAGATCATGTTCAAAAAACCGTTAAACTTGGTGGCCATGGCGTCATTCTTTCTTCTGGAGTAGTTTTAGCTAAAGACCAAGAAGCTATTCTGCGCGACCTAGCCTTGGGGTTTAAATAGTCTATGTTGGTAGTTGTCCAACGCGTTTCCCAAGCTCAAGTTTCTATTGACAATCAAGTTATTGCTAAAATCGGCCCCGGTTTTGCCATCCTTTTAGGAGTAGTTAAAACCGATACTTTTCAGGATCTTGACTACTTAGTTAAAAAAATCAGCCAACTCCGTATCCTGGCTGATAAACACAATAAAATGAACCTTTCTTTAAAAGATACTAACGGTCAAGTCTTAGTCATTCCTCAATTTACTTTGGCCGCTAATACTAAAAAAGGCAATCGCCCTAATTTTGTCAAAGCTGCTGATCCCCAGACAGGTAAAAAATATTTTAAAAGATTTGTTATTAAGCTCCAAGCCACTGGTTTAAAAGTCTCTACCGGTAAATTCGCTAGCTACATGCAAGTCAACCTGACTAATGACGGTCCGGTCACCATTATCATTGACTCTAAACATAAATGAAGATTGCTATTGGCTCTACCAATCCAGTCAAAATCAAGGCTGTTAAGCAAGTTCTCCGGCCTCTCTATCCTCAAGCCAAGTTTGTCAGTCTCCAGATTGACTCTCAAGTCAAATCTCAACCCTTGTCTATTAAAGAAACCCAACTTGGTGCTCTCAACCGAGCTCAAGATAGTCTTAAACAAACTCAAGCTGACATGGCGGTTGGTTTAGAAGGCGGTGTTTTTGAAATTAACCAGCAAATGTATAACTTTGCCTGGGCTGCCATTGTTGATCAAGCCGGTCAAACCAGCTTTGCTGGCGGTATGTGTTTTCCCATTCCTCCATCAATTACCAAACAAATCAAGCAAGGTGGGGAACTCGGACTTCTTATGGACAAACTTACTGGTGAAACCGATATTAGAAAAAAAGGCGGAGCTGTGGCTGTTTTTACCGACAATCTCACCACCCGTCAGGAAGAATACATGTCTCTAGTTAAAATGGCCTTAGCTAAATTTCGTCGGCCTGATCTTTACTCAGTTGACACTTAGCACTCTATCAGATATACTGCTAAATCATGACAATTCTACTTGGCCCCAAACAGAACAAAAAACCAGAAAAAACTCTTCCACTGGTAACCCTAAGAGAAGGAGTGGTTTTTCCTCATACAGAGACTGTCTTAACTTTTGGTCGGCCTAAATCCAATGCTGGGATTGAAGCTGCTTTTCGCTCTGACCGTTTAATTGTTTTTGTTACTCAAAAAGACTCTCGTGTCAGTCAACCTAAACTCTCGGATATTTATAAAACCGGCACTCTTTGTAGTCTTGAAAGAATTTTAAAAACCGATGGTGAAATCAATGCTTTGGTTCGGGGTGTGGCTCGTGTCCACATCAATAGCCTTGAAGCCAGTCAACCCTTTTTAATCGCCAAGGTTCAAGAAATTCCTGAAGTGGTTGAAGAGTCTGATGAGATGAGCGCTTTAAAAAAACATGTGTCTAGCAACTTTAAAAAAGCTGTTAACATTGGCAAATCAATTGACTTCATGATGTTTATGCGTGTCATGAGTGGCGTTACTGCTAGCGAACTAGCTGATCAAGTCGCCACCAACCTTGATCTCATTACTCCTAAACAACAACAACTTTTAGAAACTTTTGAGGTAAAAAAACGCCTGCAAATGGTTTCTGACTATTTATCTCAAGAACTTAAGATTCTGGAAATTGAAAAAACTATTGCTAGCAAAACCCAGCAAAAATTTGATAAATCCATGCGCGAGACTGTTCTTAGAGAGCGTCTTAAAACTATTCAAAAAGAACTTGGTGATGCCGAAGAAACCAAGGACATCAAAGATTACAAAGACAGAATTATTAAAGCCAAGATGCCCAAATCAACCCGCATAAAAGCTCTTAAAGAACTCAAACGCCTTTCCTCAATGCATACTTATAACCCCGAATCCGGCTATATTCGTACCTATCTTGACTGGCTCTGCGATCTGCCTTGGAGTCGATCTAGTCCTAATAAAATCGCTATTAAACAAGCAGAAAAAATTCTTGAAGCCGACCACTATGGTCTTAAAGAAGTCAAAGAACGTATTGCTGAATATTTAGCTGTTATGCAGCTCAAAAAATTAGCCAGTAAAACCTCTAAAAAAACCGACTCACCTCAACGCCCATCTGGTCCAACCATTCTTTGTTTTGTCGGCCCTCCTGGCGTTGGTAAAACTTCCATCGGCCGCTCCATTGCTCGTGCTCTCGGTCGCAAATTCGTCAAAATGTCCTTAGGCGGTATTCGGGATGAGGCCGAAATCAGAGGCCACCGTCGTACCTATGTTGGAGCCATGCCTGGCCGGATTATTCAAGGCATTAAAACCACTGGCACTAACAACCCTGTTTTTATGCTGGATGAGATTGATAAGGTCGGCACCGACTTTCGTGGTGACCCCTCTGCGGCTTTACTTGAGGCCTTAGATCCAGAACAAAACCACGAGTTCTCAGATCACTATCTCGAAGTCCATTTTGATCTCTCCAAAGTTATGTTTATCACCACCGCCAATATTCTTGACACCATTCCGCCTGCCTTAAAAGACCGCTTAGAAGTTATTCGTTTTTCTGGCTACACTGCTGATGAAAAAGAAATGATTGCTAAAAAGTTCTTAGTCAAAAAAACCCTCATTGCCAATGGTTTGAAAAAATCTCAATTTAACTTATCTCTACCCACTCTTCGTAAAGTCATTGACTCATATACCAAAGAAGCTGGCGTCAGAAATCTTGAGCGAGAAATTTCTAAAGTCATGCGTAAAGTGGCTAAAAAAATTGCTGAAGGTAAACGCGGCCCCTTTAAGATTTCTATTAAAAACTTAATTGACTTTTTAGGTCCAGCCAAATTCCTCCCTGTCTTAGCCGAAAAAAAGGACGATACTGGTGTGGCTACTGGTTTAGCCTGGACAGAGTCTGGCGGCGATGTTCTTTTTGTTGAAATTGCCCTCATCCCTGGTAAAGGCAAAGTTACTCTTACTGGCCAACTCGGCGATGTTATGAAAGAATCAGCCAAGGCTGCCATTTCCTATGCTCGCTCTCGTTGGCAGCAACTTAAACTCGACAAAAATTTCTATAAAACCATTGATATCCATATCCATGTTCCTGAAGGCGCTGTTCCTAAAGATGGTCCTTCAGCTGGTATCACCATGGCTACTGCTTTAATCTCTGCTCTTACCAACAAAAAAGTTAAAAAAGATGTTGCCATGACCGGCGAAATCACTCTTAGAGGTAGAGTTCTAGAAATTGGTGGCGTTAAAGAAAAAGTTATTGCTGCCCACCGGGCTGGCATCAAAACCATTATCTTACCCAAAAACAACCAAAAAGATCTCAGAGATATCCCTAAAAAAGTTAAAAAAGACATCAGTTTTAAATTCGTTTCCCACCTCGACAAGGTCCTTAAAATCGCCTTTATTTAAGATTTCTTCTTTTTCTTCTTCTCAGAAAACAGCACTTTATCATCTCTGCTAGTCTTTAAATCACCTAAATCCTTTACCTCAGATAACAAAAAGCCATCGCAGATAATTCCGGATTTGAAATAAATTTTGTTTAGCTCAACCGTGATCTTTTCTTCCACCTGAGTTCGATAACTTGTTAGTTGATCCAAGGAAATCTCCGATAACACACTCCTAATCCTGCTTCTAGCTACCGGCCTAACAATCTTAGAAACAAAATTATCTCCAATATTCTCCCACAATTCATTTGCCCTGTCCTTATCAATCTTAAGTAAAATTGAGCCCTCTACTTGAATGTGACTGCCATCAGAAGTTTTACTGGTAATGGCTTCATCGCTCATGCCTTCTGCATTAGATAAATCAACATCATGCCGAATTAAATACTCTATTACTTGACCATTAAATAACTTAGCTCTTTGCCAAAAGGGGATTTTTAAATGTAAGCCTGGCTTCCAGACTTTTTTTAACACTCCTCGTCCCAAATCATGAATACAAGCCACATGTCCTGGCGGCACATTCACAAAAAACCCACCCACTACCTCATCAACCAAAAAAGATACTATTAGTTTATCAAATTCCATGTGCTTTAGATTATATCAATTAAATCTTCAGTTTTAAAGCTAACTCACAAGTTAGTGGACGATGTTAGAACCTATTTCAATATTGATCGTGAGTTATTAAGTCAGTAAGGATGTAGTTGTTTTTCTGTTTTAAAAAGGTGATTCTTAAATTTTTTTCAATAGAAATAGAGTATTGTTTAATTCTTTTTCCTTTAAGTTTGTGAAGTCTTAGTAAAGGATCATTTGGCTGTTTTAATAAAAGATTCAGCTTAGTTTTAATTGTAGATTTTAGTGAAGGTTTCTTTTTAACTTTTTGTTTTAAATGACGCAAAAACTTAGGAGTAGGATAGAGGTTCATTTAAATAAATCATCAACAGATTTAGTTTTTTTTAGTTTGCCTGATTTAAAGTCTTTAAGAGCTTTAAGGGCTGTTTTTTCAGTTGACTCACTCATAGTAAATTCTGGCATTTCCATTTCTTTCACATCTTCAATAATTAGATGTCTTAAATAGGCGGACATGCTTAATCCAAACTTTTGTGTTCTAGCTTGGAGGTAATCAAATAGATTAAGTGGTAAAGTTACTTTTAGTTGAGTAGAACTCATATAATTGTATATTAGTCCATTAAATGACCTTTGTCAAGGTCTAATTGAGGACTTTATGCAGGGAGTAGGATTAGAATCATGGATTTAAGACCACGATCGTGATGCTAGATCCCTATCTGTTAAAATGCCATTTCCAAGCTGTTTCTACAATTGTTTTTAAGTCAGAGTACTTAGGTTGCCATTTAAATTCCTTTTTCAGCTTACTGCTATCCGCCACTAATTCATTAGCATCACCTGGCCGCCTCGGTGCAATCTTTACTCTTAAATCTTTCCCTGAGACTTTTTTCACCATCTCAATCACTTGCTTGTTAGAATACCCCTTCCCAGCCCCTGCATTATATACATCAGTTTTATGGTCTTTCTCCAACGCCTTCAAAGCTAAGATATGCACTTCAGCTAAATCCAAGACATGAATATAGTCTCGAATACAAGTTCCATCTCGAGTCGGATAATCATCTCCAAACAACCTAAACTCCTTCTTCTCCAACACCGCCTTAATCACATTGGGAATCAAATGACTCTCTGGTCTATGAGCCTCGCCTAACTTTCCATCTAAAGTCGCTCCCGCTGCATTAAAATACCGGATCGAAATCGATCGTAACTCATGAGTCATATCATAAAACTTTAAAATCTTTTCCACCATTAATTTTGACTGGCCATAAGGATTTTCCGGTAACTGCCTATCTTCTTCCTTAATCGGCAGTTTCTCTGGATTGCCATAAACCCCGGCTGTAGAAGAAAAAATCATTTTTTTAACGTTAGCTTCCACCATTGCTTCCAGCAAAGAAACTGTGCCAATCACATTATTTTCATAATACTTACTCGGGTTTTCCATTGACTCACCCATTTCAATATATGCCGCAAAATGCATCACTGCCTCAATCTCATGCTGCTTTAATGTTTTTCCCACTAACTCTTGATCATGAATTTTGCCTTTAATTAACTTAAAGCCTTTTACCGATTTTTTATAGCCTTTTTCCAAACTATCAAAAATCACCACCTCATAGCCTTGCTTTTTTAACTCTTGAGCAGTTATGGCGCCAATATAACCCGCTCCACCTGTTACCAGCACCTTCATAAACTTCTCTTTATCTGATTAAAACTTAAAAACGTTCCAATTGTATCAAAGCCCACATCCCGCAAGGTTCCTTCTCTGCCTGGCACAAAGGTTTGATGCCATTCATCTGACAGAGCATACAAGATGCAGATAGCAAAAGCATAAATCACCATTTTTGGTTTCATCTCAAAGCTTTTATTTGTCCAAGCCCTCACCAGTAGCCAAAACAAAATCCCATACTCAACCACATGAGCGGTTTTTTTAATAATAAAATCAATCCAGCTAAACTCAGCCTCTTTATTAATCGCTAAACTGGAAAACCCAAAAATTACTCCTGCCCAAAACAACACCGGTAACCACAACTTAAGTTTTTCCACTTTCCTCATGAGTCTCATTATATCTCCGCTGTTTATAGAAGACCACCCCTGTCCCACCCACAAATCCCAAGCCTAGGATTACTAAAATAATTGAGATTAAAAACGGATTTTTCTCTTTTTTGATCTCTGTTGCCTCAGATGCTTCTGGTTCTGTTATCCCTAAAATCTCCCCGTCCTCAGTTGACAACAACATCTCTTCTGAATCATGACTGTCAAACAAACCTCCCCCTGTCGTTCCTCCAGTCACTGTTGTTGTAGTTGTTTTCGGGCTCGGCGACACCACCGGGCTCGAGGTCGGATCTGGCTCACTTTCTGGACTTTGGGTTGGATCTGGTTCTGGGGTTGGTGATGGGGAAAGTGGAGATGGTCCATTGATTTTAACAGTAATTACGTTTGTCTCCCCGCAAGGACTTTTACTACTGCAAAATCTAAATATTTTTAATCTATATTCACCAGTGCCTTTAAATCCATCTGAATCACTGCCTGACTTGACCTGTAACTTTCCGCTAACACTACTTTCATTTATATCTAGTTTATAAAAATTAGTGTAATTTTCTCCGTACGAGTACCAATTGTTATTCCACGTATAACCAAAATAACGACTGCCAGGACTTTGTTGAAAAACTCCCTCTAAATAATATGTCTTTGGCGGAGAAACATTACTAAATGAGAATAAAACGTTTATTGGCTGATCATAATTAATTTCTGATGGATTATTTTCAATGCCGTCTATTTTAAATTCCATCTTTGCCCAAGCTTTATCAGCTGAAACCAAAAAAATAACGCCTAAAAAGGCGCTAAGTAAGAATTTTATACGGGCAGGCATCTTGCTAGTAGTTTATATGCAAATACAAAGTATCTGAATTACTGCCATCATGGTTTACTCTTACATATCTTAAATTGCATCCTCCAATATAACTACCCTGATATAAAGTTCCAGCCTTTACCGCCCTAACTGTACTTGATGACTCACTGTTAATATCTATTCCGTTATGGAAATCATACCAAATCCAAGGAATATTCAGAGTTGCCCATGTCGCTCCGTAACCTTGGGAAAATTTTACACGGGGAGAAATAGGCCAATTCCAGCTCCCACTGGGATTAAATGCATCACCCGCATTACATTCGTTATATCCTCCTAGGCCCGAACAATTAATATGGTCAATATTACCTAAATATCCAAACGGATTTTTTGGCATTTCATTCTCTGTGACCATAAAGTGTATATGGGTTCCACTGGAATTACATGAACGTCCTTGAATAATTGTGGCAATCTTATCTCCTTTATTCACATGGCCAATCTCTGTTTCTTTACCCTTACCGGCAATAATGGCTTGAATTGCATAATATTCAGCTCTGGCTTCTGCAAGTAAATTTTGGAATCTTTGTTCATCATTTTGAGTTTGCTGAAGAAGATTGGCCTTACTTGCTTTTTGCCCTCCCAAAGCTATTTTTTGACCCGATAACTGCGCCCTCAGGCTCTCTAGCTCATCTTGCTTTTCCTGTTTTAAATCTTTTTGCTCCTGGTGTGTATCTCTAGAAGTTTGTAAGTCTAATAAAATCCTTCGATCATTTAACTGAGCTGCCTGCAAATACTTGTTTCTTTCAAAAAAATCAGTTAAACCCCCTGAGGAAAACAACATCAGAATTGGTCTAAACAAACTCCGCTTGTAACTAGCTCCCACTCGTGACACCAACAATCGAGATACATCATTTAAATTAACATCTAATCGACCGATCTTGACTGACAAAGTGGCAATTTCTTCCTCCACAGACTTAACCTCTTCTTCAGTTTGTTGAATTTCTGCTAGCAGTAAAAAAATCTTATTATCTAAATAGCTGATTGTACTAGCTAGAGTTTTTTGCTTCCCCAAATTCTCATTTAACTTTGCTTCATAACAATCCACTCTCTCTCCTACATCCTTATCCGCACATTCATCAGCTATCGCCGCTGATGGCACTAACAACAATCCTGCTAGTAGTAAAGCAATTACTAATTTTTTCCACA
>SDBT01018994.1_pt1 | contig 10783 bp, 12 predicted proteins | sample 2277101 | NCBI WGS metagenome assembly SDBT01 (sample SAMN10404973, study PRJNA504765) | marine sediment metagenome | isolation source: marine sediment core GS10_PC15, 103 cmbsf | place: Arctic Ocean: Southern Knipovich Ridge | collected 2010 | reverse complement strand
ATATCGGTTAATTAACATAAGGATAGACTATTTTCAAAATTATCAATTAATTTGGATTTCAAAGTAAACATACCAAAATTAGAGCTAAATTTAAAAAATAAACTTATAAATGTAAGCAATCGCTATTAAAAAGAATTATGTAATTAATTATTTAAATGAAAATTTTTTTATATTAGTTAATCTACATAACAATTATAATACTAAAAAAAATAAGTTTAAAAAAAATAAAAGGTGTTCAAAAAAGTTGAAGCAAATAAGCGAACTTTTAGAGGCTGGGATTTATGATACAATCGTCCCTGAAAAAACCATGACGGTTGCCGACCTTCTAAAAGAATTGAACTTGGAGGATAAATATTTTGGTATCCTTGTAAATGGTAAAAAAGCAACCCCCGAAACGAAAATAGATCCGTCGAGCAATGTGGTAATACTTCCTCACATAGCGGGCGGTTTTTAAATCGTAACGAATTAATTTTTTTTATCTCTTTTTTTAATTAATTTATAACGCAGTGAATTTTGTATTTACCAGCAATTCTACTTTTAGAGATTAGAGTTATTTTTGAAAGATTAAGGGGATTTTGGAAAAATCAATGAATAAAACATTGAACTGCATCTTCTTTACTAAAGAATTAGCCGAAATGATCGCAGCAAAAGAAATCCTTGAAATTGATAAAAAATCAAAGATTATTTTTGTATCTGCCGATAAAAACATAAGAGATGAAGCACTTACAATAGGAGCAACAAGTTTCAAGAAAAAGCCTTGCCCAATCAATTTATTAAAAAATAATATAATTAAGGCATTAAAAGCATCAGAAAAATATTGAGTGGAACACCGGTTCTCGTGTTTAATATTCCAATAATGACCGTTAAAGAACCCATAACGCAATTAATTGGTCTAATAATTTCAACAGCATCTTTTAATTTCATATTAAGATATTCTTTCTTAAAAAAAGAGATATATAATTGATAACCTTTTTTAAAAAAAAATATGTATTGCCACATAAACTTTTATTTTTTATGCAACTCCGGAATTAATTCTGACTTATAAAAGATATTAATTGCAAGAATTGATTGCCAAGCAATTATAGAAAAGAGTAATAACCATTCAATTAAAGGCATCCCAGTATTAAGAAATATGACGAATAATGTAATAGGAACAAGTATGCCATATAAACCTATTAGCTTAGAAATTTTGCAATCGAAAAGTAAAATTAGCAAACCTATAAGGATTCCTCCAATAATAAATCCTGTAAAAGCCAATCCAGCTAACATATAATGTATAGAATTCATATTAAGATCTATGTTGACAATTCCTACACCAATATAAGTAAGATTTCCCATAATACTAAATATTAGGGCAGGAATTCCAAGCAAATAACCCGGTTGAGTTAGTTTTCGGGATTCTTCTTGATTTTCTAAAGTGGATATTAATAGTTTGATGACGTAAAAAGAAAAAGGAACTAATAAAATTCCACCAATTATACATGCTAAATTATGAAGATAAGGAGCGATAGTATAGTGTCGGCTACCTAAATCGCTAATGTAATTTGTCCGAATAGAATAACCTTCAGGCCCAAAAAAACTCGCAATAAGTATGCTAATTATAATTAACGGGTAATAAATAAACAACAGAGCAAAAATACACTTTCTTACTATCTTATAATTGGTTAGGTTATCAACAACTTTCATTTTGCTTTAATGCATTTAATTAACACGATTAAAACGAATTTATATATATAACACCTTAATTTTCAAAGAGTTAAAAATTTTATTTACTATAAAATCACACTTCAAGTATCAGTGATTTTCATGAAAACAATTAATGGTAAAAAAAGGGCTTTTGCAATTAGCGAATAATTCTAAAAGGAATTTCATTTCCATTCTTATCGAAACATTTCACACAAGTTAAGCTATTATATGGATATGCTACAATAAAATGAAATCTCTTTTTCTTAAATACACCATTCAAGTCTCCTAAAGAAGGATTAGGGTTTCCTGAAGGATGCGAATGTACAGTTCCTTCGAGTGAGGGATCTAAGGGGAGCCTACTTGGGAAAAAAATTCCAGAACTAACAGATGTAAGTGCGCCTGGGGGTAATATATATTCAGTAACAACGCCGTCCACCATTCTCAAAAGTCCTAAAATTTCTCTGGGGTGTTGATTTCTACAAAGAGCCAGAATTCCATTAAATAATTCCGTTTCAATTATGATCTCATTAGTCTGCATTTTTTCTATAAATAATAGAATTTCATTAAGAAGTTCAACAATTGAAATGGCATTACTCTTTTTCCAGTTTTTTAATGATGAGATCATTGAACCTAAATTCTTATATATCTCTCCATTAGGTTTGATTAACAAGACTTTTGGTCTTTTTGGATATTTTTTATAATCTATATCCAAAAACCTATTATTCACTAGAGGGATTTTGAGGTGAGAGATATAATTATCTACGATTATTGCATTTGGAAATGATTCTATTATTTTTTGATATTCTTCCTCTAATATTTCCATTAATAACACTAATCTAAGATAAAAATTAAATCTTAATAATAATTTTCTACCAGAAAAGCTTTTATGTAGTGCGAATAAAGACGTTTAAGGACAAATGAACTTAGTTTTCAATCTCTTTTTTTAAGATAGTGATACCATTATGAGAATTTTATTTTAGAGCCAAAATTATATTTATAATCATAATATGGGCAAGGTAAAGCTAAATTTAGTACCTTTATGTCTTCCTTCTGAAACGGCCCAAATTTTTCCTTTATGTAATTCGATAATTCCTTTTGAAATAAATAATCCAAGGCCTGCTCCTTCAATTTCAATATCCCATCCTTTTCCATATCTCTCAATTTTCCCAAAATGTTTAAAAATGGAGAATTTTTCTTCTTCTGTTAGACCTATCCCATTGTCTTCAATGGAAACTAAAATAGAATCATCTAAGATTTCTGAATGTATATTAATTTTTCCGTTTAATGGGGTATATTTAATTGCGTTGATTAGTAAATTATCTATCACATTTTTAATTTTTCTGTAATCAAATGAAGTAATTAAATCTTCATGTAAATTAATAGTAATTTTAAGATTTCTATGAACTATTAATCCTTGCAAATCTTTAACGCAGTCATGAATTAGGGTAGATAGATCATTATCAGTCTTATTAACAAATACTAAACCGGCTTCAAGGGCAGAGGCGTTCAGAATATGACTTATAAGAGTCTGAAGACGAATAGAATTCCGATTGATATTTTCTATTATTGGTAACAATTCAGGATTTATCTTATCCTTGTGATAATTTAATAGAAGTTCAGTATTCCCCCGTATTGAAACTAAAGGAGTTTTCAATTCATGGGATGCTCTGTCAAGTAATTCGGTTCTTAAGTAATTTAATTTAGTGACATCTTCTCCTGCACTTATTGTACCATTTATATCACCGTTATCGTCATAAATCAAGGTGTTGTGCCAAGCTATAATCTTTTCATCAGCATTTTTCGTTATGATTGGATTCTCAAAAAATTCCATTGGTTCTACATTTCCACTCATTAAATTTTTAAATACATCGTAGACCTGATCTCTTAACTGGGGTGGTAAACATGTAGTAAACCAATTTTTACCGAACAATTCTCCTTCTTCATATTCGAGAACTTCATAACCCTTTTTATTCATTAATGTAATGATACCGTCTTTATTTAGAGCCACAATAATTACTCCAGCAAGATTTAAATATAACTCCGCTCTTTCACTTGTTTTTTTCATTCTTTGTTTAGTTTTTATTTCATTGGTAATATCTCGTAAGAAACAATGGCACTGAAGAAATTTTCCATCCTTATCATAATTAGCGATTCCATCCACAGAAGCAAAAATATGAGTTCCATCTTTTTTTATTAATTCATATTGGTCTATATGGATTTCTCCTTTTTGCTTAAATAACAAGAAATTAGTTTCAAACTTACCAAGATCTTCGGGTAATAAAAAGTGAGTGATTTTCTTTCCTAGTACTTCTTCTTTGTTATCATATCCCAATAGATTAAGCCATTTGTCATTTACGGTAAGAATAAATCCATTTTCATCTAAGGAATGATAACCAAAAGGAAGTTTTTGAAGAATTCGGTTAAAATCTTGAATGTCCATCATAGTCATTAGATTACATTAGAATTAAAGTAAAACTACTATTTATCTGTTATTCAAATAAAAATTAATCAAATTAAGATTATTTTCAAAGAAATAGCTATTTTAAAGTAATTTCTAATAGATCTTCTGCCATAATCGTATTTGGAAAAATTTCTTTAGCCTCCTCAAGTAATTTTACAGCATCTTCTTGGTATCTAGAGGAGATATGGGTTAAAATTAGTTGTTTAGCATTCATATTTTTCGCATCATTAGCGGCATCGATACTAGTTGAGTGAGCCTTTTCTTTAGCAGTTTCTGCTAGGTCTTTAGCGAAGGTTGATTCATGTATTAAAATATCTGAATCTTTACCTAGTTCTATTAAAGATTCACATGGCATTGTATCTCCTGTATAAGTTATTTTCCTCCCGGGTTTTTTTGGGCCAATTATCCCTTCTTTGAAAGGATCTATAACCTTTCCTTGAAATTCAATAACTTCCCCATCCTGTAATTTCTTCCAGAGATTACTCATAGGAATACCTAGTTCTTTTGCTCGTTCTGGATAAAATTTTCCCGGACGAGGTTTTTCTATAAATGAATAAGCAAAATTGGGAACTGAATGGATAACTGGAGAATATTTAATAAGATATTTTTTTGTTTCAAAAACCATATCCTCTTTAATCTCTAACGTGCTAGTAGGTTGATCTGACTCCAAATCTTCATATATAATTAAGTTTTTATTCTCGTCGTCTATTTCGATAATTTTTAAGGGATATCTCGTTTTTAATCCTAAAATTTTCCTATGGAGAAAAGCATATAGAAATAAATTTTTTGGACCTATTAAGACAACGGGAGCAGATCGTTCAGATAAACCGAAACGAAATAATAACCCTGGAAGGCCGATAATATGATCTCCGTGAAAGTGAGAAATTAAAATTACAAGAGGTTTGTTAAATTTCAGGCCCGCTTCCACAAATTTACGTTGAGTATCTTCACCGCAATCAAAGAGAATAATATCTGATTCATATTTAAGTGCTGTAGATGATAGATTTCGATTTTTAACTGGAATAGCTGCTGAAGTGCCTAAAAAGATGATTTTCATGAACAAAACCTTAAAAAAATTCTCACATTAAACTATAGATTTATTTATTTTTAACTTAATTTAGAGATTTCTAATTACGGAAAATTAAATTCTCTTTAATGAAGAATGAAAACTCTTTTAAAATTTAGCGATTTGGGTATCTAATTTTTTATTTAAATCTTGAAGCGACTGTAATTTTGATTTAATAATCTCATCACTTAAGAGAGTTTCTTGGGATTGAATTAAAGTAATTAATTCGTTAATAATATCATTCTTAAAATATACGCATTTTTTTAAATCATTGTTTTGGTCAGTATTCAACATAGATGTATCATCGAGCTTATTATTATTATCGAGTTTTTCATTTAAAGTTAGCTTTGATTGGAGGTCTCTAATTATAAAATTTTGCTTATTTATCTTATCTTGGAGTTCTTTAATTAATATCTCTAAAGGTTTTTGTTCCTCTTCAATTCGAATGACTGTACTATTTGGGTTCTCTTTAATAAATTGTTCAACTTTTTGCTGCAACTGTACTTTTTCTTTTCTTAAAAAACCCATCTTATCCTTCAAATCTCTAATTTCCTTTTCTTTTTCTTCGATAAGAATTGCTGATTTTGAGTCTTTACTTTTCTTTCGTTTTTTATTGGATTTTTCATCCTCATCAGGAATTAAGAGTTCTAATCTCATTATTGTATCTTCTAACTGTTCAATCTTTTCAAGATATTGTATGATTTCGTGTTCCTTTTGATCTGATTCTACTTCTAGCTTGCCAATCTTAACTCTTAAATCCTCTTCTGTCATTTTTGTGGCTTTAATGAGGTCTACTTTTTTAAATTGAATTTTTTTTTTTCTATCTTACATTAAGATGTTTTTCATAATTAAATTTAGAGTTTTAATATACTTCAAAGTCTTTTATTGTGAAAGTTTTTATTTTTCTCATAATCGGCACCAAGCTTAGGAGATTAAAAACTATTAAGATTCCAAACAAAATGGACACAATCATTAATGGAATGTATAAAGGTGGTAAGGTTACTCGGTCAAATAATATAACTGAGTTGATTAACATCCCAAATCCCATACTAAAGAAAAGCGAAGGAATAATTACAAATAAGTTTTCGATAAACAATATTCGTTTAAGTGATTTATTTTTTGTACCAATAGCTCTCATAATTAGAAAATCTTTTGCTTTTTCCATAATTCCTCCTTTTTGATAGTTATACAAAGAGACAATTCCAATCACGGCCATAAAAATAATGAGAACCAGAGGATAAAGTGTTAAATTTGAAAGATAATCTAGGTTTTCCTCAAAAATTTTATCTAATCTTAAATAAGTGTAATCTTCACCGAGAGTTCGCTTAATGATGTCTTCAAGATCTTCCTTTATATCGTCGTATGTTCCACTTTCAAACTCTAGTAAAACGATATTAATCACATTATCAGTGAAATTTAAATCTTCCTGTAATTCGTCGAGATCAACATAACCCACATCACCCCTATAGAAACTATCTATTAACACTCCTGAAATATGATATCTATGACCTAACTTTGTAAGCTTTAAACTTTGATCTAAAGGATAATCGAAAAAGCTGTATGCAAGACCGTCAGATATTGTCATATTATCGTAAGCATCATCGTCATCAAACCATCTTCCCTCAATTTCAAAATCTTGAATAAGATCATCAGGCTTAACTCCGATTATTGGAAAATTACCATCTCTCTGTTGACCAACTTTTCGATAGTTCTTAGTTCCTTCTTGATCTTCATAGAAATAATATCCATCTAATTCTTCAACATCGCAAAATTTTATAAGGCGTTTGTCAATTACATTAATCTCATCAATACTCTTAATTTCACTAATGTCTGAAGAATTAAACAAATACTTTGAATCTATAAAATCGATATCATCCTCGTCTATAGAAATCGATGTATCAGAATACATCTCATACATCTCAGAATATGCATCAACAACATCCTCGTGACCAATGACAATGACATTCTCGCCTTGTGACTTGCTAATCCATGTGCGAGAAGAGGAACTTAACACAAAAGTTCCTAATGCTAAAGTAAATATAATTAAGAAAATCATAGAAAAAACGAAAAAGTATCGCACAAATTCCCCTTTTCTTCTAATTGTGTTAACAACTGCAATTTTTAGGTTAAATCCATGTGAAGAAATCCATCGAGGGATTTTAGTCAATCCTTTTGAGGCATCATAATTATAAGGTATGTCTTTTGAAAAAGTTTGAATAATTTTTTGATTTCCAATCTGCCTTAGAGTATATCCAGAAAAAACAAAGATTCCAATTATGCATGAAATAAATAGCACTATCGTATAATAGAGATCAATATAGAAAATTAGTGTATTTCCTAAAAGAAACATAATTAGTGAAAAAACGCCAAAAGCAAGCAGACCAAAAATTATGCCAATAACAAAACCTATTAAGAAAATAATGTAAACCTCCAGAAGATAAAATCCATATAATCTTCCAGGTAATGTACCTATGGCTCTCATTATTGCAATATCTCGTTTTTTAAAAATAATTATTGTTGTAGTAATTCCGACAACAATCATGAATGCAAGAATAATTACAAGAGAAACTATTAATGTATTAAATTGAGAATAAACTACATTTACCGCTCCAGAAAGGTAAGTTTGTTGATTAATATCTTCATCTAATGAAGTATCTACTCTAAGAATTAGATTTAAACCTAAACTTGTTGTAAAATAAATTAAAAACTCCGCTAAAGCAATAACTAAAGCAATAGTTAAGATATAGGGATAGGTTTGATTCTTTTTCCTTACAATATCTTTGATTGCGAAGTCGATGCTCATGTTAATGATACCATTAATAATTTATTGCTATTTATTTTGTTTTATTTCCTCATTTATAATTTTAGCATCTTCAAATAATATTACTTTATCTGCTAATTCTATTAATAGGTCATCGTGAGTTGCGATAATTATTGTTTTTTTTAAATCTTTTAAATCTTTAAAAAGGTCTCTTATAAATTTGCTTGTTGCTTTATCTAAATTTGCAGTGGGTTCATCTGCAAAAATTACTGGTGGATCAACTGCTAAGGCACGAGCTATTGCTACCCTTTGCTGTTCTCCAGCTGATAACTGAAATGGAAGGTGTTCTCTACGTTCTTGTAATCCAATTTTTTTTAATAATTTTACAGCTCGTTCTCTTGATTCACCAAATCTCATTCCAGAAAGGTTCATAGGAAACATTACATTTTCCTCAGCAGTAAGGGTTGATATAAGATTATAATTTTGAAATATAAACCCAGAGTTCAAAAGTCTAAAAGTAGCTAAAGATTCTTCTTCCATATCACTAATTTTAACCCCATGACTATAAATAACTCCTCCATTTTCGTTAAGAGAGTCCAACCCTCCTAATAAATTTAATAAAGTGGTTTTTCCCGCGCCAGAAGGACCCATAATAACAATAAATTCACCGTTTTTAATCTCAATTGAGACGTTATCTACGGCCCTAACAACATATTCACCTATGGAATAATCTTTAGTTAAATTTCTACCAAGAAGGACGATATCTTCTTTCATTATTCTTAAGATCTCATCTGCTTCTTCATTATTCATCAACGTTTTCCCATTATGCTTTTCACTCACATATTATACAATTTTTTAAAAGATTTAAAATTCCGCCTTTTCTTTAATTACTTACCAAATTAAATTTAAATATTAATAAAAGTGTATTAGAACATAATTAAGAGGTAATCGAAATTGGACTTCGAAAAGTTAACTGAATTAATTATTGAATTGGAAGTTGATGATATAGAAGAAGCGGTTAAAAACGCTCTTGATGAAGGGAAAGACCCATTTGAGGTTCTTAACGCTTTAACTAAAGGAATGGATGAAGTTGGGCGCCGTTATGAGGAAAAAGAGTATTATTTAACTGAACTAGTATTAGCAGGAGAAACTATGAAAGAAGCATTTAAAGTTTTGCAACCTGCTCTAGCAGCTGCTGATAGGTCTGAAAGTAAAGTAAAAATTATTATTGCTACTGTAAAGGGCGATAATCACGATATAGGAAAAAATATATTAGGCTCTCTTCTTTTAAGTTCTGGTTTTGAAGTAATTGATTTGGGAATGGATATTGATGCAAAGGTTATTGTTGACAAAGTTAAAGAAACTGGGGCAACCATTGTTGCTTTAAGCTCTCTTTTAACTATGACTGTAGAAGCTATAAAGACGGTACATGAAGCACTTATAACGGAAGGAATTAGAGATACTGTCAAGTTAGTAGTTGGTGGAGCCCCATTAAATATGAAACTTGCTAAAAAGCTTGGGGCTGATGATTTTGCAGATGATGCTGTTGATGGTGTTAGACATATTAAAAAACTAGCCGGTCTATAATTTTTTTCCCTTTTTAACATTAACTAACAAATAATTATTTTACTCCCTCTCAACCTAATTGAATTAAAGTAGTAAAAATGTTAATTAACATAATTATTATTGTAAAACCGAGGGCACCTATTACAAAATAAATCGGTTTTCCCTTTTCTTTTTCAGGAATAACCTCTCTAACGATCGTATAGAGAATTACACCAGAAATGAATGAATATAAAATAAATACTAATTCTAAATCAAATGAGGAGAATAATTCTAAAAGTACTCCAAGAGCAACCCCTCCTAAAGCTGAAATGGATAGCAAAAATTCTTTTATCCTAGATTCTTTAAATTGAATCTCAATATCTAGATCGCTATAAACTTTCTCACTTCGATATAGCTTATTAGAAATAAGAGTTCTGAAAAAGGCGAAAACAAAAAATAGTACCCCTTGAAAAAAATTAATAAATAAGAGTGCAACGATAGTGATTCCAACGGTAAAATGGTAAAAAAAATTAGTAAAAAATCGGAGTTCACTAAGTTCTTGTTCAATATGTTTTTGAATTTTACGTTTTATTTTATCTATTTGCCCACTCATTTCATTACTTTGTTGATTTAAGTCAACAACAACTTGTACTAAACTTTTAAGAGAATAATTATCAACATCATCTTTCAATATTTCTTTATCGATTGTATTTTCAATGTTTTTCTCTACAGCTTCTAAAATTTTTTCCTTTTCATACAAATCACGGAGTTTTTCTTGTGATTTGGATTCTACTCGTTGAAGGATTAATTTTTCAGAAACATGAATGAATGAAAAACCTAAAAAAATAAACAAGTATTCAAAAATTTCAAGACCTAAAGGAAATTCTGGTAAGCCCTCAGCAATTTCAGGAAGTAAAATAAGGAAAAAATAGGCTACAGAAACACCGGCTATAAAAGAAACATGAATTTGAAAATTTATGCTTTTATCAAAGAATTCAACTATAAAAAACAAAACACCAAGTACGATTGATAAAGTAATAATGATTAAAAGAGTTAGATCCATGAATTTTCAATTAGTTATTTTGTAAATTATAATTTTAGTTTAATTTAAAATTCCATAATTAATTAAATAAGATTATTGGGGTAATTTTATAAATGGATGAAGAATTATAAAGACTTTCAACGCTCTTCGTTTATAAAATCTTTCTACCCGCTTTTTTTTTATATCTCACCTTTTTTAGCTTGAGATATAATGCGTGATTTT
>SDBT01018993.1_pt1 | contig 10783 bp, 14 predicted proteins | sample 2277101 | NCBI WGS metagenome assembly SDBT01 (sample SAMN10404973, study PRJNA504765) | marine sediment metagenome | isolation source: marine sediment core GS10_PC15, 103 cmbsf | place: Arctic Ocean: Southern Knipovich Ridge | collected 2010 | reverse complement strand
TTTGGGCCACCACTGGGCCTCTGTCGTAAGCGTTTGTTACAACATGTACTGTACAACCTGTTTTGGCTGCGCCAGCGTCTAAAACGCTTCTGTGGACTTTCAGACCATACATCCCCTTGCCGCCAAAATCAGGCAATAAGGAAGGATGAATGTTTAAGATGCGATTGTGGTGTTTGCGGGCCACGTGTATTTTTTGATCGAATCCAGCTAAGATAAACAAATCAGGTTTATAGAACGTAGCAATACCAAATATAGATTTCGACCATTTTCGTATGCTCATACCAGAACGTGGTATCGCAAAGTAAGTAATATCCCATTTTTTTGCGATCTCCCTAGCGCCGATATCATGGCGATTGGAAATAACACAATTGATATTGGCTTGCAATCCGCCGTCCTCGCATTGCTGACATAAATTATCTAGCGTTGTCCCCTGACCAGAAACTAGAATACATAAGTTTGGTAAACTCATGCCATAATTGAGCGTGTAGGGCTAAATATTGACATGGCAAGAGAAGTAGCAAGACCGGGGTTTATATTTGAGAAGCAATTTTTTGCGAGTGGCGCTTTAATTCCCAAGATAATAACCATCGGACGTACCGATCTCGATAGGTTCGATGAAGTCAATAAGCAAGTCGCCAGAGTAAGGCCATCAAGAGTCATACGACCCATTAGCGGAGTCGGCCCTCCCTGCGGATTCGGCCGAGGCCTCAGTCCCGTAGAATTTTGCTAAGGTATGGGAATGTAATCTTCGTGAAATTTCATTTCGGGGCGTGCCGTATCAACGATTGGTATTTGTCGGGCGATACTTGTTCGCACATCAAGCAAAAAAGCAAATTCTTCTTCTTCATGTAGGAATTTGTAAATCTGTTGCAGAGATGTCCATTGCGCCGTACCATTGCCTCTGGAACAAATGGCTACCAGTTGACCATTGTCCAACATAACGCCACCGCCAGATCGGCCATTACGGGGATTATTTCGATACGTAATGATCTCGGTGACAGGCCCTTTATCACGCTCTTCGATGTATTCGATAAGGTAATGGGCCACATCTGTCAGACCATCGGAGCCGATAGAATGTAATTTCTGGCCTTCCCACAACCTTTCATATCTTCTTGCGATGGGAGCGTACCATTCAATATCCCAGTCGGCTTTGAAGCGGCATAGTGAGACATCGTAAACACTTTTGCTGAAATTGCGATAAGCAAGAATCTCCGCTTTATACTTACGAGGTTTCTTCAGTTTGCGATAGTTGTGATAGAATACTTCAATGGTTCTTGTTTTGGGGTTTCGCTTGGCTTGTTCATAAGTAAGAGAGTTTCCCCTGAATAGATGCCCAGCGGAAATAACGTAAGCGTATCCAGTGTCTGGATCATAGTAGCAGATAGTTCCAGAGCCACTACTGAATCGAACACCAACAGCAAGCCACTGCACCCATTCCGGTCCACGTTCTTCCCAGCCAGGTCGGGCATACGTAGTTGCTTCAAATGGAATGTAAAGAACAGGTGTGTCAGTAGAAGCTGTTGAGGCAGGTAGTGAAGCAACACCGTAAGTAGGCGTTGCTATCATGCAGACAATAAGAAACCATCGTAAGAAATATTGCATAAAACCTCCGAGACCTATGCTACCTGCTTGTCACGCAATAGTCGTATAAACTCGTCATGAGTTTTGCCGTCTTCAAGAACATGCTGGTAAACAAATTGAGCTTGTGATTGTGTTAATTGGGTATGATGTTTGAACTGTTCTAAATTCACAAGTCTACCCCTTCGTAATTCCCATGCGGCAGCAAGCAATTTATTTTCTTCCGTTGCTTGAAAGATTGCGTTGCAATTTTTGCAAGAAGACAATCCGCATTGGACAGGCTTCCACAAATTATGGCCACAGTGAGGGCATCTAAGTATCATTACAAGTATTTAGCAGTGCGCAAAATAAAATCCCCCACTCAAAAAATTTTGGGTGGGGGATCATTAAAAAAATAATAGTTGAGTTGTTACGTTATGCTTGGGTCGGGCCTTTCTACAGTGCTGATGAATTCATTGCGGTGATCTTCCAAATGCATTACTCGATTACACACTGTTCTGAGATGCGGAGCAATGACGCCGCGCCAAGCGATGGCTGTGACCATGCGGCCGTAATCGTTGCGCATCCTACTGACAGGAGCTTCGAAGTCGCCGTCACCGGAGATCAATAATGCCTGTTCGTAGAATGGTGCGAGCTTCACCATGTCCAATGCCATTGTGACATCGACACCCTTTTGCTCATCGAACGTATGGCTCCTGTCGCAATGCGGACACTTCTTTGTTTTTTGCCGTAAGTGACTGAAGTGAAGCCGCAGCTTCAACTCATTGCGTAAGAACCCGTGAAAATTTTCCAAACCGGCACTTGGATCGTCGGGGATGGAATCGTAATAATGGCAGTCTGTGAGATTGCCATCCAAGCCTCGTAACCATATGATGAACTTTTGCCAATCGAACCTTTGGGTTTCGGTGTTAAGGTCAAGGCGATTGTTAACGATTGCAGGTCGCAAGGTGCCAGCGTCAATAAAGGCGATAGTTTTCATATCATTCAACTCCGGATAAGAGGACAGGCGATTCAATAGTCCAAAAGTTACCACATTGCAAGAAGTGCAATATACCAACGGCGTAGTGATAGCAGTGCTAGTGTGGTTTTTTATAGATAAAAAGAAGGCCCGAAGTTGACGTTGCCTGGAAAATATCATCCCACTATAATTCACAGCATCAACTACCTTGCAAAGAGGCACCAAAGGACACGGAGGAAATCCCATGTTGGTATTGAGTCGCAGGAAGAATGAAAAAATCATCATCAACGGCAACATCACGATAGTGGTTGCCGACATTCGAGGAGATAAAGTTCGCCTCGGCATCGAAGCACCGAACGACATTCCTGTGCATCGGCAAGAGGTGCAGGAGGCTATTGATCGGAAGGCGAAGGAAGCCGCCGCCGAGGATGCCGAAAAAGCCCCCGCTCCGGAAGCAGTGATCTCGCCTGCAGAAGATCGGCAACAAGTGGCTGATCCTACTACTGCTGCTGCCACGACAACGAACACCGATTAGTTTATCTTGAGGGGGCCGTTGTGAGCCAGCATCGTAAATGTCCTAGTTGTGGAGTACCACTGCCCATCGGCAGTGGCGTTGTATTCGATAAGGACAATGCCGTTATTTGTGAGTCTTGCGGCAAGCCTATCATCGCCACCACACATGTCGGTCAGAATATAATCGTCCCACCAGTAACGCACTTCGGCGCAAAAAACAATCCTTACTACGGAGATTGCCCAGGCGGAACAGCGGTCAGCCCTAAGGCAACCAAACATAGGCCTCCACATGGAGGAGTCCGAAATCCAAATACAGATATCATTGACCGCAGACCAGGCCGCTGTGCGGCGCATATGCCCGGAGGAGGCCTATAAAGCGAACATCTTGCCCACCCTTGACATCCGCCACAACTTAGGCTAGGCTCTATCCTACCTGCTCGCCGTGATTTCACTAGCCCTCAAGGAGGTGGCCAAATGGAACAAGTGCTGGAACGGATTTCGCATAAATTGAAAGAACTGGATCGAACTTGGAGAATCAAAGTAACAGCAGCGACTCGCAGCAACGGCCACCATAACAGCCATGTCAAATTATGCGGTGAAGTAGGCAGTTGGCACCATCGTCAACTCGCTGAGATGACGGTAAAGAATTTGCTTCCTGATAGCATCAAGCTGCTATCTGAAATCAAGGTCAGAGAATCTAAGGCAAGCTAGCACAAGGGCCGCTTTCCCGGCGTGTCCGCTCTCGCCCCGCTCAGCCATTCGGCTGAGCGGGGCGTTTTTTTTATGCTGAAAAGTTGGCCTTGAGTAGATTGGTAAAACTCAATATAGAGAGGGTATCTAATCTGTTCCCTTTCATGGGAAAGTCAGCGCCGGGAATTGAGTTCTTGTAGGAATTTGTCGCCAAGGAAGCGATCATTTCACGCACCTACAGGAGAGACGTGATGCCTAAGTCTACGTATGCCGATATAAACCCCAAGAAGATTGTGTTTGCGCTGCAACAAGAAAATTCGGCCTTCTGGAATGCTCGTCAAAACTTCAACAGTGAGAAACTAGCACATATTCGCCACTCCATCCAGAAGAGCGGACTGATTCAGCAGATCACCGTTCGGAAACTTCCTAATGACTCCTATCAAGTTGTCTGTGGCGATCAACGATTACGCTCGATCTTGCTGCTGTTAACGAAGAATCAGTTGTGCTACGATAAAAAGACTGGCACTAAAAAGAAGGCCCGAGAAGTCTACAAAACCATGTATGTCCAGGTATTGCACAATTGCTCGGACAAAGAAGCGGCCATCTTCAGTATTGCGGAGAACCTGAACCGTGATGATGTCACGGATGTTGATCTAATGAGGTACTGCATTGATCTGGACGCCAAAAGGGATGAACATGGTAAGCCGGTTTACACCAGAACTGATATCGAGGAAATTATCGGCCGTTCGGCGACTTGGATCAGCCAGACGATGAATCTGTATAACTTACCTGGTAAGGCCAAGGATATGTTGGCGACAGGTAAGCTACCGAGGACAGTGGCGTTGAACTTGCTGAAAGTCGAACCAAGCCAGGCAGATAGGGTATTGAAACTAGCCAGCGCGATCGCCGATAAGGATTTCGAAAAAAATAAAGACCGCATCGAAAGCGAGGTCTCTAAATTAGAAGACGACTACGAGGATGCCGAAATCGTCGAAACGTCTGCGGAAGCAATGGGCACCGCCAAAGAGAAACGGACGGCAAGGACCGCCGCGCGCCAATTGGAGAAAAAATTGAACGACGCTAAAGCTCGTAAAGAGACCGCCAAGAACCGTAAGTCACGCCTCAGCGCTGATTCAATCCAAACAGCAGCCAGTATACTGCCTGGTGCCTTGACTGGTAAGGCGTCTGGCTTGTCGCATAAACTGCTCAGGAGCATGGTCGCTGATCTGCAAGAACATTTGGATAAAGGAAAGTCCATCAAGCATCAATATGGCAAAGCGTTTGAAGTCCGTGATCTGAAATTGGCGCAAGCCATCCTAGAGATGGCCATTGGCCAAACACATGAGCGGGATGTTTTCGGACTGCTGGCTAGTTTTTATGCCGAGGAAGGTAAGCCAGGTTGGTCGAAGCTGGTTGATGACATAGCCTAAAGTAATCCATTACCTCGCCCTGTTGCTCCTTATGCCAGTAGCCAAACCGGCCGGAGCGGCAGGGCTTTTTCATATTCAAACACATGATTCAAGAAGGAGGTATGCCGATGAGAACGTTTTTAATTATAGCAGCCTTGCTTGTGCCAGGCTGCATGCAGGTGGAAGTACGTGATAGGCAAAAGCCGGATTCAAAACCCAAGCCGGGCGAAGTTAAAGTCGAGAAGGAAGTGACATTCAAAGCCTCTTTTGATAAGGTGGTTCAAATCTTCAAAAAGCACAAAGACGAAATCAAACAGATTGACAATACGAAAATTATCTGGCGCAAAGGGGACAAGGTTCGGATGGAGTTGACCACCCCACAGGGCCTGGTGACATACTTTACACTGCAAGAACGAGAGGGGTTGGACGAAGAAAAGAAAGAAGCCTTTTTTCAATCCAAGATCATCGAAACAGATGGATTCGTTGCAGAGCAAAATACATTGACTGTCTTGACGGAGAAGAAAGGAAAAGCAGTTATCAAAATTAGTATCCATGTGGTCTGTCCCGAAATACCAACCATCCTATTGCGCATGGAAGTCAATCGACAGACACAAAGCATAATAAGAAAGATTAGGAAACTACTTAACGAAAAGTAGCCTTGCCCTGTAGGCTAAAACCCTTCACACCATTTAATATGGTGTGAAGGGTTTTTTTATTTCCCCCCGAAAGGTGTATTATGTTATTCGTTACATAATGGCCCGAAGTGCTAATGTATAAAGGGTTTAAGAGGTTTTGGGTTGTTATGTAATGAATAACATTATATGTAATACCATTAACTTTTACCTATTGAACCGCTTTACAGCCCTCTGCGGTATGCTATGATTGTGAAAGTTCAAGGCCCTAGTAAGGCCTAGGAGACTTTACTTTCCTTTCCATGTTCCAATAGGAGTTTGTAACCATGTCGAAGAAAAAGAAGAAGGCTACCAAGAAGAAGAAGGCCGCCAAGAAGAAGGCCACGAAGAAGAAGGCCAAGAGGAAGTCTCGCAAGAAGAAAGGTTCTTTGTCAAAGGCATTCAAGCCTCCGACCGAACCAGCCAAGGCGTCAACGGTCAACGCCAGCCTAAAGGCCTCACAGAGGACTGCCGAGTTGAAAGCGCAATTGGCGACACAGGAAGTCGTCGAGACCGACGCCTGGCAGGCGCAGCACGACGAGATCGAGGCGAACCTGAACAAAGCGCAGGACTCGCACGATGCCGGTCGCGAGGCCAAGCAGAAGAAGCACGACGATGAAATAGCGTCGAAGCAGGAAGCACACGAAGCCGAAGTCAAGGAACTCGACACGGCGCACCAAACCCTCACGGATAGTTACCGAGGGAAGCTCGCCGAAGTGTCGGAGCAACTCGGCACTGATGCGCCGACCGCTAAGGGAGAAGCAGCCCCTGCACCATCGGCCAAGGCTTCTTCGGTTCCGAAGGGCCTCGACATCACGGCTAAGCTGTGGGCGCAAATCACTCGCAAGCCCGAGAGGGAAGGCAAGTACGAACTCGCAAGTTGTCACGAGTTTGTTACGACCGTGCTGGCCAATGCTGGCCGAGATCAGACGGTCACCAACAAGCAGTTGCGCAAAGCCTGCGAGGCCTTGGGATGGAAGGGTGCGGAAGGTAGTCTTACACAGGCTTGTAATACCTTGCGCAAGCAGAAGATCATCACTAACCGAGGTTGCGAAGTTGGTGAAAACAAAATCACCGCTCGCGGCATGGATCGCGTTAAGGAGTGGGTTGAAGAATATCGTGCTGAGGCCGACGACGAGCCAGGTACCGGCGCGCCGCCGACGGAAACTCATGCGGCCCCTGTTGCTTCTAGCAACGGGCACGCTGGTGCCGGAAAGCATCCGCTCGGGCCGCTGCCCACCCACATCGTGCTTGCCGTGCATCGCAACGGCGGCACTGCTCCTCGCAAGGAAGCGCAGAGTACGGTGATGAAAACGTTTCCCACCAAACAGACTGACCCCAAGAAGTTCAGCACCAGCTTTTCGGCTGGTCTCCGGAAGTGTCAGGATGATGGTACGATCACAGTCAAAAAGAATGGTCGCGAGTCAACTTGCCGACTGACGGCGAAAGGCCAGAAGGAAGGCAAGAGGGTGGAGGCCCAGGCGAAAAAGCTCAAAATCTGATTTTGGGCTCTCCAGAAAACCGAAATTAGTAACGCCCCCGTCGTTTTTAACGACGGGGGCGTTTTTCGTATGCTATAATTGCACCAAGTGACCTCTGTCTATGCGGTGGATAAAACCAATCACCAGAGCAAAGAGATAAAGTCCGACCAAAGAGGAAACTACTGATGAACAACGTCGAGAAACTTATAAATCGGATTGAGCAATGTTCTTTCCATACCGTTCAGACCAACCACGATAACCGACCGGGTAATGAAACCGTCTACCTTGTCCAGCAAGGTAGAGACATTGAAGAAATCGGTCGCCAATTGATTGAAGCTGGAAGTGACCCCAAGGGGATTTTGACTTTGTTGTTTACAAGTCAGATCAAGAAAGTTCTACACGATAAGAAAACAATCCCTGCTAGTAGCCTGCGGAAATGCGTAATCGAATTTGCAGACATTGATCCTAATCGCCAATGCCGAGTGTTGTATATCCCACCGATTTACCTCGTACAGTTTGTATAATGTCTGAAATCACTATTCCTGATCGCCTTAAAGATCGTCCTCGTTGGGAAGGGAAGGCCATTCCTTTTACAACCTACATCAATAAGGAAGATCAACCCGAATTCAAGGTGGTTGATAAAGATATTATTCAATGGTGTATGGAGGAACAACTCTGCGGCATCTGCGGACAGAAATTAGAAGGTGTGGTTGCTTTCATTGGTGGAGAGCTAGCTCTGCAGAATAAATTATATGTTGATCCAGGCATGCATCCAGAATGTGCTGAATACTCTGCTCGTGTTTGTCCGTTCCTTTCTTTAACCAAACGCAATTATGCAGAGAAACCAGTAGCGACCAATCCGGATATGCGTTTAGAGTATTTCGATCAGCCACGGCCTAAGAAGATGTGCATTTATTACTGCAAGCATTATTCGATGGAGTTCATCCATCAGGGGAAATCTGGCTTCTGGGCTGCTAAAGCTGGTCCTCGGCATCCACTGCATAAGAAGATCAACTGGACAATTATGCCGGAATCTAGGGCCGAAACCGGCGAAAAAAACAGGCTTGACTCGAATCGTTGAAATCCTCTAAGATTACGTTTCTCTGGATTTAGTCCCTAAAACTCGCGGTTCCCGATCCGTTGAAAGGATTACGCTATGTTACGACTGAAAGGAAAATTGCCGCAATCGGTAAAAGAAGTTCGTTCCATTGCCGACAAGAAGGCGGCTCTGCAAAAGGAGATCGACCGCATCGTGGAATCATCCGGCGCGCAACTCACGGTCGCTTCCGAAAAGGTACCGGGCGAAGAAGTGCGCCGTATTACTTGTTATTACAGCACACATAAAACGTGGAACCTGCAATCCGAGCGTGGTAGTGAAGATATGGAACTGGCTCAAATGGTACTCAACCAACTCGCTGCCAACCAGCAGAACCAACCGCAGCAGTCTCAACCACCACAGGGCCGTACTCAGGCGAAGGGTTCCGCTGCAGGAAGCAGACCGGCCGCAGGTGGACGCCCTGGGCCTAACGATATGGTCAAGCCAGGTGGTCCTCCTGAAGATGCCAGCGGCCAGGGACCAGGAAGCGTAGTAGCGGGCGGCGGTTAATTTTAACTATGTCGAGCAGTGCCGGATTACGGCGACTGGCAATGACCAACAGTTCGTAGGCATTTATTGGAGACTAAAGACCTGGCGTGGAAACATGCCCTCTTAGACCTACGATCATTGCTCGACACCAATCAATCTGAGGAAACACAATGAACTATCTCAAAAAATTAGGCTGGGTTTTGTTGGCAGTGGTGGCGTTGAAGTTCACCATCCATCTTGTCACCTTCGGTCTTACAGACTTCGATCTATCCCAAACAAGCACCCATGTAGGCATGGCTGTTGTCGGCTTCACTTTAGCCTCCTGGGACTGGAAAAAGATGCAGGATATACGGGGCTGGATCAGGAAGAAGATTAAGGGCGACAAGTAACCTTCTATCACATTGACGTGGCCAGACCTGCGAGCCCCCCTTCACCGATATCGGTGAAGGGGGGCTACTTTTTGGGAATGCTACATGACAACCGGCGCAAAAAAACGTAGAAAGCTACTGCTTCGCTGGGAACAGCAGAAAACCTTATGCCATTGGTGTAATAAGGAAACTGTTTTGATTATGCGTTCTCCTGGCACGAAAGATTGTCCTAAACGTCTTGATGAGGCAACTATTGATCATCTTCGGTCGAGGTACCATCCGGATCGACAGGAGCTAAATCCTAACCATGAAATCCGCCAGGTGATGGCTTGTTGGAAGTGTAACAACGAGCGGAATACGCTCGAAGAAGCGGCAGTTCCCATTGAGGAGTTGCACCGCCGAAGCGGTCAATTGGATAAGTAGAGATAGACTTTCTTATGTCTATGTCTTAAATCGCTCATTGTCTAATTGACTATAGTGTGCGACTTGAAGGTCTTTCGTCTTCCAAGTCTGCCGCACAATCTTTGGAATGTTTGATTTCACTAAAGACCTTTGGTGCTGGTCATAAGTGCCCGTACATTCTCTTTGCAGAAGCCATGACCTTCTCTTTCGATGAACTCGTAGATCACGCCTGTTAGTTCGCTTGGCTTGGTAAACACCTGCGTCAAACCTGGGCATTTCATAGGCTCGTCTGTGGTAAATTCAGCGAAACCTTTTTCTTTCCATTCGGCCATCTTATCTTTGACAGAATCTACCATGTAGGCAACATGATGGATTCCGCCCACTCCATTTCTTTCGGCTACCCATTTTCCAACAACTGAGTCATGCGATCCGTCTGATACAAAGATTTCGGGAGCCATATGGAATTCGGCCATATATCCAATGTGTGGCACGGCTCCAAATTTGGGTATGAGCTTGGTAACTATATCCATCGCACCTAGATATGTCCAAGGCACGTCTGGATTGACTTTCTCCGGTGGTTCTAGCGCAAAGCATTTCGCTTTGCTCCCATCATCAAACTCAATCTCAAATTCAGTTTGGACAGTGTAGCCAAATGCTTTCTTGAAAAATTCAACTGTTTTGTGTCGGTCTTTTACCCTGTATGCGAGATGATCAATTCTCAAGTTATACTCCTTTCCAAATCTTTTTATTGATGATATCACAAATAGTTCTATAAGCAATATCGTAACGTGCGGCCAACTCTTTTCTAGCGCAGTTTCCTGTAGCGAATAATTCTCTTATTTCGATAACTTGTGATTTCGTTAATTTCGCCATCCCGTGTGATTCGCCCCGCCCAGTTCTTTGCATATGTAATCCTCGGTCACTACGATCTCGACAATTATTTTTTGGTGTATCCCATCGTAGATTTTTAAGGTCATTATCGGTAGGATTGCTATTTTTATGGCAACCTTCATATCCATTAGGGCAAGGTCCAACAAATGATTCGAGTACCAACCTATGAATATATCGATAACATCGCTTCTGATCGATATTCAGACCTATAACCTTATATTCACGTGCCATCCAGGG
>SDBT01018992.1_pt1 | contig 10784 bp, 5 predicted proteins | sample 2277101 | NCBI WGS metagenome assembly SDBT01 (sample SAMN10404973, study PRJNA504765) | marine sediment metagenome | isolation source: marine sediment core GS10_PC15, 103 cmbsf | place: Arctic Ocean: Southern Knipovich Ridge | collected 2010 | reverse complement strand
GTCATGAAATCAGTTTCCAAGAAGAATCACGCCCCGCGCGAGGAGAATGGCTCTGCCGTGGAGGGTGGTTCAATCGAGAGCGGGGACGCCAAGGCCCGTGACGGAGCGGATTTCACCGAAGTAAAGAGCACTGGTGCCGTAGTCAATGCTGTGGTAGCTGGTAGTGAATTTGTCAAGACCCCACAAGTGGATGTTAAGATGTCTGAGCTGGGCATTCTCCCAGTCTTTACATCACCTGCTGGTGGCCTACCTGACATGGGCAGTATTAAAACCAACAAGGATTGGCAGAAGCACTTCGGTGAGGCCATTGTTGCTACTAATGAGGACTTAAATGCTAACTATAATAGGATGAGGACATTTTACCAACAAGCAGCCAGAAGTGTTGCACAGCACCATTGGCTTGACCTGTCAATAGGTGATGGTATAGCAACAGAGGTACTTATGGATAGATGGGGTTCAGTACTCCATGGGCAACCTGGGGAATCTGTAACAGCAATACAGCCTCCAGCCATGCCGGTTGAGCTTACCAGTATTATGTATAGGTATGAGAATGAACTCAGTCGGGGCCTATTCCCTCCTGCTGTGTTTGGTAACATCCAGCAGCAAATGAGCTATCTGGCTATGGCCAATGTAGCATCAGCATCCTTGCAGGTTCTTATGCCTTATAAGAATGCTATTACAGGTTTGAGAACTGACCTGGATAATTTCTGGAGTGATATGCTAGTTAAGGGTGGGCTTAGACCCTATGGATTTAAGCTACCGGTTAATCTACCTGACCGTGAGAGTAGGATGTTTGCCGCTGAAACCAGTGTAGAAATTCCCGGCTATCTAATCCAACGGGCTACAGTAGCCAGAATGTTGAACCCAAACTTCAAACTTCCTAAGACTTGGATTACCGAGAGAATGTTCCCTGAGATTAAAGATGCTCTGGCATCAGATGCCAAGGTCAGGAGTGAGATTGCAATGGAGCATCCTAAGGCCATACTTGTTGACCAGATAATGGCCTATCGTGAACAGGCTAGGTTACTACGGGAGCCCCCAATAAATGATGTGGAGTCTGCCAAACTATATGAGAAGTTGGCTAAATCCCTCGAGGCTGAACTGGAACCACAGCAACCGGCACAAGTGCGACCTGGAGCTGGTCCAGTCAAGGTACCACAAGAGGTATCACCTAAAGAAATCATGGAGCCTATTGAAGGATTAGGGAGGGCTACGTAATGCCATTGAAATTGCCCATTGGACCAAAGCCTATTAAGCTACTGGGACCACCTCCACCACCAGAGCCACCTAAGCCGCCTCTTGAGGAGTGGGAGAAGAAGGCTACTGAACACATGGAGCTAGCCCAGGCGGGTGAGCAACGACTCCAACAGTTGGCTGCTGAGGCTGAGAGGTTGCAAAGACCACCTGACTGGGTACCAGAGTGGCTACATTGGAAGTCCGGTATAGGCTATGCAGCTTGGGGCCCGTGGAGCCAGCCTGCATTACTGGCAAGACTTAAGCCTCAGATTGAAATTGTCGAGGCTGGATTAGAGAGGGATGACTTCTACTCCCGGTTATATGGTCAGGCTCCCATCGTAATTGCCGGTGGGAGGGCTGCTGACCCTGAGGAAATCCTAGCACTTCTACAGCCTCCTCCGGGCATACCAGCTGATGAACTAGATGAGGTTCGTAATACTATTACCGGGATGGTTGAGACTTTAGTGGAGGGAATTCCTCCCCTTCCTGAGATGGCTTTAGAGGCTGAACTACCTGAGCTGCCTGAACTGGTAGCTCCAACTGGCATTACTGGAGTTCCTACCACCATCAACAAATTAACCATTGCCGCAATAATCAAGGCTCTTACTGCTCCTAAGATTCCTCCATCCATCATGTCTGAGGATGAGTGGATTGACTTTATGATAGAGTCTGGTCAGATTAGTGATAAGGCTGATTTGGAAAAAGTTGAGTTCATGGAGGACCAGGCTGATACTATTATAGCCGAGTGGCAGGAACGCAATAATATGCTGGAAGCCTTCCGTGCTGGTATAGCTGAAATGCCTGAGTATGGACTTATTGAATTAGGCAAGGAAATGGTTATCCAGCCCGGTCTAGCTTTGTTGGAGATTGCTGGCCAATACTTTGAGCATGTATCAATGCCTTTAGCCGGAGCGGTATATAAAACCTTTATTCCTGATATTGAAGTTGAGTACCAGAGGCTTAAAAAGACTGAGGGTACTTGGCAGGCATTGGGACATGCCTGGTTAGAATGGGACTCTCCGGGTGAAGGTGCCGCTGAGTGGATTCTAAAGTATATGCTTATGGAAGGCCTAGTAGACCCGATAACTTATGTGGGTTGGGGTATAGCTGCCAGAATAACTAGACCTCTAGGTCCTATTGGCAGATGGGTTGGAGCCGCTGAGAGAGGTATTTCTCAGGTCTTTGAGTTGCCCTTTGATTTGGTAAAGGCTAGTATTAGGAAACTTCCCAAGACTGTAGGACAGCAAGCCACAATCTCCATGCATAAGGCTGGTCAGTATGTAGATAAGTTTATGACCAGACGCTATGGGAAAGCATTGTACCAGATGACTATGAAGGAATGGTCTGACGGTGCTGAGTTTGCGGTTAAACATACCCTGAAACATCCTCAGGTTGATAATGATATTACCAGAGCCGGTACGGAATTACTCAAGCATAAACCAGTAACCGAGAAGGAAGTATTGGACTGGGCTGAACGCCTGAACACAACTCTTAGACCAGAAGATATTACCAAGCAGACCATAGAAGCTGTTGATAGGACATTCGAGGATTTCTTTTCTAAGATTGGTGGCTCCAAGAAGCTGATAACTAATCAGGAAGCCGCTGATGAGTTGGTTCGTACCCTGTACGGTAGCATGGACCCTAATATGTCCAAGATTGCTGGTAAGATACTTCTTGAGAGGAGTAGGCAAATAGTCAATGGTGCCATGTCCTTCAATAAACTCAGAACCCCATTCCAAGCCATCCGTCAACTGATGAGGCGGAACTACAGACTCCATATAGCGATTGATGAAAGTACCACAGCCTTGGCCCGTAAGGAAATGGGTTCTGTAGCTACCCTACTGGATGATATTCCTATCCGTATCCAGAAGGTCTGGCAGAATGGAATTGATAAGTGGATAGTTAGGCCATTTGCTGAGTCCTATCTAACCTTTGCCCTGTATGGTCCCATGAATGTAATTGAGGATGTAATCCGTACTGCATTGGCTGGAGTTACACCTGGCCGGAAATCTCCCCAAGCCTTTGCCCGTAAGTGGGCTGGGACCAGCTATGACCAGGACCTAATGCGTGATGCGGTTTCTGAAACCTACGGATACCTACGGGCTAGACCAGAAGGAGAACTCAACAACTGGATACTACAGCTAGGTGGTTTAGCTAAGGGATTTGGTGACCGAGTGTATGGTGCTCTGGTGAGATACCCTGGCCATATTGGTATCGGCATGAGACGGAATTTTGTTGATGGCCGTGCATCCCAGATATTGAAAGAGCTTGGTGGCGAGACCTATGAGAGATTGGCTAGGGTTGGGCCTGAGAAGCTAGCTGGAGTGACCAATAGGAAGATTACCAAAGAGGTCCAGCAAGCGGCTACTCACTTGAAGGTTCAGGGACAACCAGAAGGCATCAGGGCTTTGAAGGGTGATTTTACTAGAGCTAAGATTATAAGACGGGAAGTGGATAACATTCTGAAGGAACACCCTGACTTACCTACTCCGGTTAGGGATTACATAATGAGGTCTTATGATGATGGTATCATGTTCCGTGAGGCCGGTACCAGTATTGACAATGTTGCTAAGGAAGCCAATACCGTGATGGTAGATGACTTCATAGCCTCTCCAGAACGTGCCTCAACCCAATTTGAACAACTGGCCGATATGCTGACCCAACTTGAGGTTAGGAACCCGCAAGAGATGGCACAACTAATGCAGTCCCTTAATCTCATGTCCTCTGTGTATGGTGCCACTCCCAAGCAAATCTTGGGTAGGGCTGTAGAGAGGACTAGAGGACTACCATTTGTTGAGAGAAGGTTGAGTATTGATAAGGCTTTGGACTCCATTACTATATTTAGGGAAAGGGCTGGTACCAGTATGGATAAGGTGGTGGAGAGGATTAAGTTGACCATGACCAAACCTAAGGAGATGGTTGATTGGGGTAGAGTTACCTTTAGTGGTGCATCTGTAGATGAGATAACAAACATTAAGGGTATGGTAAGTAAGTTGCCGGTACGAATAAAGGCTCAAATAAAGGAGATACAGGTGTATACCAAGCAAACATATCCTAAGAAGGGAGCGGTTGCGTGGTTTACCCCTGAGGTTGATAAAATAGGTTTCCGCTCCTCGGTGGATATAACTACAGAAAATCTCTACCATGAGTTAGCCCATGTTCATTGGGAGCAGACAATGGTGAAGGAGCCTGGGATTGTAGATAGTTTTGCTGTGTCTATGAACAAAGATGGGATATTTGATGAGTTTGTGAAGGGAGAATCATATATTACACATCGCAAGGTAATGGAAGAATTTGCCCGTGATTTTCCAGTCTATGTTACTAGCCCGGAGAGGTTGTCAAAGAATATTAGGAGTTTCTTTGGCGAGTGGTTTCCTAAGACCCAACGTGACCTTGGTTATTCCCCTCAGTATATTTCCAAAGCCGAACACTTCTTCAATCTCCAAACAGCCAAACGTATTCGAGGCTCAGAACTGGGTGAGGAAATCTCAGCCTGGCGTCACCAGTTCTTTGCTGAGGTTGACCCTAAGGCCCTCCACACCAACGAGTTCTGGGATGACTTTGACCGTGAAATAATAGCCAGACACCATGCTGGCAACGTGGAGATGGCTGATTTTGATGGTATGATTAAATCCGCTATAGATGACCTCAATGTAGCTGGTGGGCTTCCAGCCAGACAGCGACCACCAATCAAGGCAGTTGATAGGGAACTAGCTCCCAACGATGTAGCTCAGTTGATTGGAGCTAGGGGTGATGACGTATCCCGAAGCTTGTTGGATACTCTTACAACCCAGAATGACAGGGATATGTTTACTTCCTATGTTATGGCCCATGTCAAACCAGATGATGTAGGGTTCAGTAAGGAATCAGTTGGCAGGGTATATGACCAGATAGTGAATAGCCTTCAAATCCCACCTGAGAAGATGAGTTGGCTAGCCGGTAGACAGGTTGAGTTAGAGGCTGTGAGGAGAGATTTCCATGCCCTGTATAATTCTAAGATGTTGCCGGATGAGGAGATAGCTAACATTGGGAGGTATCTGGATAATACTGCTAGTGCTGTGGAGAAGGAACTATATGAACAGGTCCGTGTACCTGGTAAACCCGTTACTACTGATGTAATGGCCAGGGATATTTGGAACGTGATGGATGCGGTTGAGAGAAAAGTATGGCTTAGGCAGGCGGAGTTACCTGAGGGTCTCAGCAAGAGGGTATGGAAGAATCTATCTAAGGCTGACCGTGATGTTATAATAGGTGTTAGGGCTGATATTCAGGCTGTGCCCCCAACATTTGTTAGGGGAAAGCTCAAACCTGAATTTGAGGGTTATAATGACCTTCGCCAACAAGCTATGGATGAAGCTCACAAATGGTATTACAAAGAGTTCACCGACTACTCCAATGCCAATTCCTTTGATGCCATAATGAAGGCTATTTATCCATTCTGGACTTATGAATCCCAGAGATGGTTCTGGCTACCCCGTTCATTTGTCCGCCATCCAGGAACATTCACTGCCTTTGAACGGTGGCAGAATAATACCGACTATGGGTATATTCATATCCCAGGTACCAGTGCCGATATTGGTATTGGCAGAGGCACCATCTATGGCACCCTGCAAACTCGCCTCACCAGACGTGACTTCCCTGAGTACTATGATTCCTTGGGAGCCGCAGGTGATGTCATTGAGTTCTCCGACTTCCTTAGCAGATATGGTTTCTACCCAGGTGCCCATATAGGAGTTCCTCTAGCTGTATTTGGTGGTGTTGAAATGCAGTTTGGTGAGGCCATGCCAGCCATAGTCAAAACCCCACTTGATGCCCTGATTGGTATGTTTCCTGAGAGTGAATCCGTCAAGTGGATTAGTGAAAGGCTATTTGGTGACCGCTTCCGTAACTACATGACCATTCTCACTGTCAACCGGTTGGGTGGAGATGGTACCCTTATATTCTCCAAACAGAAAGAAGGTGTAGCACTTGAGCCAGAGGAACAACAGATTTGGGATGATGCTAGACGCCAAGTTGGTTGGTACTCAGCAGGGTTTGAACAATTTGCCTTATTCCGTTTCCGTACTGATGAACAATATAAGATGTATGAGGAAGCTAGTAAGGTTATTGAGGAAATGACTGGCTATACTAGAGACCAGCAGGATTGGCTCCGTAAGCATGGATACCGCCTTTGGGATATGGTTGGTGGTATGTCCCCAACTGAACAAGCCATATTACAGGAATTGGACTATTACCGCTGGGTGGGTAATGTCCGACCGTTACTTCCGGGTAGGCAACAGGAAATCCTTAACAAAATAGAGCTTGGCTGGAACGCTGTTGAGAAGTATGGCGAGACCGTCCAAGAGAATAAGCTCCAACTCCAGCGTGATTTCCTAACCGGTGCTAGAGGTCCAGATGATTATAACAGACAACTCCTTGACCTCTATGATAAACAGGGTGAGTTTATAGATAACAAGATTAAGGAATACCCGCTGATGGACTTGGACAACCGTGCGGATTATTACAGGGAGTTCAATATCCCCCAGCCTGTACTTCATCCATTTAAGGAATTACTCAACCTATACTTCTCCATAGAACTGAAGGAGATAACTGAGCCTGAAACAGGCGAGAAGGTCCGTGACTGGGATAACTTCTGGGCCCTACGCCAAGCCATCGAGGATGCCATCCCTGATGACTATAAGCAGGAGTGGGAGGACTTCCTAGCTAAGAACTCAACTAGAATGGAGGGAGTCCGCAGAGAGGTTTACCACAACTACTTTCGTACCTATAACAAGGTCTGGGAGAAGATACTTTCCACCTACCCAGATAACGAGCAGGCTATGATTGAGGAGTATCTCCACCTAGAACGCACTGGTCAGAAGCTGGATAGACAGGCTGAGATTAAAGCTACCAAGAGTGAGAAAACTGGTAATATGCTTATATCCAGTTTCCGTTCTGAGGCTTCAGGTGCTAAGAAAGCCCTTCGCTATCATAACCCTAGTCTCGATGCATGGTTATATTACTGGGGTAGAACTTCCACTTTTACTTCTCCAACCGGCGAGGAAGTCTACCGACAACTGGCTAGAGACACTGGAAGGCATATATAATTAGTGATAAATAATACTATTAGAGGATAAATTATATTTTTCAGTAATACTTGACAAACATTATGTCAATGTGATACAATAATAATAGGGAGGTTTACCATGACTATAGAGGCTCAGGCCAACGACATTTCCCAAGATGGTTCCGTCACAATCAAGGTGGATGGTAAGTCCACCGAGTACGTGAAGAAATCCGACTTGGGTGCTGTTAAGGTGCAACTGAAGGACAAAGAGACCGAGGTTTCAACACTCCAGACCAAGTTGGCAGATGCCAACACCAAGTTCGATACTGAACATCAGGAAGTCCTAAAGGTGCGGACTGCCAGTGGGCAGTTTGAGAAAGATGCAGGAAAGAGTGCCACCTTGACAACCGAGGTGGAGGGGCTAAAAACCAAAATGGCCGACCTGGAGAAGGCCGGTGGTGAGCGGGATACAAAGCTCACCGAACGACTCCGTAATATTCTAACTACTGGATATAAGATAGATGCGGAGAAGATAAAGGATATGCCTCTGGAAGATTTGGAAAAAACAGAACAAACTCTTATCCTGACAGGAGTACAGCCGGCACCCGCCAACTATGATGGAAAAGGTGGAGGCGGACAGGCTGGACCAGGTGGCCTTGAGGGTAAGAGCCCGTTAGCTCTTGCCACAATGGGCTATGAAGCAAGCAAACCAAAAGAGAAATAAGGAGGACTAACTGATGGCTGGAGAATTCACCTTAGTAGAACTTTCGAAAATTGAGACCGATACCTTAAGGAAATCGGTAATTGACACCCTGTTGATGGAGTCAAATGCCTTACAGCTTGTACCGTGGGAAACCATCGGTGCATTAGCTACTACTATTGTTCGGATGGGCACACTCCCCAGCGTTGGCTTCCGCAAAATCAATGAGGGCTATGCTATTGGCACCGCTGCCCTAGAGCAGAAGGTTGAGAATATCTCCCTAATGGGTGCATATTTCGACACCGACAAAGCTATCGCCAGGGCGAAGAACACCATTGCCAGTGCCAGGGCTATTACCCAGGTTATGATGACCAAAGCTATAGCCTACAAGTTCAATGACAAGTTCATTAACGGTAACCCGGAGTCTGACCCTGAGGAATTTAAGGGAATGAAGGAAAGGGTCAACGACATCTATGACGAGGGTTACACCGGCCAGAAAGTTGCCTGCGTCAATGTTAGTACGGGTGCTAATACCGGTTTCCTGTACAATGACACCGCCGGGCATGAGTTCCTAAATAACTTTGACAAGGCAATCTACTCCATCAAGGGACATAACCCTGACTTTGCATTTATGAACTCCAAAGCACTTTTAGCCATTCGGGCACTTCTGAGAAGGCTAAAGTTGCTGGATAACACCAGGGATATGTTTGACCGGGTAATTGACATCTACCAGGGTGTTAGGATGGTCGATATCGGTGTGAAAGCTGACCAGTCTACCGAGATTATCCTGAATACTGAAACTGCTGCAGGTGCTGCGACTGGTGATGACCTCACCTCTATGTACCTTGTGAAGTTTGGTATTGGCGAGTTTGTTTGGGGTATTCAGGAGTATCCACTTGAGGTAACCGACAAGGGTGAGCTGGAGGACAAACCAGTTTACCGCACCGAAATGGATTGGCCGGTTGGGCTAGCTAACGCTGACCCATATTCCATTGTTCGTATGCATGGTGTAACACCTAATACGGATGCGAGTTAAGGAGGGAGTGATATGCCATTCGATGCAAACCTAGTTTTACGAGGACCCTATCTTGGTACGTATGCGGATTTGGTTACTGCTGATACCGCTGCCACTACCACAACTGCTGAATCTGGTACTGGTAATGCCGTAGTTGATTTGGGTGAGAAAGGTACCGGTGCATTAGGTATGGACTGTGTGGTCATAATGCATGACCAGGCTACTGGGTACACAAAAACCTGTACCATTGTGATTCAGGACTCAGACCACTACGATGCTGGTTTCCATGCTCTACTCACATTCCCAATAGTGTATGTTGCCATGTATGAGATAGTTGCCACTGCGACTGTTGCCTTTGATGGTAGCTCTGACCTTGACCAGACACTAACAGCCGGTGGTGCAAGTGATGGGACAACCCGTGCCTTCAGTAGGAAACTGCTGACCATTGGTGGAGTAGGTAAAATCTTCGTAGAGGACCAGGATGGTGGCGATATTTACGACACGGAGAATGATTCGCTAACCTCAGGTGGGAACGGCAGAGCCACACAGGTAGGTATAGGCAGAATACCTAACTGGGTTACTGGCGGACTAACGATGGTCCGCAGGTTCTCTACATCCAGGCGGTATATCCGGTGCTCCATCACTGTAGATTCCACTGGGAACTTTGGTGATGTGGACATCCTGGTTACAGGTTCACAACACAATTTCGTAGATAACCTATACCTATAAAAGAGATAAGGAGGATGAAATGCCTTTTGATGCAAATTTAGTTTTAGCTGCCGCGAATACTGGAACTTATGACTGGACTTATGCCAATCTTGTTACTCCTCAAACCTATGGCACTCCGACCAGCATAGTCATAAATACTGGAGGCTTCGTAGTTATAGACCTGTTGGCAATCAGCACCACAGCGGCCCAGGGTATGTCCGCAATTCTCATTTGCACAGAATCCGTAACCACGTCCGATGAGCTTACCTTGGTGCTGGAGTCCAGTGATGATGTGGACTTTGCCTCCGACGCAAATAACGATGTCCAGAGACTGGCCCAATTTGATATACTTGGTAAAGCATCAGGAATCATTGAGGGTGATGAATGTCCCTGCACGGTGGTGAGGAGATTCTCCACCATACAGCGTTATATCCGGGCCAAGGCAACTGTCTCATCAGCTGATGACTATGGTGCTTGCTGGGTACTACTAGCTCCTTGGCCGTTCCATACACTATAGAAGGGAGGATTGATATGCCTAAAATTCAGGCTATAGATATAGCCAATGATGGATATATAACTGTTACGGGCGATGGTCTTCCTGCCAAACTTAGGGTGATTGGCTCACTTGACTATGCCCCAATCTTTACAGCTGGTATAACCATTACTGGTGGCACACTAGCCATAACGGTACCAGCCACTATAACTAAAACTGGTGCCACAGCCCAGCATATTGGGTGTACTGCTACCACTACTGCTAGTGTTGGGTACACAGGCTGGGCTCTTGGATTCTTTGGTACCACCACGCTATCAGCTACCGCCGGTAATGTGACCTACAATGCAGCTGGTGGAGTCTTTGAGGTCAACTTTGCCTCAGCCTACGCAGCCAATCAGGCTGGTCTGGTATGTGGTGCTTATGTTGGTGCATATTCCGCATCTACGAATGGTGCGGCTAGACCGACCACAGCCTTGTGGATTGAGACAATTCCAGGGACCAGTGTTGACTTTACCAATGTACCGCTAATCTCCTTTATCACAAGTGGTGCTGGGACAAAGTCTGCCATCATGTTTGAGCTTGGTAA
>SDBT01018991.1_pt1 | contig 10784 bp, 7 predicted proteins | sample 2277101 | NCBI WGS metagenome assembly SDBT01 (sample SAMN10404973, study PRJNA504765) | marine sediment metagenome | isolation source: marine sediment core GS10_PC15, 103 cmbsf | place: Arctic Ocean: Southern Knipovich Ridge | collected 2010 | reverse complement strand
GGTTGCTGGTGGCCGGATCGGGCGCGAAATGCAACCCGTGTTCGGCCAGGGCGGCGTTGAGCTGGTCGAGGACCAGCCCCGGCTCCACGCGGGCCCAGCGCTGCTCGACGTTCAATTCGAGGATTCGATTCAGGTGCTTGGTAAAGTCGATGACCAGGGCGGCGCCGATAGGCTGGCCGCCGAGGCTGGTGCCGCCGCCACGGGGCACGATGCTTACGCCGTGCTCGACGGCGGTGCGGACCGCCGCCTGCACATCGGTTCGGTCTCGCGGCAGAAAGATAGCCACAGGCTGGATCTGATAGTTGCTGGCGTCGGTGGCGTAGATGCCGCGCATGCAGCGGCCGAAATGGACCTCGCCTTGGACATTCTCTGGTAGACGGCGTTGAAACGATTCGAGGTTCGTCGATGACATTTGGTCACCCCTTTTGCACTACCGTCCGGTGCATGATTTTGCGCAGGGCCGCCAGTAGCAAGTTGACGTGGTTCTCGGTGCAGCTACAGCCCATCAGTCCGATTCGCCAGACCTTGCCGGCGAATTCGCCCAGACCGGCGCCGATCTCGATATTGTAGTCGTCCAGCAGCCGCCGTCGCGTGGGGGCGTCGTCCAGGCCCTGCGGGATTCTAACGGTGTTCAGCATGGGCAGGCGATACTCCGGGGCCACCACGAACTCAAAGCCCAATTCCTCCAGGCCGTCACGGAGCAGCTCGTGATTACGCCGGTGGCGGGCGAAACGGGCCTCGAGCCCCTCTTCCAGGACCAGCCGCAGGGCTTCGTGCAGGGCGTAGATGCTCGAAACCGGGGCGGTGTGGTGATAGACGCGCTCGGTGCCCCAGTAGCTCTTGACCATGTTCATGTCCAGGTACCAGCTCTGGACTTTGCTCTTCCTTTTCTCGATTACCTCGACGGCGCGGCCGTTGAACGAGACCGGCGAGAGCCCCGGCGGCGCGCTGAGACATTTCTGCGTACCGCTATAGACCGCGTCGATGCCCCAGTCGTCGACGCGAACATCGATGCCGCCCAGCGAGGTGACGGTGTCGACCAGGAACAGGGCCCCGGCATCATGTGTCATGCAGCCGATTTCTTCCAGCGGCTGACACACGCCGGTGGAGGTTTCGGCGTGCACGATGGCCACCAGCTTAGGCTTGGATTTGCCCAGCGCTATCTTGACGTCGCCCGGGTCGATGGGCTTTGCCCACGGGGCATCCAGCCGCACCAGCTTGGCACCGCAGCGCTGGACGATGTCGGACATTCGGGTGCCGAAGACGCCGTTAACGCACACCAGGGCTTCATCGCCCGGCTCGAGCAGGTTGACCAGGCAGGCCTCCATGCCCGCGCTGCCGGCCGCCGAGATCGGAAAGGTCAGATCGTTGCCGGTCCTGAACACCTGTCGCAGCATGTCCTTGACCTGGTCCATGATGGCAAGGAACTGCGGGTCAAGGTGCCCGACCACCGGTGTGGCCATGGCCCGCAACACCCGCGGATGCACGTCGCTGGGCCCCGGGCCCATCAGAAACCGGGCGGTTGGTGTTACTTCGGAGGGTATGGTCATCTGGCAACTCCTAATGGTCGTTTTGCTTGTCGCAAGGTGCAGCCGTCTGCGAGGACTACCTATAGCACACCAGGCGGTCGGGTGCCAGCCTGCGGACTGCTGCTGGACAGCCAGTCGACGCGATGACTTGTGCAACAGGCTGGCATCACTTATCCATACTGGGGCGGTCCGGCATGCGGGCCGATGATCGGCGACGTCTCTGAGAGGGAGACCGGATGATGGCGAGCGTAAAAGCGAAGACTCCCGGGCACAGCGCCGTCGAGACCAGATATCTGGTAATGCCCGAACATGCCAATCCCTATGGGACGGCTTTTGGCGGCGTTGTGATGGCCTGGATCGACATGGTGGCTGGCATGGCTGCGCAGCGACACTGTGGCACGGAGGCGGTCACGGCAGGTTGTGACTCCCTGGTTTTCAAAGAGGCTATCCGCATCGGCGACCACGTGGTTCTCAGAGCGTCGGTAAACTACGTCGGTCGTTCGTCGATGGAGGTCGGTGTGCAGGTTGTGCGCGAAGATCCCTGCGGCGGCGGCACGGCGATAGCTACCACGGCACATCTGACTTTCGTGGCGCTTGGCGCGGACAAGAAGCCGGTAGCTGTCCCGCCGATAGTCCCCGCCACAGAGGATGACAAAAGGCGCTACGAGAACGCCAAGCTGCGGGTCAAGGCCAGGAAGGACTTGATCCGGAAGTTGGAACATTGATCGGATCCGCGGCACGAAGGCGCAACACGCAGCCGTGTCTTAGTCGTGTGATGATTGATCCTCTGCATGCGCCGAGTGACCGAAAGACCGCGGGAGACCGGACATGCTGCTGGACCTTCCTTTCACTGAGGCACAACTTCAATGTATCTACGAACGGGCGCTGGATGTGCAGGCGGCAGGCGACTTCTCCCGTGACAACGACGCGTTCGACATTTCCGTGATCCGCGAATGCGCCGAACACACAAACTTCATGTCCGCCGAGGATACGGCCGTAAGGTTCCGCGAGCTGGCCTGGCAGGGACGCCTGTTCGAGTACGACATGCTGAGCTCATGGCTCCAGGCCGGTCGCCCAAACGAACGACGCCGCCTTACCGAAATCGTCAACGACCTGGTCCGGACAGATCTGCCGCCCGCTATAGACGAGCATCGCCAGGCGGCGGTCAGAGCCGTCTACGAGGACGCCAAGGTGCTGTTCGCTTGATTACGTTCCGGTCAGACACTTGTCCAAAACCGGCTGCGTTCGAGTTGGTCTGAATGACACCCGCTTGGCCAGAGCCCCCCTTGTTCCTATTGAATCCTACCTAGCCGACGGAGCTGTCAGGAGTCGCCCGCAGCACCTCTTCGGGCGTCGGCTAACCTCTGCCTCCCCGTCGCCGCCTGATCTTGAGCAGACGAGCAGCGACTGGCGCGGACACTCACCGCTGACAGGCCGACCACACGGATTCGCAGCGCTACTGCCTTGAGTTACCGGCGGCCGGAGGATTTTCCGCGCTTGGACTGGGCTCCGGCCAGGTCCGCCGCAGTGGTGCTGTCGAGCATGGCCAGGACATCCGTGCGGAGCTTGGCCCAGCCGCGGTGCTTGGGCGAACTCTGGGTCACCTTCCAATTCCCCAGCCCCACGATCGAGCGATTCAGGCGCTCGGTCCCGTCGATGGCCTTGACGATGTCGATCAAGCGGACCTTGCGCGGATCCTTACCCAACCGATAGCCGCCGGTACGGCCCTTGAGCGACTGGACTATTCCCGTCAGGACCAGCCTTTGGAGCAGCTTGCCCAGGTAGGGTCCGGCCAGGCCGGTCTCCCGTGCGATGGAGCGCAGGAGCCTGAACTCCTTGTCCGGCCAGTGGCGAGCCAGTTCGGCAACAGCGCGGATTGCGTATTCACAGCCGGCAGAATAGATCATGGTAAAAACCTCCCGTTAGAAAAGTCCGCCACGCCTGTCTTAACCGCGGGCACCCACACGCCACATGCCCGGCTTTAGATGTGCATATGCAATTATCTCCAGGCCGATTGCGATAGGCAAGGGAAAAAACCGATTCCCTCTTAATTGTTTCGGCAGCCGATTATTAAGCAGATCAGGCCGGCAGTTGCCATGATGCAGCCGCTCCGGTCGGCTTGTCAGCCGGCTGGTCGGTTAAGTGGCTGGCGCCGGTCGACACACAGCAGCCAGAGCGTCTTATGCAGGCAACAGCCCGACCTTTGTGGCCAAAGGGCAAGCCCCTGCCCTGCGTAAGTTGTTGTAGTGACAGAGTTTAGGTGTTTGGGGCCGGGCAGCGAAAGCTCAGGTGCGCGGTGCCGGCGGCCTAGCCGATCCGCTTGCCGACAAGAGGCCCGAGTCGCTGGGCAACAGCCGGGTCGATGGCGGATTTGTCCGTCCAGATGGCCATTTCCAGAGCGTCCTGGCAGGCGCAGGACGTCGGCGGGTCATTGGCCAGGCGCCGGATAGTGGTGCGAATAAGTTTGAGGGCGTTGTCGGTGGCGGCTTGGAGGTTGCCGATGATTTCCGAGAGCAGATCTTGCTTGGACGTGCCCGGCTCGCGCGGTCGCCAGCAGTCGTAATCGGTGGCCAGGGCAACCAGGGCGTAGCAGATCTCAGCCTCGCGGGCCAGTTTGGCCTCAGGCAGGCAGGTCATGCCGATCAGGTCGCCACCCCATTGGCGATGCATGGCCGACTCGGAGCGGCTGGAAAACTGCGGACCCTCCATGCACACGTAGGTGCCCCCGTCGTGCACGCTGGTCTCGACCTGGTCGCCGCCGGCCAGCAGCGCCCGCCTGAGCGTGGGGCAGAACGGCTCGGCGAACTCGACATGGACCACCAGGCCGCTGTCGAAGAACGTGCTACGGCGGCGCGAAGTTTTGTCAATCACCTGATCGGGAATGACCAGGTGGCGGGGCCTTATCTTCTCGCGCAGACTGCCGACGGCGCCGCTGGCAATGATGTGCGTGACGCCGAGGCTCTTCAGAGCGTAGATGTTGGCTCGATAGGGCACGGCGGACGGATTGATGGCGTGGCCGGGACCGTGGCGAGAGAGCATTGCCAGCTCTGCGCCCTCCCACTGGGTTCGTTCGATGGGCCCGCTGGGTTGGCCGAAGGGCGTGGCGACCTCGTGAAACTTGCCGCTGCCGGTGCCCGTAAGCGCCTGGCCCAGCCCGCTGCCGCCTATTACGCCGATCATCAGGTCCGACATGAGATCACTCCGTTGCCGGTGGAGACTGTTCATTCTTAATCAAGGCCTGACCGGCGCGGACGATGCGGGCAAAGGCGAAGATGTAGTCAATTCCGGACCAGACGGTCACCACGGTGACCACGGCCATGGCCAGCCAGGCGATGGACCGAATGTCCCACTCGAACCATTCGAGCAGGCCTAGAGACTCGGCGGCGATCAGCAAGGTGATGCTAACGGTGGCCACTCCCTGGCAGACGGCTTTGATCTTTCCGCTGATTCGGGCAGCCATAACCACGGCATGGGTGGCGGCGCCGATCCGTATATACGAGACCATGACATCGCGGTAGAAGATGATGGCTACCATCCAAACGGGTATGTAGCCGAGCGCCAGCAGGCAGAGGAACACCGAGAAGCGGGATACGCTGTCGGCCAGCGGATCCATCAGCTTGCCCAGCCCGGAAACCTCTCCCCGGGCCCGAGCCAGGAACCCGTCCAGGGCGTCAGTGATCTCGAAGAGACAGGCGATGATGAAGGCGGCCAGTTTGCCCCACGGGCCACCGGCGACGAAGCACGCGATAAAGACCGGGGCTAGCGCTATTCGCGTAGCGGTCAGAGCGTTGGCATAGGTCCAAATGTGCATTGGCATTGGTTGTCCCGCGCGACTGGCGTTGGTGGGTCAGTGTAAGATGCTTCCGCCTTGCGGTCAATTGGCCAGGACGAAGGTGTGTTGGGCTCGCCGGCGGTGCGATAGCCTGCTGGTCCGGGGGGTGCTCAACAGCCGGCGTCTGGACGGGTTGCGTGTACTTGGCGTCGCACACGTCTTAGCTCGACGTGCCGGGCGCCGGTGGATATGATGAGCAGCTGGTAAAAGCCGGCTAATTCGTTCATGTGCTGTGGCTGGTCGGGACGCCGAGCAGAGATTTTCGGCGCGGCGGGTATGGATATGGTCCCGACCGATGGTTGATGATCTACCAGAGCGATACACATGTCTGTGCGTTTCGTCTTCGGGCGCTCCGGTAGCGGAAAGACCTGGCGATCTCTGCAAGCCATCCGCGCCGAGCTGAAGCGAAGTCCGTTTGAAGGTAACCGTCTGATACTGCTGGTCCCGGAGCAGGCGAGTTTACAGGCAGAGCGGGGGCTCTTAAGTCAGGCGGACCTTGCGGGCTTTACGCGGTGCGAGGTGCTGAGTTTCCGGCGGTTTGGGCATCGCCTGCTGGGCGAGCTGGGCGGGGCCGGACCGACGGTGCTCACTCCGGTGGCGCGGCAGATGGTTATTCAACATCTGCTGGCGGGCAATGCGGACCGCCTGCGGTTCTTTGGCGGCCTTCGCCAGAGGGCAGGTCTGGCTGAGCAATTGGCCAGGACCATCGGCGAGCTGCTCGAACAGGAAGTCGATCCCGGGCAATTGGGGCGGTCGGCTGCGGCCGCGGCAAAGGCGGATGCGTCGCTGGAGCCCAAGCTGGCCGATCTGGCGCTGCTATACGGCCAATACCTGGACTATTTGACCGGTGGTCGGGCCGACCCTACCGCTTTGTTAACCGTTGCCCGCGCCCAGCTCGAGCGGTGCGGTTGGCTGCGCGGGGCGCAGGTGTGGGTGGACGGTTTTGCGGGCCTGACGGTACAGCAGCGGGAGTTCCTGGCGGCGCTGGCCGGGGTGGCCGGGGACATGGAGATAGCGCTGCTTATGGACCCCGGTTCCGAGCTGATCGATCGCCCGGGCCAGGTCGAGGTCGATGCGTTCAGCCTGTTCGCTCGCACGGAGCGGACTTACAAGCAGCTCTGGTCGAGCCTGAAGGCCAGGGGTGTGAAGGTTTCGCCGCCGGTTCGCCTGACCGATCAAGCGAAGCGGCGGTTCGGTAAAGCGCCCGTGCTGGGGCGTCTGGAGCGGTCGCTGTTTGCCGGGCGGCAGGCGAAGGAGGCGGCGGGCGGGGCGGCCGAGCAGATTCTGCTGGTCGAGGCGCCCAACAGGCGCTGCGAGGTGGCCGCGGCGGTGCGGCAGGTGGTCTGGCTGACGCGGCTGCGCCGGCCGAGCGTGCGTTATCGCGACGTGGCCATCATCGTGCGCGAGCTGGAGGGCTACCACGACCTGTTGCGGGCCGAGCTGGCCAGCCACGGCGTGCCTTATTTCATCGACCGGCGCGAGCCGATCGGGCACCACCCGGTGGTGCAACTGGTGCGATCGGCGCTGGAGTTGCTGGACGACGACTTCTCGCCGCGGGCTGTGGGGCAATTGCTCAAGACCGGCCTGACCCCGCTGGCCGACGAGCAGGCCGACCAGTTGGAGAACTACATTCTTGCCAACGGCATTCGGGGGCGGACGGCCTGGATGGCCGACGAATGGCAGTACCGGGGGCGTGGCGTGGATCACGAGCGCCGCCGGCAGCTAAGCGACTCAGAGTCGGCCAGTTTGGAGCAGGTCAACCACTCTCGCAGGCGGTTGATGGACGTTTTGGGCGAGTGGGTTTCGCTGGTGGGCCTGGACGAGTTGCCCACGGTGAAGCAGTGGGCGGGCGCTCTGTTTGAGCTGTTGGAGCGATTGGGAGCGCAACGCCTGATCTGTCAATGGTTTGAGCGGGACTGCGCCCAAGGGCAGCTTGATCGGGCCGGTCAACATCAGCAGGTCTGGCGCGATCTGATGGGGTTGCTGGACGATCTGGTCGAGGCTTTGGGCGGCCAGCCGATGGGTTTAGGTGAGTTTCGGGAGGTGGTCGAAGCGGGTTTGGCGGGTATGAGCCTGGCGTTGGTCCCGCCTGGTCTGGATCAGGTGTTAGTCGGCTCGATAGAGCGAAGCCGCCACCCGGAGCTTAAGGCGGCGGTGGTGTTGGGTCTTTCTGAGCGGTCGTTTCCGCTGGCAGGCGGCGAGGACAACATACTGACGGACTCTGACCGTCAAGTGCTGGCGGGTAGCGGCGTGGAGCTGGGGGCGACCGGACGGCAGCGGCTGCTGGACGAACGGCTGCTGGGCTACATTGCCATGACCAGACCGGCGGAGTTTCTCTGGCTGAGTTGGCCGGTGGCTGACGAGAAGGGGCGCAAGCTGCTGCCGTCGCCGTTTGTGGGGCAGGTGCGGCGGGTGCTCGGACCGCTGCCTGGCAGGCGTCTGGCAGACCCGGCGGTGCGGCCGGAGGTAGCGGCTGTCAGCACGCCGGTCAATCTGGCCGGTTATCTGGCGACGGTGCTTCGGCAGCGCCGAGCGGGCGGGATGGATGCTGAGCGGATTGATCCGTGGCTGGCGCTGTATGAGTGGGCCATCAAGAGCGACCGGATGCGCCCGGTGCTGCGGCGGGTGCTGGGGTCTTTGGTGTACCGGATCGACGCGGGCCTGGACAAGCAGGCGGTGGGTCTGCTGGGCGGGGGCGGCGAGACGTTGGTTACCAGCGTATCGCGGTTGGAGCGGTACGCTGCCTGTCCGTTTGCACATTTTGCCGGTGACGTACTGGGGCTTCGCGAGCGGGAGCTGTTCGAGCTGGCGGCGGTGGACCTGGGCAGGTTGTATCACGCGATATTGGAGCGCTTCACCCGGCAGCTCATTGAAGCGGGCCTGACGCTGGGGGAAATGGACGACGAGGCCATTGGTCGGGCTCTTGGTCAGATCAGCGCCGAAGCGGTGGGCGAACTGCATGACGAGCTGATGCTGGCCGAGCCGGCCATGCGGTTCAGGCTGGATCGTTCCGACCGGCAGATGTCTACGGCGGTGCATGCCCAGCGGTTTTTGGCGAGGGGCTCGAAGTTTTTGCCTGTCGGGACGGAGCTGGTTTTCGACGATCGTAGGGGGGCGGATCTGCCGTCGCTGGAGGTGGTCACGCCGGCGGGCCGACGGGTGCGGCTGCGGGGTCGGATCGACCGGGTGGACCTGGCGCGGATCGGCGAGCGGGTGGCGGCGATCGTGTTGGACTATAAGAGCGGCCGGGCCAAGCGGCTGGCGTTGGAAGAGGTGTTCCACGGCCTGTCGCTACAGTTGATGGCATATCTGCTGGTGTTGGGGCAGCACGGGCGGCGTCTGGCGGGCGGGCCGGTGACGTTGGCGGGTGCGTTTTACGCTCCGCTGCTGGGCGAATACGAGAAGGTGGATGACCCGAGCCAGGGGCGGGACGACGAATCGGCTCGGGCCAAGGCGTTTCGGTTTCGCGGGGTGTTCGATATTTCGTATCTGAAGGACCTGGACGGCGAGCTTACGAAAGGGTGGTCGCAGCGAGTGTCGGCATTTATGACCGATAAGGGCCAGGCGGGCCACGTTGATAAGACAGATGTAGCAGATGCCGGACAGTTGTCCGAATTGCTGGGGCACGTTCGGGGGCAGATAGGGCTTCTGGCGGACCGGATGGTGGAGGGGCAGATAGGGGTCAGCCCGGTTCGGTTGGGCAATTGGATGCCCTGCCAGTATTGTCCTTACGGGTCGGTTTGTCGTTTTGAGCCGGCGGTGGGCAGTCCTCGCGAGCTGAGCAAGCTGAGGCGCAGCGAGGTCTTTGCCAGGCTGGCTGAAGGCTGCGGAGGTGCCCGCGATGGCTGAGCAGCCTGGGCGGTGGACCGATCCTCAGAGCCAGGCCATTAGGGGCAAGGGGACCGGTCTGTTGGTCTCGGCTGCGGCTGGCGCGGGCAAGACGGCGGTGCTGGCGGAGCGATGTGCTTACCTGATTGCCGAAGCCAGTCCGGCGTGCGGCGTGGAAGACCTGCTGGTGGTTACCTTTACCGATGCGGCGGCGGCGGAGATGCGCGAGCGGATCGCCGAGGCGCTGCGGGGGCAGCTGGCGAGGCGGGCGAGCAACAGTTATTTGCAGCGGCAACTGGCGCTCATTGACGGCGCCAACATCAGCACCATTCACGCCTTCTGTCGGGAGCTGCTGAGCAAGTATTTCTGTCAGGCCGGGCTGGACCCGAACTTCGCGGTGCTCGACGCGGATGAGGCTGAGCTGCTCAAACACGAGACGCTCGAGGCGTTGTTCAGGGATCTGTACGGGGCAAAGACGGGTGCGGCTGAGAGCTTTCGCGAGCTGGTGGAGCTGTATGGGGAGGGCAGGGACGGTCCGATCGGGCGGTTTGTCTTGTCGGTCCATGATCTGCTGCGGACCTTAGTGCGTCCGCGGCAATGGCTGGCTGAGGCGGCGGCCATTGCCAGGCCGGGCTCGGGCGAACTGAGACGGGCGTTGGCCGAGGATCTGCGGGTCGAGCTGGCTGGGCAGGTTCGACATTGTCGGGGGCAGGCGGAGTTTATTCGTAGGTCGCTGGCGGATTGGTTGGCGTACGCCGAGGCGATCGAGGAGTATGCCGGTCAGCTTGGCCGGTGGGTCAGCGAGGCGGCGGCGGATGGCGGGGTCGATGAGGTTCGGGCGCGTTTGGCGGAATATTGTTTTCCGTCGGTTAGGACCAAGCGGCTGGGTAAGGACACGCCGGCCTCGACCAGGAGGGCGCGAGACACAGCCAAGGGGATTTTTGGGCAGATCGAACAGGATTTCGAGCAGCGCCTTGCGAAAGCTCATGGGTGTGACGACCTCGAACGAGAAGCTGAGCAGATGGGGCGTACGGCCCCGTTTGTTGAGACTGTTTGCCGGATCGTCGAGCAGCTCGAAGTGCGGTATGGCCAGGCCAAGGACCGGCTGGCGGCGGTTGATTTTGATGATTTGCAGCAGAAGTCTCTGGATCTGCTGACGTGCGACCGGGCAACTCTTGAGCCGACGGATGTAGCCAGGCAACTTCAGGAGCGCTTTGAGCATGTTCTGGTTGATGAGTACCAGGATATTAATTCGGTGCAGGACGCGATCATCTCGCTGGTGAGTCGGCAGGGCGCTTCGGGGCGGGCGAATAATCTGTTTGTGGTGGGCGACGTCAAGCAGAGCATCTATAGATTTCGTCAGGCTGAGCCGGAGATATTCCTGGGGCGTCAAGCCGCCTGGCAGGAGCGGGGCGAGGCGGCCCGGGGGCGGGTGCTTTGGTTAGGTGAGAACTTTCGCAGTCAGCCGGGCGTGCTGGAGGTGGTCAACGCGGTTTTCGAGCGGCTGATGTCCGGTGGTCTTAGCCGCATCACGTACGACGAGCGGGCTCGGTTGATACCGGGCCTGGAGTTTCCCTCGTCTGATGAGCCACAGG
>SDBT01018990.1_pt1 | contig 10784 bp, 10 predicted proteins | sample 2277101 | NCBI WGS metagenome assembly SDBT01 (sample SAMN10404973, study PRJNA504765) | marine sediment metagenome | isolation source: marine sediment core GS10_PC15, 103 cmbsf | place: Arctic Ocean: Southern Knipovich Ridge | collected 2010 | reverse complement strand
TCGACTCTGTCCCTCAGCGCTTATCTCATCGCCTCGAAGTCACGCATCACGTTCGCCAATTCCCCCGGACACGCCGCACTTCCGCCAAGCATTACGAAGCCCTGCCCGAGCCGTCTCAATTCGTGCACATAGGGTTTTTGTGCAGCTGCAGTCCGCTAACCCGAAGGCACGTGCATGAGGAAGAGCGGCAGGTCGGATTCGTCGGCTACCGCTTCGGAAATCCGCCTCATCTGATCGCATACGGTCGTGAAGACGACGGCATCGGCCGCCCCCTCGGAGCGGACGGAGTGCGCGAAGGAGGAGGCATATGGACAGACACCTTCATGAGCGCCGGAGGAGGTCGATCTGCCTTCCGCTCCCGGAAGGATTCTGCTGGGCCGCATTCCATGCGCCGCTATCCACTCCGCTGGGACAAAGGGACAACTATAAACGATCGTCTTCATTGCCGCCACCGAGAGCGCCCTTCTGGGAGCTGCCACGGACGATTTCAAAAAGCGCCTCCACTCGCATCGCTATGCGTGCCGAATCGGACGGCGAGTAGTCCGTTTCTATGCGCAGGTACGGAACGCCGAGTTCCTGTTCCGCGAGCCGCTTGACTCGGTAGGATTCGATGTCATAGGTGAGGCACGTCTGCCAGATGAGCTCGATGATACACTGCGGCCGGTATTCCGCCGCCAGATTCCGGAGGGAATCGATTCTGGCCTCATTCCGAGTTTTCACGGAGCAGGGAAGCTTGAAATATTTTTCAGCCAGGGCGCAAATCGGGTCCTCTGCTAATTCGTCGACGTCGTCGAGGATCGGTTTGAGGCCGGTGCAATTCTCCATGCACACCACGAGGCCGCCGTGGTTTTCGATGATCTGCAGAACCCGCTCGGCGCCATGCACGATCGGCACACCGGTCATCATCACCCGGACCCGCGACGAGAGAGAGGGAGCGGCCTTCCGGTTCTCGAACCATGTCAGTGCTTTCTCATATTGCGCGAGGTCCTCGGGAATCCCGGATATGTTGCTCTTCAGACCCAATAACTCGCTGCCGGTGAGGGGCGGATCCTCCGCTTTCATCAGCCCCGCCAACCGTCGCCGGAGCATTCTCTCGCGGTTCATCAGGGCGACGGCCTCGCGGATTTTCTCGTCCGTGACCTCCACGTCGAAGCGGGACTCCAGATCCTTCCGGAACTTGCGGAGTTCGAGTGCCCACCGCTCCAAGGCATCGCTGTCATTTTCCTTCTGGGGCAACTCGAGAACGTACGTAGGCCGCGACTCCGCTATCAGCTCGAACATCTTTTTCTTGCCATCGCAGGTCGTCTCAGCCACAACGAGGTCGGCCATTTCGAGGAAGGGATTCGACTGCTGAACGTGGAACCCATAGGTTGACTTGATGAGCGGGCAGAGATTGGACGGCAGAATCTCCTCCGCCGCCGGAATGGTCTTCGCGGAGCCGCCGCAGAGGCACACCGGGACGGCTCCGGCGGCCATGATCAGCTCACGGGGGGCGTATTCGCACATGATCCCGACGATCGGTTGGCCAGCAGAGTGTCGCGCCGAAGCGTACGCGAGGCAATTCTGAATCATGTTTCCAAACCACGCCAGTGGCGCCTGCTCTCCGCTGCAAGGAGAGCGCCTGTCGGAGGCACGGGGCGAATCCGGAGGGGAACAGGGGTCAGCGGGATTCACATCAGTGGGTTTCCCCTCGGAGCATTTGGTCATTCCACTTTTCCTCTCAAATCGGCCATCAAGCCTTGCATGCCACGAATAGTCCCTGTGCGATCTTGCCGGCGTGCGCGAGCTGCTGCATGAACTTCATCTCTCCGGCCATCGTCTGCATCAGCTCGCTGTCGAAGCCGATGATCTTCAGAGCATCGTACGTAAGCTGCATGTCCAGCATACCCAGGTAGAGGTCAACGTACGGCGCGAACCTGCCGGTGTCTTCCGCGGCGACGACGTCGCAACCATTCGAGGCGAGCAGATCAGAATAGCCCTTCATGTCCTGGACGTTGGGGAATTTCATGAAGGCAAGGTAGCGCCGCGCTTCCTCCTCGGTCAATTCCGGGGCCCCTTCGATCCAGTCCGTAAAGGCGATCACTCCGCCCGGCTTGAGCATGCGAGCGGCCTCGGAGATCAGCTTTTGTTTGTCGGCCACGTAACACCACGCATCCTCGCCCCAGACGAAGTCGAAGCTGGCCGACGGGAGCCCACTATCGCAGACATCTGCCAGGGTGAAATCTGTCTTGTCCGATAATCCTTCCTCCTGGCAGCGGATACGCCCTCGCTCGATCACCTTCTCAGTCGCGTCGACACCGTACATCCGTTCAACGTTCCGATAGCGAATCAAGAAGCGCATCCCCGCGCCGTTGCAGCAGCACAAATCCAAGCCTTTCATCCCCGCGCCGATTCCCGCTTTCTCCGCGAGGTCCATCGACGATTTGAAACCGCCGATGTGGATCTGCTCACCCATTATCAGCTCCCAGAGGTCCCCCTCCGGGCCGCTGTAAACCGCCTGTACGTCACGGAGACCGATACCATCTATACATTTCACTTGAGTTCTCCCGATGCCGCCTCAACAAAGCGGGGTAGGAAAATGCTTTTTCCTACCCCGCCAATACCCGCGTGTTGAAGGTTTCAGTCGATCACGTACCAGGCCTCCTCCATCTTCCACTCGAACGGCCCCAGGTTGGGTTGCGCTTGGACCTGGTACTTGCCCTTGAAACCCCTTGGCACTCGCCACGAGTACCGGCAGGTACCGCCTCACCCATACTCGAACGAGGCGGAGGTCAGAACCTTCCCGGCTTCATCGACGATTTTGAATTTCGGAGCGGGAACGGTCTTGCCGTTCCGCTCCGCGCCGGGCGCATATTTTTCGCCCGCCTCACCCACAAGCTCCAAACCAATGGAGACGACTCTTTTCCTTTTCTCGGCCTCGGCGTCTACCCTGGCTACGAGGGGCGGCCCGACCTTTAGGGAAAGGGTCTCGCCCTTTCGAATCTCGAAGTCCTGCAGCTTCCCCGTCTCGCCATAGGCCATCAGTTCCCATCTGGCCCGCTTGCTATCGGCTCGCGCCAGTTTGACCATGAAGGCCATGTACCTACCCGTGGGGAGTTGCCACTTTCCCTCCGAACCGCTCAGGGAATGGAGCCCGCTCTCGGAATAGAGTTTCAACTCCGAGTCGGCGCATCCCACATCCAGTGTTCCGAATTCCGGGTTAGCCTTCTCCAAAGAGAGGGTCGATCCACTTGGAGCAACGCGAATCCCGTAGTACTGTTCCTCGACCTGTAACATCTTTGGCAGGGGCAGGATTTCTCGGGATTCGAACATGTCGAGGTTGAATTGCCTGTCTCGATCCAGGTCGATCGCCAAGATGTCGCATTCGAGTTCCCTGGGTCCGGTGGAAGGAGCGAAAAAACTATCGTACCGCCCATCGAAGTTGCCGTCCACCAGGGCGACCCGGTAGGACTTTCCGTGCAACTGCACCTCTCCCGAGAAGAACCCCGCCGGGTGGAGAAGAAGGAAATCGGGGCCATACGCAATGGCGGAGAATCTGACGACCTGCTCGGGTTCCGTGGCGGGGACTGCAAACGATACAGGGCCGAACCGGTTCATTCCCGCTGCGAACCACCCTCGGCCCCTACCTGCTCTGGCCCTCTTTACCGGCTCCTCATCCGACAGGTCATCGTTTGCGTTCGTGTCCACATAGAGCTTGGGAGGCCGGGAGGAATCCATGGCAAACAGGACTTCCCGGCCGCCGAGACTGGCGGAAAAGTATGACACCTTGCCCGACACCTTCGCCGGCGGGCCCTTCAGCTTGTCCGGCGTTTCAGGAAGTGGCTCCATGAATCGATATGCCCTGAAGGCTGGCGACCGGTCCAGCTCCTCGAGTTCCTCATACTTCATCCGAAACTCGCCCTGAGCCCACACTGGAGAGGCCACCAGAAAAAGAAAGGTTCCGGCAAGGATCGCCGGTATGCTTCTTCTCATTCCCGAATGGATGGCGTTCATGGTAAGATTCCTCCAGGTATCCTTGGCCCCACCGCCCTGACTCTCGCAGCTAAGCCGCCTCGAAGGAGCCCGTGAATATTACTCAGGTAGTAAGCTACCACTTCCTCGGCTGAGGTCAAGCGAAAAATTGGCTCGCTGCGCGGAGGGCGGCGGCTTGATATTGCGATGCAGCGACAGTAGAATGCACGGGACCGACGGTGGGCATGGGGCTGTAGGAGAACGCTGATGCCGCCAGCGAAAGAGACACTGCTGAGAAAAATACCGCCCGTGGACAGAATCCTTGAACGGGCGCAATCGGAGGGGTGGGCGAAGGGCGTCCCGCGAAAAATCCTGGTGGAGTCGACCCGTTCGTCCCTCGAGGCGATGCGGGAGCGCCTTTTGCACGAGGAGGCGGGGGATGTCACCGAGGAGGTAATCCGCGGGGCGATTCTGACGGATGTCAGGCAGCGCGTTCGCATCGCAATAGGCCCGCACTATCGGAAGGCGATTAACGCCACCGGCATCATCCTTCACACCGGCCTGGGACGCGCCGTCCTCACACCTAAAGCGGTTCGCCAAATCGAGGAGGAGCTTTCCGGCTACTCCGTGCTTCAGTTAGGCATCGAGACCGGCAAGCGCTCGAGGCGCGATGAGCGCATCGAGTGGCTCCTGCGCCAGCTGACCGGCGCGGAAGCGGCCACGGTGGTGAACAACAACGCGGCGGCCACCTCCATTGTGCTCAACACGATCGCGCAGGGCAAAGAGGTCATCGTCTCGCGCGGACAGCTCGTCGAGATCGGGGGGGCGTTCCGCCTCCCAGAAGTCATGGAGGTGAGCGGAGCGAAGCTAGTCGAAGTCGGGACCACCAATCGGACGCATCCCAAGGACTACGAAAACGCAATCACTGAAAACACCGCGGCAATCATGCGCGTCCACCCGAGCAATTACAAAATCGTCGGCTTCACCTCCGAGGTTCGGCTGGAGGAGCTGGCGAAGATCGCCCGAGCGCACGGCCTGGTGCTCATCGACGACGTCGGCGCGGGGGCGCTCGTCGATTTCTCCCGTTTCGGTTTCGGGAGGGAGCCGACGCTGCCGGAGTCGATCCGGACGGGAGCGGACATCGTCACGTCGAGTGCCGACAAGCTGATTGGAGGCTGCCAGGGCGGGATCATCCTCGGCAAGGGTGAACTCATCAGCGCGATACGAAAGAATCCGTTCGCTAGAATCGTCCGAGTGGGTAAACTCACACTGGCTGCCCTAGAGGCGACGTTGCTCCAGTTCCTCGAGGAATCGGTTGCCCTCCGGGAAATCCCGATCCTTCAGATGCTGATACGGGATTTCTCCGAGATCTCCGAGCAAGCCGAGCGCATCACACAGAGCCTGAAAGGCGCCATCTCCGGGGCCGATATTACGACGCTGGACGGCTTCTCGCAGATGGGGAGCGGTTCGCTGCCTGAGCAGAATATCAGGACGCGGCTCGTGGCCCTCAGGCCGAAACAGATGCTACCCGACGAGCTCGCTTTACAGCTCCGGCGGCATCGCCCGGCGATCTTCACGCGCATACAGGACAACCAAGTGCTCATCGATCCTCGGACTCTCCTGGAGGGCGAAGAGGAAGCACTGGTTCGGGCGATAACCGATATCATGACGCAGTAGGTTGAAGAAGGGATCCGTGAAGGAGATGCCGCGGCGGGCCACGTCCTGTGGTTCGTTTTGTTCCGGCTCACTGTGAGAAGCGTGATACCCATGTTGGTTTCAAAGATCAACATCACGTTGGGCACTGCTGGCCATGTCGACCATGGCAAGACCGCGCTTATCAAGCTGCTGACCGGGTGCGATACGGACCGGCTCAAGGAGGAAAAGGAACGAGGCCTATCGATCGAGCTCGGCTTTGCTCCTTGCAAGATCGAAAACACAGAGGTCGGCATCGTGGATGTGCCGGGGCACGAGCATTTCGTAAAGACCATGGTTGCCGGCGCCACTGGAATGGATGGAATCATCCTCGTCGTGGCGGCCGACGACGGTATCATGCCCCAGACACGGGAACATCTCGATATCCTGACCTTGTTGGACGTTCAACACGGACTTGTGGCGCTGACTAAGATCGACCGCGTCCAGGCGGACCACGTTGAAATCGTCCGGGAGGAGCTTAAGGATTTCCTGAGGGGAACATTTCTCGATGGTGCGCCCATCATGCCCGTTTCCAGCGTTACAGGGGAGGGACTGGAGGAGTTTTACAGGGCGTTAGTAAGCCTCGTCCGCTCTGTGGAAGCGAAACCAGTGGATGGTGTGTTCCGACTTCCCGTCGAGCGGGCGTTCTCCGTGAAAGGCTACGGTACGGTTGTGGCCGGGATTCCCGTTTCGGGTTCGGCCGAAGTCGGTGACGAGGTCGTTCTCTTGCCCCAGGCTTTGAAGGGGCGGATCAGCGCTGCCGAAGTATACCAGCGCCCAGCCAAGACCGTCATGGCCGGCCAATGCGCGGCCCTAAACCTCCGCCATTGGGACCACAACATCATTCATCGCGGCAATACCCTTACGGTTCCGGAATACTTCTCGCCCCAGCAATGGTACGCGTGCGAGCTTCGACTCCTGCCGGGAGGAGGCCGGTTCTCACTTAAGAGCGGAGCGCACCTCAAGTTTCACACCGGGACCTCCGAGATGGTTGCAGCGGTTTACCTGATGCAGGGGGATCGGATCGAGGCCGGTCAGGAATGTCTGGTCCAGGTGAACTTGGAGGAGCCGCTTGTCGCAGGGCCGGGTGACCGCTTCGTTCTTCGGACGCTCTCTCCTTCCCAGACTGTGGGTGGGGGTTTAATCATCGAGGGCATCCCGCGAAGGCTGAAGCGAAATCGTCCCGGAGTGCTTGAGAACCTTAGAGAGAGGGCGAAGGCCGTCCTGAAGGAGAAGGATTTCGTCGCGTATTGCGTAAAGGAGGCGGCTTCTTCGGCTGCAGGTGGTGTTGTCGCTCTGGAAGCAGTCTCGTTCCGCGCCAAGGTTCCCAAGAATCGAATAGAAGACGTTCTCAATGAGCTTGTGCGCGAGAGGAGGCTGGTTCGTTTCGATCGCGGGCTGTATCTCCATCAAGAAGCAGTGAGCGACCTCGAAAGACGTCTGTTGGCTATCCTCAGGGACTACCACCAACGGTCGCCCGAGAGTCCGGGGCTGTGCTTGCGTCACCTCCAGGAATCCTTAGGGCTTCACAAGGACGTTTTGGAAGGCCTGTTGGCCCGCCTACGAAAGCATGGCAAGGTTGTGGAGCGAAATCGGCGACTGGCCTTGTCCGAGCATCGTGAGTCGTTCACGGAGGAGGAACGGCAGTATGTGGCTATAGTCGAATCTCTTTACCGTGAACAGGCCTTTAAGCCGCCCAGAGTGGGGGAGGTCGTGGAGAAGGCCGGCACATCCAGGGAAATGGTCGAAAGGGTTATACGGATACTCCTGGAGCACGAGAGGCTTGTTCGAGTAACGGATGATCTCCTTTTTCACAGGGGAGCCGTCGATCGGGCCGGGCAGATCCTCGAATCTTTTATTCGTGAGCACGGACGTCTGGAAAGCGTAGAGTTCAAGTATCTCCTGGACACCACGCGCAAATTCGCGATCCCGCTCCTGGACTACTTCGATCGGGTCGGCATGACGCGCCGGGTGGGAAATACCCGATATCTATACACGTCCTAGCAGTTGGCACAGTGCCCGAGGTCAAGGCTGTGCTCAGGGCCTATATCGGCCGAATAGAGGTCGACCCGTTCAAAGGGAAAGCCCGAATCGGCTTTTTGCGCCTGCCAATTCGGGCCTTCTTATCCAAAAGCGCACCGGAAAGTGCGCGTTTCAGTGTGGTAGCGGGGGCAGGATTCGAACCTGCGACCTTCGGGTTATGAGCCCGACGAGCTACCGGACTGCTCCACCCCGCGATCAAATCCCCATTCTAGCAAGTGCCAACAGTCTGTCAAGAACCTTTCCGACAGGCTAAAGCGTAATACCAACCTAAACACGCACGACGAGCAGTCCACTCGGAGGCAGGCTGCTCGTGTCGTCGGTTCTCGTCAAACAATTCGGCTGTCGCGCTGAATTACTCCACCTTTACCTTGACGCTCTTGCCCCGTTCCTCCGGCTTCTTCGGGAGTGTGATGCGAAGCATCCCGTCCTTGTATGTCGCATCGGCCTTGTCCGCGTCTACGCTGCACGGAAGCGGGATGGAACGCTCAAACGATCCGTACCGTCGCTCTACACGATGATAGGTCTTGGACTTATCCTCTTTCTCCTCTTGCCTCTCCCCTTTAAGGGTCAGGGTGTCCTCTCGGATGCTGATGTCGAGGTCCTTCGCTTCCACTCCGGGAAGCTCCGCGTTTACCACGACTTCTTTGTCCGTCTCTTCCACGTCCACCGGCGGCATCCATTCTCTCTCACCGAACCACCTGCCCGGCCAAAAGTGTCCGAAGTCCTCGAACAGTCGGTCCATCTCCCACCTGAGGGACATGAACGGATGCTCCTGTTCATCCTCATGTCGCCGCCACGGTATTAAACTCCTCGCCATAACAGCTCACCCCCTTTCCGCATCTTCAAGTCCTTGCATCTCACTCCGATTTTATTTCTATTCGCTTCACCTTTGCTTCTTCGGCCTTGGGCAGTTTGACCATGAGCACGCCGTCGGAGATACTTCCCTCCACCCTGGATGCGTCAACATCGCTGGACAGCGTGAACACACGCCTGAATAGGTTGGGGCCGAACTCCGTGTGTACTGCCCGTGAGCCCTTAATCCTGGTCGGCTGGGGACGGCCCTCGATAATCAATTCACCCTCCTCCACGGTGACCTCAACATCGTCCGAGCCGACACCGGGCATATCGGCCAGCAGCACGATACCGTCGTCCATCTCATAGATATCCACATCCGGGGCGCTCCAGACTTCTTCGCGGGTCCGTTCCGTTCTGGTCTGCCCAGGTGCGTCATTCTTCTTGTGGGCCATCTCGACAACCTCCTGGTCTTTTGACCTGCCGGGCGGCAAAGCTACAGGTATCATCCTTTGACTTCAATCTTCTTCGGTCTGGCTTCCTCCAACTTCGGAAGCGTGACCGTGAGTATGCCGTTCCTGCAGGTCGCCGCCGCCCTGCAGGCGTCCACCCTGTCAGGAAGATTGATCGTCCTGACGAAGGTTCCGGTGGGTCGCTCCCTGCGGTGATACCGTTCCTTATCGGGCGTCTCAATAGCTTTTCGCTCCCCCTTGAGGGTGAACGTGCCGCCCGTCACCGACAGATCGAGGTCCTTCATTGCGACGCCGGGCATCTCAAGCGACACGATGGTTTCGTCATCTGTGTTAAACACGTTTACCGGCGGGTAATCGTGCGGTCTGAAAAAGTGATGATGGTGGTGGTGCAAATGCGGGTATCCCCTCAGATGCTCCAAACCCCGCCATCGCCTTTCCAGCTCGCGGTACGGATCCTGCCAGTCCAGCCATGCTCCGAATGCCATGGTAACACCCTCCTTTCCCGGTAATCCTTCTTTTGATATCCACAAAATAGGTGAGCAAAGGCTATACCAATCCGTCCCCATCCTCGGGATAGCCACAGGTGACCTGTTGGAGGATACTTACCGAGCCGCAGTGGCGCAACTCAATACCGCAAAACGCTCTATCCAGGCCCTACAAAGCAGGGCGCCTGCCATAATGACAGGCGGGCGTGGGGCGGGAAATGTTCTCAGACGCCTGTGAGGGGGAAAGCGTCCTCGAAAAGCTCGATGACCGGCTCTGAATCAGGCGGCAGCAAGACGGTGATGACGTCGAAGCGGGCGTTACACTCCTTGATTCCCTTTCGCCGGGCGTAATCGAGCGCGATGCTGGATATGCGTCGTCGCTTCCGATGGCCAACGGATAGCTCGGGCGGACCGAAGCCCGACTCCGTGCGCGTCTTCACCTCAACGAAGACGAGGGTTCCGCGCTTGGAAGCGACGAGGTCTATCTCCCCCAGAGGGCAGGAATAATTGCGCTGGAGGATTCGGTAGCCGTGTTTCTTGAGGTAGCGCGCGGCTATTTCTTCTCCACGATAGCCCGTGGCTTTTTTATCGGGACCCATCCTGAGCCGCGCGCCGGGAAGAGGCGCTGCCTTACTCTCGGCGCTCCTTCAGCCTGGCGGCTTTGCCGGTCCTGCCGCGCAGGTAGTAGAGCTTGGCACGGCGAACTTTGGCGAGCCGCTTCACCTTTATCTCCACAACCGATGGAGAGTGCAACCGGAACAGTCGTTCGACACCTTCGCCCTGGACAATGCGGCGCACCACGATGCTCTTATTTATGCCGCCGCTCTTCCTCGCGATGATTATGCCGATGAAGGGCTGGATGCGCTCTTTGTCGCCTTCTACGATCTTGGTCCGAACCTCGACAGTGTCACCAACGCGGACTTCGGGCACGGACTTCTTCATCTGTTCTTCTTCAAGTTCGCGGATGATCTCGGCCGTCATTTCTGATTCTCCTGGGCGCGCCCTTCCAAGAGGTCCGGGCGCCTTTGTTTCGTTTTTTCCAAGGCTTCGGCTTTGCGCCAAGTCTCAATTTTTCCGTGGTCGCCGGAGAGCAAAACTTCAGGGACCTTCATTCCCCGAAACTCCGGCGGCCTCGTGTACTGCGGGTAATCCAACATGCCCGAGGTAAAGGACTCGGATACCGCGGAACGTTCGTTCCCCAACACGCCTGTCAACAATCTGACCGTGGCGTCAATGACAGCCATGGCCGCGATCTCTCCGCCGCTGAGCACGTAATCTCCTATGGAAATCTCCTCGGCTCCCAACCCGACTCTTATGCGCTCGTCGAATCCTTCGTAGCGACCGCAAA
>SDBT01018989.1_pt1 | contig 10784 bp, 29 predicted proteins | sample 2277101 | NCBI WGS metagenome assembly SDBT01 (sample SAMN10404973, study PRJNA504765) | marine sediment metagenome | isolation source: marine sediment core GS10_PC15, 103 cmbsf | place: Arctic Ocean: Southern Knipovich Ridge | collected 2010 | reverse complement strand
AAGTGGGCCACCACCAGACCCCGCCACTGCTCGACCGACCCCGACCAGCCAGGAGAGTTGAAGTTGGGGTTCTGGCTGGCCGGGGCAGGATTGAAGTACCACTGATGACGATTCTCCATGTCGGTCAACTCCTCGACCAGACGGGCCGAGAGAGATGCGTCCGCACGGACCGCCCACTCCTCCACGAACTCATCCAACTCGGCTCGGGTGTGAGCCTGAGCGGGTGGAGCGATCATCATCAAGATCACGACCCCGGCTGCAATGCGTGATCTCAGACCTTCACCGCCCACAGAGTCTTCGCTCCGACCGCCACCTTCATCGTGTGATCTCCGACATTGATCGCCTTCTCGCACCACGGACAGGTCCCCGAATACCTCGACCGCCAGTCGAGGGGGATGCCCTTGATCCACCACTTGGTCTGCCAGTGACCGTTGGGATGATCTCGGGTGCAGTAGAAGGTGGAGACCCCGTCGACCATGCACCGGGGCAACTCGACCAAATTGGTCACCTCATCGAGGCAATGCCAGTGGAGCCAGATCCCCGGACCCTGTTTCTTGACCATCAGCTGACCTCCGTGATCTCAGGCACCCCGTACTCCTCGGCCAGTACCCCCATGACCACCTCCACCACAATATCCACGCCGACCAGAGCCGACTCCCTCCCGACCGGGAACCCGAACCTCTTGATCAGTCTCTCCTTGACCAGACCGGCCAGCTTCTCCTCATCGATGACGATCCCCTTAACGCTCATCGGACATCCTCCTCAACGCCACGACCCCGACCACCAGGGCCAAGATCCCAAGGATCGCCAGTCCGTCGAATGGGTTGTGGGTGACATAGAAGATCAGCGACCCTCCGATCAGTCCGATCATCCCAATAATCATGCTCCTCATCCTTCCTCCTTCATTCTCTCCGCCGTCTAGCTCTGTGCTGACAGCGTCTCAGATCCTATTCGCTCACCATCCGAACGCCTCGACAATCAGCCATGCCACCAGGACACCAGCGACGCCGGGGACATCCTGCTCACCTGATCGGGCGATGATCTTCGTGCATCCGGTTGAGCTTCCGGATCGTCCTCTTCATCTTCTGGTGGTAATAGACCGACCCGATCCTGAAGTACCATCCGGGCATCCGGATTCGGATCACAGAGTTGCGCCACCGCCTCATCCTCTGACCCTCCCGGCAACATGCCTCGTCATGCACCTCACAGCCGCCGTCCACCGATGATGGTGGTGGCCGCACTCCCACTCATGGGAGAGGCAGACGATCTCCAGCCACTGATCCCCATGCTGCACTCCGTCCCCGGTAACCCTGACCCACACCTCCCGGCAAGTCCCTTCGATCTGCTGGCTCATAGCTCCTCCTTCATCTCCTTCCACTCCTCCGTCGCCTCCCCCATCAACTCCATCAACTCCTCAGTCGAGATCCCCCCTCCCGAATCATCAGGCACGAACGGATCGGCCGGCGCATCGAGGACCCTCGACCACCTCACCCGATCCTGATCCGTCACATCGGGGATCTCCTCAGGTTCAACCATCGGCTCCATCTCCTCCCCCGAGTAGGCGATCGAGGACCAGGGGATCACGATCTGCCTTCGGAACGGGGAATCCAGCGATGAGACATCGATCGTGTACTCCAGCGTGTCCCCCGGTCGACGATCTACTGCTGGACCCCAGTCGATCCCATCGGGGAGACCCCACTCGGGGCCGGTGTTGCCAGCAGCACCAGGCACCTCGATCGTCCGCTCCTCCAGAATCCAATCGAGGTAGCCGAGCATCGCCTGCTGCTGATACCACGCCCACCCCGTCCCCGAGATCAGGTGGAGGGTCCGATCCGAGATCGGGAAGGTCCATGTGAACGCTCCGATCTGACAGCGGATCATCTCCCCCGGCACCACATCCCACTCTGGTTGGAAGGCCTCCATGAATGACACCAACATTAGCTCTGGCACCTCCTCGACCAGGTGGGAGATCAGGGACCAGATGTGAAGATCGATGTCCGTATCAGACGGTGGCATTAGATCCCCCGATGAGGGATGCGGACCCTCGGGTTGATCGACCGATCGAGATCCCACTTGATGACCTCCGGCCCGAACTTCTCCCTCAGCCGACGCAACTCCTTCTCCTCCTGGGCCATCGTCCGACTGGCCACCAGCCCTCCGGTCTGACCGAGATGATCGACCATGTAGTGGTACTTGTTCATCCTGAGGGTCTTCCGCTGTGTGTAGACCGTCCTCAGCCACAGGTCGTAATCGTCCTTGAAGTACAGATCCTCGTCGCACCTCAACTCCTGACCGACGAACCCCTGGAAAGGGCCCAAGATCGGCGAGAGGAATGAGAACGGTGCGTACTCCCGATAGAACTTCGGATCAACCTGGATGTTGATCCCCCACATTGTCGTGCCGAGATCCGTGGCCAGGGTGAACCCCATCTCAATCATCCGATCGACCCCATCGAGATCGAGACGCTTCTCGAATCCCTGCTCGACCATGCCGATGTACTTGTGGTCATCATCGACCAGAAGCACCCACTCTGAGGTCGCATTGTCGAGGATCCAGTTCCGCTTCCTGCTGATATTCCCGTCGACCTCATCCGGGCAGGCGATGATCTCCGCTCCGTTGTAGATCTCCCCCCTCCGATAGTCGTCAGCCTGAGACTCGGGGACCACGACCCGACAGTTCCTGATGACCGTGTCAGTCGAGATCTGGCTCGCCCTCTTGTACGACGGGACGTAGACCTCCCACATCATCGACCTCCCTCGATCTTCTCGACCCATACATCGAGCTTCTTCACGATCTGATCGACCATCCCGAACCGTCTGTCCAAGATCTCCAAGCCGATGACGAACCCGGCACCCATGAAAACCCCAAGAACCATGCCCAACTCAAAGCTGCTCATCGCACCGCCTCCTCGATCAGCCGGTAGCCGAACAGGGCGATCATCTCGTCCCGACACTGCCAGCACACCACGACCACCTCAGTCTCAGATCGGCCCACAAGCCAGTGGGCTTCCTTCTGACATCCTTCGATTCCACAGATCGTCGTCCTTCCGGTGACATCAGCCCACCAGCCTGTGGGCTTCACGATCGGCCTTCTCCCTTCAGAATCCGACCGACCACATCAGCCCCAGGGATCAGCCTCCCGATCCCCTTCCTCTCGTACCCCGGCCGGGAGTCGAGAGAGTGGACCGACCCGATCCCGAGGACATCCTTCGCCGACTCCCAGTCGACCTCAGTGTCGAAGTACAGCACCACATAGTTGTGTTCCTCCAGAAGCTCGGGCGTGTAGACCCACTCCGGTTCCTCCTCCTTCGCCCCGGCGAGGATCCGATCCAACTCAGCCCCATCGAACCCGGTCAACTGCACCGGCACCGTTCCCGCATCGATCTCAGCGAGAACCTTCGCCAACCCTGCGCCATCCCACTCGCCTTCCACCTTGTTGAGGATCACGTTCAGAGCTTTCTCCTTCTCCTCATCAACATCGACCACCGACAGATCCACCTCATCCCAGCCCATCTCCCGGATGATCTGAAGCCTCTGATGACCCGACACCAGGCATCCGCTGACCCCCTTCTTCCACCCCTCCTTCACGGATCGCTTGTTCCACACCAGAGGCTCGACCAGACCGAACTCATCGATCGACCGGCGCAGGGCCTCATACTTCTTCGACCCCTTCCTCAGCCGCTTCCTCGGGTTGTAAATCGCCTCCTCGATCTTCCACACATCCATCGTCTTCGACTCCATCAGATCTCCTCTCTGAGGACGATCCCCCGATCGTCCAACACCTCAGCCACGACCCCGACGATGGCAACAATGTTCACCCGATCTCCGATCATCGGGACCTCATCATCAAGCCTCTTGACCACCTCATCGGCAAGTTCCTTCACCGTCATCACTGCGCTCATTCTTCCTCCTTCGATGATCCTCCCCCTCCCCCCCTGTAAGGGGGGAGAGGGGGTCTGTGCTACTCCATGCCCGGAACAGCACAAAACCTCCAGTTACCTTCTACCTATTCCATGCTGTTCCTCATGCTGATCCTCCCTTGCTGCTCCTCCACAGGAACAGCATCTCAATACGGGTCTGGCAACTCACGCTGACCCCACTCATAAACCGCCGACGCCTTCCCTCTCCCCTGCTTGACACAGGTGATCGGACCCAACTCCCCCCGCTCCCACTGCTTCTGCGCCCACGACCGAGAACAGTCGAGAACCGAAGCGATCTCCACCATCGTCATCGTCCCCCTCTCCGAGAACGCCCGACTCAGGATCAGCTTGGGATCCGCCCCGGTCGTCTCTCCCTCACCTCCGAAGGTCATCGATGACGGCCTGAGCTTGATGTGCAGATTCTCCTTCGACTCGTAATGCCGACAGGTCACATTGAGGTAGCGGCGGAGACCTGTGTCATCCTTCGTGTCCTTCCTCATCGTGATAATCGTGTCTGAGGCATCCGACCAGGAGGATGACCCCTTCACCTCCCATGTGGATCCTCCCCCCGACTCCCCCGGCGCTGGCTTCCTCATGTGATGACCCATCAACACCGCCGCCTGGGTGGGCTGGATGACCTCCTCGATGAGCATCTGCATCAGCCGATCGACCTCCTCATCAGAGTTCCGATTCCCGGTGTAGGCCGCCCGGATCGGATCGACCACTATCAACCCGATCTCCCGCTCCAGCACCTGATCCCTGATCTGGTGGAGATCCGCCTGCCGATTGATCCTCCACTTGGGGAGGGTGTTCACGAACAGCGACCGACCCAACCTCTCACGGAGATCCTTGATCCTGTCCGCCTCCTCCCCGATGGCCGACTCATCATGTCCCAGGAACCCCATCGCTGACCGATGGATCCGCTTCTGGAATGACCACTCCGCCACCTCATAGTTCAGATAGAGGACATTGGTCGGCTGAGTCTTCCACCAGAGGAACGGTTCACCCGTTGCGATCGCCATCGAGATCTGAGTGAGAAGGATGGTCTTCCCGACTTTGTGCTGACCGGCGAGAAGCCCGATCGACCCACCCGGCAACATCTCCGAGATCAACTCGGGAGGCTGGGGGATGTCTGCGTTGATGAACCTGGCCAGAGTGATAGTCCGACCCCTGACCGGGGCCTTCTTCTCCGCCTCCTCCTTCACCTCTTCGGCGACCTTGTTCGCCTTGTCAGCGAGATCCTTGAGATCAGCCACTCAACGCCTCACAGACCTCGACCCGCCACCCGTCGACCTCCCGACCCATGAAAGCCGAGCAGTAGATCGCCCACCCGATCCCCGACTCCTCCCTGATCCGATCGAGGGCATCGATCATCTCGTACTCCTTCATGCGATCGAACTCCGCACGCATCTCAGCGATGATCTCGGGAGTGATCTGTACCCGTCCTCTGGTATCCTCATCGTGTCTCTGTTCCATGCCGAGACTGTACCGATCCCCGACCGGAGGCCCGCCCCTCCGCTCGGGGGTCGATTCGCTCATTCGACCCCCCTCGATCTCCGCTCGTACCTGACGAACTCCTCAAGGAGCATCCTCGTCTCAAACTTGGCCGAGGCCAATGTCCTCCCATCGAGCAGGTCGTGGTGATACCGGCACAGCCAGACGGTGTTGGCGATGACATTCCTCGACCCATCAGGGTTCCCTCCCATCCCTTTGCCCCTGAGATGCGCCATCTCCGTCCCCGGTGCCGAACACCTCGCCCACTCGCAGACGCCTTCCGCCCTCGCCGCTGTCTCCTCCCTCAGTTGTCCCATATCAACCCTGACCCGACCCATTGACCCGACCCCCCTCCATCGACTCATGCTGACGATCCTCATCGGTGTCCATGTTCTGGATCACCTTCACGATCAGACCCTCATGGAACCCGACCAGAGAGACATGCCTGAGCAGATCCTCCGATGAGAAGCACCCGACCCCGCAAAGCTGGCAGATGTAGATCATCCGACACCAGCGAACTTGGGATCCTCGGTGTAGGCGATCACCTGAGATCCGTCGAACCAGACCCTCGGACCTGCCGGGGTCCGAAGGATCATCCAATCCCCATGCCTCAACTCCGACCGGAACAGGGAGATGTTCTCGACCTCAAGGATCACGCCGACATCGATCATCGGGATCGACCCGGCGAACCAGATCATCACCCGAGTCATGTCTTCCTCCTGAACTCGGTTGACATCTGGTCCATGACCGCCCCCGCCATCTCCACTGTGTCCCGGATCTCCTCGGCCAGATCGACCCGATCGAGAGCGACGGCTAGCTCGGCTGAGATCCGAGCGGTCATCCCGACCAGCTTCCCGATCACCTCATCTCGATCATTGAGCGTGTCGATCATCGCCAGGACCCTCGACTCCCGATCGAGGAGACCCGACACCAGGGAGAGCAACGCCTCCATCCCCTCGACCACATCCCTCAGGATCTTCCGGGTGGACTTCCTCCTCACTTCTTCACCTCCTTCTTCTCGGGGTGATCCTGAGCCAGTTGGGTGTCGAGGAAGTAGTTGTCCTGCGCCCACAGATGCAACCCGACTCCGAGATTCATCGCCGCCCGCTTCATCGCATCCGACTCAGCCGTCTTCACATCCCTTCCCTGACCGACCCCCGACACCGACACCTCCCGACCATCGACCGTGACGGTGAGAACCCCAGTGACCCCCGCCTGCTCCTGATCGTCTCCCGACCGGTACGGACCTTCGATCCTCCATGAGTACGGCCCGAGGATCCTGAGGAGAAGCTGACGGATCACAGAATGCTCCACATAGTCGGCCTGACCTCCCCCCGTCTGGATCTGGCTGATGAACTTCTTGGGTACTCGGGTCGTCAACTCGATCAGCTGCCTCGGCCGACCATCCCCCGCCACCGGGGGCTGGGGCATGTCGTCTGGATAATTGGTCACTTCTTCTCCTCCTTCTTGGGGATGAACTCCCCATGCTTCAGCGCCAGCCATCCCACCTTCGCTCTCGATGCCGGGATGGTCGCCACCTCCTTCTTCTCCGACCACTCTCGATAAGCGAATGTGTCTCGGGCGACCTCTCTGGTCATCCCGAGCTTCTCTCCGACCGCTCCCACAGCGGAGACCCTGATCCCATAGTCCGGGAACACGGCCGCCAACAGTTCCGGCACCTCATCGGCCGGCGCCTGGGAGATGACGAACCGCACGAAAGCGGCCACATCGATCATCCGCCATCCCTTGTTCTTCTTCCCGTAGACCAGATACTCATCCCCCATCCTGATCCCGTACTCCTCATCCTCGGTGAAGCGATCCCCGATCAGCCCATCATCGAACTTGCGGACCCGACCGAACGCCCGACTGCCGATCACGGCCTCATTCCGGGCGAGCCATAAGGGCTCATAACTGGCCTTCAGTAGAGGTTGAGCATCTTCGTGGTCATCGAGGCCGAGCTCTTCGACCTCGATGTTGTCAGCGACGAACTCCGCCATGTTCCAACTCATCGAGCCGCCCTCCTCCTGATGATCTCCTCGGCGTCCTTCTTCAGAGCCTTCTTCTCCTCATCGGTGAACGGTTTGAGATCCGAGATCCAGTCCGTCTCCTTCTCCCCATCCCGACTCAGGAAGCCGACCATGATCCCCTCCTCCCGATGAGACTCAGCCAGAATCTCGAGGGATTCGGCAACCTGCTCCAACGCTTCAGCGACCCTCACTTGGATCGCCTGATTCTCCAGGTCGAATCTTGTGGTCATCCTGACCCCCCACATTTGGGACAGGTGACCTCAGAGGGTCGGCCTTCCACATCCTCTCCCTCCACGATCCCTTCGCCTCCACAACCCCGACAGATCGAATCATCGAAGTCATCAGCCAGATCCGCCCGACTCTCGATCCCGACATCTCCGAGGCTCAATCCGTCACCTCCTTCTCGATCTCCCTGAGGGTGTCAACCTGACAGGTGATGGCGTTACCGGAAGTCGAGACGGTGATGTCGGTGATGAGGAGGCTTTCCCCCTCACTGACCTTCACTCCTGCCTCGACCCATCGGGTCACGGCATCCTCGATCTCACGCCGTTCTAGTTTTATTTGCATGTCGTCTCCTTCTCTCTCTCTGCCACTTCTCGATCTTCTTCCGATCCCACAGTGGGGATCGACCATCGAACGCCGGGGTCGGCAAGTTCCCTCTGGTCTTGTACTGATAGACGGTCGCCAACTCGACGCCGATGATCTCGGCTACTTCCTGCGAGTCGATCAGATCCATTCGCATCCTCCTTCCTGGTATTCTCCGATCAGGGAAGCCTCCTTGTGTCGCTTCCTCCTTCACGGGTCAGGGAGTTCGCTCCCTGACCCGCTCTCTATATCACCTCGACACTACCCGCCGAGCCTGACACCTTCGATCCTCAATGCGAGAACATGGCTGCACTCCGCATGAGGGTTCCGATGCGACCCATGCGCACAGGAACACCACGACCCTTCCGGGTCCAAAGTCACCTGGTAGGTCCCATGCTCTCCATCGACCTCACCGGAGATCACATCGTCCGTGTGGGTCGAGATCCTGACCCGACCCTTCCCGACCAGACCCACAGCCTTGTCTTCCGTTTCCACACTCATCCCGATCACCTTCTCTCCGATTGCACACCGTCTCGCTCTCCATTGTCCCTGTCGGGTTGACCTATACGCCACTGGACGCAAAAAAGGGGGGGACCACCATCTCTGGCGATCCCCCCCTTGATGGGGCTACTCCTCCTCGTCTGAGGAGATCTTGTTCGGGTATCCATGACGGATCGTGTCGAACTTCCCAACCGGCACGAACTTGGATTTGCTCTTGCCATTCCTCATCTCGTACTCGACCTCGACCCCATCCTGCGAATGGGTCCAAGCGGTGACGGGGTAGACCCGACCGCTCACCTTGATCGTCTTGATGTCCTTCACATTCACCCTGCGAGTGATCGTGTCTGTCTTGGGCATTGCGCCCTCCTTCTTCTCTCTTGCGATGCGCTCTGCATCGACTTCCATCGACTCATCGACCAGACCCTGGATCGTCTTCTCCAGACTCATTGTCGATGCTCAAACTTCGCCAAGAACCTCATCGAGCTTTCATGCTCATTGAAGTGCTTTTGGCACAGTCTGATCTTCTGGGCCGTGAACCCGTCACCAGCTTTGGCGACGATCTGCCAGACGGCCGTGCAGTCGATCCCGGCGTGACAGAAGATGACCACCTCACCCGACCCAGTCGCCACAGGCAACCTCTGGACATAGATGGTGTGGTCGATCTCCTGAAGCCGATCTCCGACCATGCTCTCATTCATGCTCCGACTCTCCTCTCTGCTTCTTCCTCTTGATGCATCTGCCATGATCCCCGATCCGTGACCCCTGATCCTTGACAGTGGTCACAGGGATGCTCGTACATCCCCGAGGCATAATCCTCTCGGAAGTCCTCCCCCATCTCCTCCATCTCCGACCCCGAGAATGACGCACCATGCAGATGCTGGGTCTTCCGACCCTGACACATCGGACAGGTGATCTTCTCCCCTCCCTCATCGAGGCTCATCGCTGGGCCTCCTCCTTCGTCATCCCTGATGCGAACACCAGCCGACCCATCAGTCGAAGATTCTCGACTGCCTTCTGATCCGCCCATCCCATCTCCGGTGGCTTGTGCCGGTGGAGAGTGACCAACCTCCTGAGGTTCGTGTTGTCGAGGTTCGCCATCCCTGGGAGGGTCGTCCTCCCCTGACATTCCTCGCACTCATCATTGAGGACCAACCCTGGCCCCTCATGTGGTGAATGGCTCATCTTCCTCCTTCTCTCGGGGTTCGTGTTTCGATCCCACTAATCAGCCGACCATTGTGATCGGCTGAATGCTGGGGTCACTCGTAATGTGGCCTCTCCGTCGACTTCATCCCGGCCGGTTCATCCTCGATGACCACCGACACAGCGGTGCCACCGAGAACCGAGAACCTGTCGCCCTCGACTCGATCCTCGTATCGACTCTTGAAGTCCTCGACCACCTTCTCAGGCTCCGAACTCGGGACCGTGTTGATCGGGTCGTACCAGTCATACCACCAGCCCCCCTCCTCGGGGCCTCCGTAGTGCCGGGTCACCTCATAAGCGGTGACCCACTTCACGACCCGACCTCCTCTGCGAAGATCAACCCTGATGCCAACCGGGGGATCACATAATCCTCCAGCGTCCATCCCGCCACATCGGTCCCGACAATCAACAGCCGCTCCATGACCTCCCCATCGGGGAGATCGAGCATGATCCTCACCACCTGATAATTGGCGGGAAGGTACGCCTTCACCCGACTCTCCTCGACATCCTCAAATCGGAGATTGGTGATCTCTGCGTACCGCAGCTTGTGCATCTCTGTCGATGTCACGCCGCTTCCTCCTTCTCTCCCCCATCGGCCAAATCGATGAGGTAGTCGGTTGATGTCTGCGCCATCTTGGCGGCGCTGTACAGGGCCTTGGGATGAGATCTCAGCATCTCGATCCACTGGGCCAGATAGTCGGTGTGTTCCTGATGAGGTTCGACCTCGATCCCGAACTTGGCTGCGATGAATGTCGCCCCCAACTCGGCCACCAACTCCTCCGCTGCGTAAGTCGAATCTCCGAAGATCCGACCCATCGTGCGATCCAACCTCGACTCGGCTCCGGTCCAATGGGTCAACTCATGGAGAGCGGTCCCATAGAACCCCTGGATCGTGTCGAACTGCTCCCTCAGGGGAAGAGTGATCCGATCCGCCTTCTTGTCGAAGTACGCCTGATCCTGAGCCTCATACCGGATCTCGGCTCCGCTTCCATCGATGAACTCCTCGACCCGGGCGAGCCTTGCCGGCGCATCTCCGAGGTCGGGGATCTCGATCTCAT
>SDBT01018988.1_pt1 | contig 10785 bp, 8 predicted proteins | sample 2277101 | NCBI WGS metagenome assembly SDBT01 (sample SAMN10404973, study PRJNA504765) | marine sediment metagenome | isolation source: marine sediment core GS10_PC15, 103 cmbsf | place: Arctic Ocean: Southern Knipovich Ridge | collected 2010 | reverse complement strand
CACTTATTACTATCAGGTTGAATCAGGAGATGCCGTTCCAAACACAGCTACCTCTCCATCCTCAGCTCCTTACGGATCATTTACTACTAATGAAGCTAAAGAAGATTTAACTGCACCTGTAATTACATTAGGTCCTTCTACAGGAAGCATTACTTTAACAGGAGCTACCATTACCTGGACCACTGATGAAAACTCTAATTCCTTGGTAGATTATGGAACTACTATTTCTTTAGGTTCTTTGGCGGGTCAACCAGTAGATGCAGTCACTTCTCACTCAGTAGCCCTTTCTGGTTTATCTTCTGACACCTTATATTATTTCCAAGTTAGGTCTACTGATTCTGCGGGGAATACTATTACTGATAACAATTCAGGAAATTATTATACTTTTACTACCACGGCAGATACTACAGCTCCTACTATCTCTAACATTTCAACTGAGATAGTTAGTGATACCCAAATTGCTATTATTTGGGAAACCAATGAATTATCTACTTCTCAGGTTGAATACGGGACAACTGATAGCTATGGTTCTGAAACTATACTAGATACTACTTTGACCATTCAGCATGCAGTAGAAATTTCTAGCCTTACAGCTGAAACTACTTATCACTTTAGGGTTAAATCAATAGATGCCGGTGATAATGAAGCTATTTCTTCAGATTCTACTTTCACTACTCAAAGTGCGACAGGAACAGGAGATGTTATAATTATTAGAAGAGGAGATAGGTCTCCCCCTTCAATTTCAAATATCGAAGTTTCAGAGATTACACAAACCTCAGTTACAATTTCTTGGAGAACCAGTGAAGGGAGTAGTTCTTTAGTGGGATATGGAACGACCTCAGATTATGGATCACTGGCCGGAAATCTTTTAGAGATAGTAGTTAATCATGAGGTAAAACTATTTAATCTAAGTTCAGAAACCACCTATTATTATAAGATTTTCTCTTATGATGCCTCAGGAAATAGAGGATCTTCAGGAAACAGAACACTTACTACTTTACAGGAAGGAGAAATACCTGTTGGTGAAGAAGAAGAAGAAGAGGAAGAAGAAGAAGAGATTCCTGATGAGGAAGAAGATATCTTAGATAAAATTAAAGCAGCTTCAAGGATTTTCTTCGTTAAAATATTACAGGCTTTGTCCCTTAATCCCTTTCTCTCTGAAATTCCAGAGGAACCTTTTGTCAGTTCGGTTTCTGAAATGGCTTCACAAATAATTACTTCTCCGGTAATTGTTGAAGGATATCCTCAAATTGTAGAAATTGGAGCTAATGCAGCAAAGATTATCTGGGTCACTGATAAAGAATCAAATAGCATTTTAGCTACAGCTTCCGATATAGATTATGATATTGCAAAAACAGAAGCCTATACGATTATTATGGGTAATCCCGATGAGGAATCTTTAAATCACGAAGTTGAGGTTATAGGTCTTGAATCCGCAACTTTATATCACTACGAAGTGAGATCAAAATCTAAATTCGGGGAATGGACCCAATCAGGGGACAGAACCTTTACCACATTATCTTTAACAGCTGAAATATCAGATATTAAATTCCTTGCTATTTCTGAAAAAGAAGTCACGTTGAGCTGGAAAACAACTCTACCTACCAGAACCTTAGTTGAGTTAACTGATACCTCAACCGGTGAAAAAACAACTCAAGACGACCCAAGCTATTTACGAGAACACGAATTTATTATTGACGATCTAAAAACTTCGACAAACTATACCCTACAGATATTTGCTGATGATGAAGAGGGTAGCAGGGCTTTCTCTCCCATATTACCCTTTACCACCGTAGTTTCTCTGGAACCTCCTGAAATTTCTCAAGTTAGAATCACTACCTCTATTATTCCTGGAAGAGTTGAAAAAGTTCAGACAATCATTTCCTGGAAAACCGATAAACCTTCAACTTCAAGAATATATTTTGAAGAAGGAATTAGTACCAAAGACGCGTTGGCTTTTATGACGCCTTTAGAAAAAGAATTTGTTTTAGACCATATTATTATCACTACAGCCTTCAAGACAGGAAGGGTGTACCGTTTTAGAGTTGAGTCAATAGATGCCTCAGGGAATACCTCATATTCCAAAGATTACACAATATTAACCCCTAGACCAAGAGAAAGTATATTGGATTTAATGATTAAAAACTTTGAAGAAATTTTCAGTTTTCTTAAACGTGTAAGATTTTAATACCCAACAATATGGAGAAATTAATTAAAATCAAAGACTTATCAGTGGCGTATAATTTAGGAAAGACTTCCGAAGTCTGGGCTTTAAGAAATATCAACCTTGAAATTTATCCCCAAGAATACGTTATATTCTTTGGACCTTCTGGTTGTGGAAAATCTACCCTACTTTATACAATTGCTGGTTTAGAATATGCAACAAGTGGCCAGGTGAATGTTGAAGGACAGAATTTAAAAACTCTATCTCCTAAAAAGCTCATGGATTTTCATAAATCAACGATTGGGATGATTTTCCAAGCCTTTTATTTAATCCCTAACTTTAGTGTTAGGAATAATATACTTTTACCCCAGATTTTAGCTGAACAGCCTCGGTTTTTAAGAACAAAAAGAGTTAATACTTTAATGAACAGATTCGGACTTTCAGAATTAAAAAGAAGAAAATCATCGTTACTTTCCGGCGGTCAACAGCAAAGGGTAGCTGTTGCTAGAGCCCTTATTAACAACCCTTCTATTATTTTGGCTGATGAGCCGGTAGGAAATCTTGATTCAAAAAATGCTGGCATTGTAATAGATTTACTTTCAGAGCTTAATAAGAAAGACAAAAAAACAATAATTCATGTTACTCATGACCCAAGATATCTTCATCTTGCTAATCGGGCTTTCTATATGAAAGATGGAAAGATTACTAGAATAACAAGGAATCCAGTAAAAAAGACTTTAGTACCATTTAAGGAAAGAGAAATTTCAGAACTTGAAAGAATAGCTCAAGCTTATCCTTATCTTACTGAAACAAGATTAAGAGCAAAATTAGTTTTGAATCATCTTTTATATCCTTATGGGATTGATGTTCAAAATAATATTGAAGAAATTATTGATCACTATCTTTTAAGAAAAATTAATAAAAGAGAAATGCAAGAAAAATTAGATTTACCAGCAGACCAGGGAGGAGTTAGTCTTTATAAGCAGACAGCTTTAGATATGGCTAAAAAAATTACAGCTCTACTCAAAGAAATTGAAATGATTGAAGAGGAAAAAGTTCCTTCTTTAACCCCGATTGAGGAAAGGGCAATGACTATTAGAGGATTTTTATTAGATGACTATTCTGGTAAACTTTCTTTTGAGCAAATTAAAAGACTAGAGGAAGCAATTAGCCAAAGAATTGTTGGAAAATTCCGAAAAGAAGAATTTGAAAAGAAGTTAGATCTTTCATTTAGAGAGGGTGGTGTGGGGCTTAACAGCAGAACAGCCAAAAGGTTTACTCGTGAAACTGAATTAATCTTAATGAAACGATAATATGAAAATTTTTGACCTTTTTTATCTTGTTTTACAAAGTATCAAGAGTAGGGTTAGTAGAACCTTGTTTACTACTATTGGGGTAGCTATAGGTATTGGAGCTATCTTGTTTTTAGTTTCTTTAGGTTATGGTCTTCAGGAAATTTTGTTGGAGAGAATAACCACTGAAGAATCCCTTTTAACTTTAGATGTTACCTCTCAGGAAAGTAAAATCATTACTTTGAATAATAAGAGCTTAAAGGAAATCTCTGAAATTCCTGATGTAGATAAAATTAGCCCCCAGGCAGTTTTTCCTGGTCAGATTTCCATAGAAGTATTAAATTCAGAAGCGATTATTAACTTAATTGATATTAACTTCTTGGTGTTAGGAGGATATACTCCGAGAATTGGAAGGCTTTTTAACGAAGAAGAAAAAGGAAAATTGATTGTTAATTCTCAGGTTCAAGAACTTTTTGCATTAGGAAGTAATGAAATTTTAGGGAAAAAAGTTAGGGTTTTGATCTTTGTTCCAATAGAAGGAACTGAAGATGGAGTTGCAACTGAAATTTTTGAGCCAGATATTGATTTTGAAATAGTTGGGGTTGTTGAGGGAGGAACCACTATGGCTAATGTTTATATTAAGACTGACGACTTAGAAGGATTGACAATTAGAGAATATCAATTTGCCAAGGTTAGAGTAAAAGATGATGAAATACTTGAAGAAGTTAGGGATAGATTAATTGGTATGGGATTTATGGTTTCTGCTCTTTCTGATACAATTTCCCAGGCAAACAAGATTTTTAGAGCTATTCAAATAGTTCTTGGAATTTTTGGGATAGTGGGTTTGATTGTTGCAGCCGTAGGTCTCGTTAATACTATGAGTATCAGTTTATTGGAAAGAACATCAGAAATTGGAATAATGAGGTCTCTTGGTGCTTCAGCAAATGATATTAGGAAGTTATTTCTAATGGAGTCTACTATTTCTGGTTTTTTAGGAGGAGTTACAGGGGTGATATTGGGTGTAAGTTGCGGACAGTTGTTTAATTTTGGGATGAATACTCTAGCCAGAACCTTAGGAGGGCAACCGATGAGTCTTTTCTCTTATCCTGTTTGGTTTATTGTCTTCATAATCTTTATTTCAACTCTTGTTGGATTTGTTGCGGGTTTTTGGCCAGCTAAGAGAGCAGCGTCCCTTAATCCTTTAGAAGCGTTGAGATATAAATAAGGTATATAAATGATGAACAACTTATTTCAAAAAATTGTTTCTTTATCTAAGAGAAGAGGATTTGTTTTTCAATCTTCTGAAATTTATGGTGGATTTGAGGGTTGTTATGACTTTGGTTCTTTAGGCGTGGAGTTAAAAAACAATATTAAAAAGGCTTGGTGGGATGAGATGACAAAGAATCACGAAAATATTGTGGGTTTAGATTCAGCAATTTTAATGAATCCTCGGGTTTGGCAGGCTTCAGGACATTTGACAGCAGGTTTTGCTGATGAATTGGTGGAATGTAAAAAATGTCATCACCGTTTTCGAGAGGATTCTTCTGGTTCTGGTAAAGAAAAAGACAAGTGTCCAGATTGTGGAGGAGAGTTAACTAAACCTCGAAAGTTTAATTTAATGATGAAAACTTTTGTTGGGCCTGTAGAAAATGAAACAACAACTACTTATTTACGAGCTGAAACCTGTCAGGGGATTTATGTAAATTATGAGAATGTTTTAAATTCAATGAGAATGAAACCCCCTTTTGGAATTTGTCAGATTGGTAAATCATTCAGGAATGAAATTACTCCCAAAAATTTCATTTTTCGGACCAGGGAATTTGAACAAATGGAAATGCAATGGTTTTGTTCTCCGCAAGACAGCACAAAGTACTTTGATTTTTGGAAAAAAGAAAGATTAAAATGGTATTTAAATTTAGGAATCAAAAAAGAAAATTTACGAATTACAGAAATTCCCGAATCAAAACGTCCTCATTATGCGAAAAGAGCCATGGATATTGAATATCAATTTCCTTTTGGCTGGGAAGAAATTGAAGGAATTCACAACCGTGGAGATTTTGATTTATCGAATCACTCAAAACACTCAGGACAAGATTTAAGCTATCTTGATGAAGGAACAAAGAAAAGATATATTCCTCATATCATTGAAACTTCAGTTGGAGTTGACCGTTCTTTTTTTGCCTTTTTAGTAGATAGTTATCAAGAAATAAAAGGGGGGAGAACCAAAACAACTAAGGCTGTAAAAGAGATTGAAATTTTACTTAAACTTCACCAGAAATTATCTCCAATAAAAGTTGCTGTTCTGCCTTTGGTAAGAAATAAACCTAAGGTTGTCAAAAAAGCTAAAGAAGCTTATCGAATATTAAAGCCCCATTTTACGGTTCAGTATGATGAGCTTGGTTCGATAGGTAGGAGATATCGAAGACAAGATGAAATAGGAACATGTTTTTGTTTAACAATTGATTTTGAGAGTTTGAAAAATAATGATTTAACTATTAGAGACCGCAATACAATGAAACAGGAAAGAGTAAAAATTAAAGATTTAATAGAAGTTTTAAATAAAAAATTAAACAAATAATCATGAAAATTGCAGCTATTGTTTGTGCTCATAATGAAGAGGCCACTATTGGAGCAGTTTTAAAGGTTCTTGTGAATTCAAAAGAATTAGACGAAGTGGTTGTGGTTGATGATGGTTCAACAGATAACACAGCTGATATTAGTAAAGCTATTGGAGCTAAAGTAATAAAAATAGATAAAAAAGGAGGGAAAGGGAATGCCATGGAAGAAGGAGTTAACCAAACAGAAGCTGAGATAATATTATTCATTGACGCTGATCTAACTGGTTTAACTACTGAACATATTTCAATGTTGGTTAAACCTATGTTAAACAGAGAAGCTGGAATGTGTGTCGGTTTAAGAGACAGGTGGTGGAAAATGCCTGAAATCTTGGTGAAAATAGACCCTCTTTTAGCTATTGGAGGAGAAAGAGCTTTAAGAAGGTTTGTTTTTAAGAATATTCCTTCAAAATTTATACAGGGATTTGCTGTAGAAACTGCTTTAGATTATTATTGTGTGGTAAAAAAAGTACCAGTTAGATACGTTAAATTACCAGGTTTAAACCAGGTAGTAAAAGAAAAAAAGTGGGGGTTAATAAAAGGTTTTCGAGGGAGATTAAGACTTATCTGGCAAATTTTAAAAATTAGAATTCAAATAATAATTCACAAAAAAGAATTCAAGAATCTTCCTTCTAATGAGCTCTAGTATTTATAAAAAAGTTATTCTAAGAAATGGTTTGAGGATTGTTACTGTACCAATGAAAAATACAAAAGCAGTAACAGTTTTAGTTTTAGTAGGAACCGGTTCTAAATATGAGACTAAAGAAATAAATGGGATTTCTCATTTTTTAGAACACATGTTTTTTAAAGGAACGAAAAAAAGACCTAATACTCTAAAGATTGCCGAAACTCTTGATCGGGTTGGAGGAAGTTACAATGCTTTCACCGGTAAAGAACTTACAGGTTTTTGGGCTAAAGTAGATTTTAAACATTTAGATTTAGCTTTAGATTTGGTTGCTGATATTTTTTTAAATTCAAAATTAGAGCAAAAAGAGATAGAAAAGGAAAAAGGAGTAATAGTAGAAGAGATAAATATGTATTTAGATACTCCGGCTCTTTACATCGGGGATCTCTGGGAGAAGTTACTTTACAAAAACCAACCTGCTGGCTGGCGGGTGATTGGAGAAAAAGGAAATATATTAAAGTTTAATAGAAAGAAAGTTTTACATTACCTAAGAAATCATTATTCAGCTTTAAACACAGTAATTTGTGTGGCAGGGAATGTAAAACCTGATATAATTGAAAGAAAGATAAAGAAATATTTTAAAGATATAAGAAAGAGACAAATTCAACCAAAAATACAAGTAAAAGAAAAACAAAACAAACCCGAAACTTTAGTTCATTTTAAGGAAACCGACCAGACCCACTTCTGTTTAGGGGTAAGAAGTTATGATCTTTTTCATCCTCAGAGATATGCTTTGGCTATATTAGCTACCATTTTAGGAGGAAATATGAGTTCCCGTCTTTTTATCTCAGTTAGGGTAAAAAAAGGACTAGCTTATTATATTAGGACTTCATTTGACAGCACTACTGACACAGGTTACTTGGTTACTCAGGCAGGAGTTGAGCATAAAAATGTAGAACAAGCTGTAAAGTTAATTTTACGAGAATATAAGTCTTTTAAAAATAAATCAATAAATAAAGACGAGCTTCAAAAAGCTAAAGATTATCTAAAAGGGACACTATCTTTATCTTTAGAATCGTCAGACGCTCAGGCTTCTTTTTATGCTCCTCAAGAGTTATTAGAACAGAAGATTCTAATCCCGAAAGAGAAGATTCTAAAGATTGACGAAGTTAGTATAAATGATATAAAGAAGGTGGCTAAAGATATTTTTAAACCAGAGAAATTAAACTTAGTTATTATCGGTCCCTTTAAAGGGAAAGAAAGATTTAATAAATTATTAAAAATATGAATGATCAAAGACAATTATTAGATATTTCTTGGGAAACCATTTTAAAGATTTTTTTCGCAATTTTTCTCTTTTATATCATCTATTTGATAAGAGATATTGTATTTTGGTTTGTTTTAGCTGTAATCATCTCAGTTTTGCTTAATCCGGCAATTAATATTTTAAGACGGCTTCGTGTTCCTAGAATTTTAGCTGTAGTTTTTGTTTATTTGTCCATCTTTGGGTTTTTGGGTCTAATGATTTATTTAACTGCCCCGATATTTATTTTTGAAATTCAACAATTTACCAAGTTTCTTCCTCAATATTTTGGAAAAATTAGTCCTATATTTAAAGAATTAGGAATTGAAGCCCTTGTGAGCTTAGACAGTTTTATTACAGCCATAATTGGAAGATTAGAACAGGTTTCATCTGGTGTTTTTAGCGCTATAGCGCTTTTCTTTGGTGGAGTTTATTCAACTATCTTTATATTAACTGTTGCCTTTTTTCTTTCCTTAGAAGAAAAAGGAATCGAACGAGTTTTAAGGCTCTTTTCTCCTAAAAAATATGAAGGTTATGTTTCAACCCTTTTTAAAAGATGTCAAAACAAAATTAGCGGTTGGTTTGGAACAAGGATTTTAGCTTGTTTATTTGTTGGAGTAGCAACGTTTGTCATTATTATATTATTTGATATAAAGTATGCTTTCGCTTTAGCTTTAATGGCAGGAGTTTTAAATTTTATTCCTTATTTAGGACCCCTGATAGGTGCTATCCTATTATTTGGTTTTATTGCCCTTATAGATTCATGGTTGAAAGCAACATTCTTGGTAATAGCTTTTTATGTAATCCAACAACTTGAAGGAAATATTCTTACACCGATTTTAACCAAGAAAATTGTTGGCGTACCTCCTGTTATAGTTTTAATTTCTTTAGTAGTAGGAGGAAAGGTATTCGGTTTTTTAGGAGCAATTTTTGCTATTCCAGTTGCTGGAATTTTATATGAGTTTTTAAAAGAATATTTAGAAAAAAAGAAAGAAGAAAAAGAAATCCAAGTGCAATAAAATGAGTGTTCTGTATATTGTTTCAACTCCAATTGGCAATCTTAAAGATTTAACTTTTCGCGCCCTCCAAACATTATCGGGGGCCGATTTAATTTTATGTGAAGATACCCGAGAAACAAAGAAATTATTGGATTATTACAAGATAAAGACCCCAACACTTAGTTATCATCAACACTCTAAGTCAAGAAAGGTTGACAAAATCTTACAACTTTTAAAACAAGGAAAAAATTTAGCATTGGTTTCTGATGCCGGAACTCCAGGAATATCAGATCCTGGAAGTAAATTAATTAGAGAGGTGACAGATAGATTAAGTGATAGGGTTAATATTGTTCCAATTCCAGGCCCTTCAGCTGTTGCTGTAGCCGCTAGTATGTCTGGAATTGCAATGGATAGATTCGTATTTTTGGGATTTATACCCACCAAGAAAAAAAGAAAAAAATTTCTAAACCAAATTGTAGATTCAAATTACCCAGTTATTTTTTATGAATCACCTTATCGTATCTTAAAAACCCTACGAGAATTAGGGTCTTTGATTGGTAATCGAGAAGTTGTAGTTTGTAGAGAACTAACTAAAAAATTTGAGACAATTTATCGTGGAACAACAGAAGAAGTGATTAAAGAGATCGAAAGCGGCAAAGTGAAAGGAGAGTTTGTGGTTATTATAGCAGGAGAATAGCTATTACAACTACTAAAACTTGACTAATGGTTCTCCAAAACAAGGGGATTTTTTTACTTTCCAAAAAGTGAACTTTTCGATGAAAATTATCATGGATTTTCAACCAACCATTAGGGAAAATTAAACTTAGAAAAGTAAAACTGTCGCTTAAAACAGCAAAAAATGCTCCAACAAAAATTATTGGCTGGTTGTTTGAAAAAATTAAAATAAGAAAAAAAGCTAAAGACAAATCTATAGTTATTTTTAGAATATCTGAAAAGGATTGTCTCCACTTTTTTCCGTAAATATTTGTAGCTGTGTAGTCGATATGAGGGATAAAATCCAAAAGATAATTACTTAGGAAAGCGAATATACATACTAAAGCAATATTCTCGATTTTTGTGGCTATTACAGCGCCGGTCAAAAGATGGCAAATTGCAATCATGGAATTTTAATGAAAATTTTGATAGAATGAATTTATCAATAATAAGATTATAACATGAAAAAGAAATTTTTTCTTACCACTGCTATAGATTATGTGAATGCTGCTCCTCATTTAGGGCATGCTCTAGAAAAAGTTCAGACTGATATTATTGCCAGATACCATCGGCATCCGAAGTTTTTAAATGAAGACGTTTTATTCTTATCTGGAACCGATGAAAATAGTTTAAAGAATGTCCAATCAGCAAGAAAGGAAGGCATTTCTACAGAAAAATTAGTTAATCGAAATTCAGAAATATTTTCTGAATTAAGAAAAGATTTAAACCTATCTTATGATGATTTTATCCGCACCACTGAAGAACGTCATATTAAAGGAGCCCAAAAACTCTGGTCAGCTTGTCAAAACGATATTTATACAAAGAAATATCAAGGGCTTTATTGTGTGGGATGTGAAGAATTTTACAAAGAGAAAGAATTAATAAATGGTTTTTGTCCGGAACATAAAACGAAACCAGAGATAGTAGAAGAAGAGAACTATTTTTTTAAGCTTTCAAAATATCAGAATCAATTAAAAAAGATTATTGAAGAAGATGAAGTTAAAATAATTCCTCAAACTCGAAAGAACGAGGTTTTAAGCTTTATTAATCAAGGACTAGATGATATTTGTATTT
>SDBT01018986.1_pt1 | contig 10785 bp, 5 predicted proteins | sample 2277101 | NCBI WGS metagenome assembly SDBT01 (sample SAMN10404973, study PRJNA504765) | marine sediment metagenome | isolation source: marine sediment core GS10_PC15, 103 cmbsf | place: Arctic Ocean: Southern Knipovich Ridge | collected 2010 | reverse complement strand
AAGCTCACCGACCTGGCTGTTCGCCGCAAGGTGGCGACCGGCGCCATCGCGTGTGCCTTGTTGGTCCTGGGCGTGCTGTCGCTCACCCGGCTGCCGGTGGACTACTTGCCCAACATCGCGTACCCGCTGATCAAGGTCCACATCTGGTGGCGCGGGGCGACCCCGGAGGAGATCGATGAGCGCGTCGCCGACGTCATCGAGCGGGAGATGGCCTCCGCGGAGGGCCTGGACTACCTGGAGTCCTCCTCGATCGAGGGCGCCTACACGCTGCAGGTAAACTTCCGCTACGGTGTCGACGTGAACGTGGCGTTCCAGGACGTGCACGCCGCCATGGCCCGCGCGGCCAGACGCCTGCCGCCCGACATGGATCCGCCCATCGTCATCAAAGCGGACCCCCAGCAGCTGCCAGTGGTCCAGCTCACGGTCCAGTCGTCGCTCTGGGATCTCGTGCAGATCAGAGACTGGACGGAAATCTGGCTGCTGGACCGTGTGCTGGCCGTCCCGGGCGTCAGCGGCGCCGAGATCGTGGGCGGCCTGAAGCGCGAGATCCGGGTCCACCTGGATCCGCTCGCGCTCGAGAAGCACGGGCTCTCGGTCGAGGACATCCAGCGCGCCCTCGCCGAGGCCAACGTGGAAATGTTCGCCGGACGAGTCAACGCGGGTTCCCGGGAGCTCATCGCCCGGACCCTCGGAGAGATCACGTCGCTCGACGAGATCCGCGCCGTGGTGGTCAAGGACCACGGGATCGCCAAGGTCTATTTGCGGGACCTCGCCGAGGTCGTGGATGCCCACGAGGAGGTGCGGGTCATCACGCGGCTCGACTCGAGTCCCTGCGTCAAGCTCAGCGTCCAGAAGCAGCCGGACGCGAACACGGTCGAGGTCGCGAGGGCCTTGAGCCAACGGATTGAGGAGCTCGGCCCGGTCATCCCGGAGCACATCAAGCTGGGGATGGTGGAGAGCCAGGCAGAGTACGTGGAGGGCGCCCTCTCTAGCCTCAAAACGGCCGCGGCCCAGGCGGCGCTGCTCGTCCTCGTCGTCACGTTCCTGTTCCTCGGCAGCCTCAGGCAATCCCTGGTCCTCATGACCGCGCTGCCCGTGACCTTGACCATCAACTTCACGCTGATGAGGCTGGGCGGTTTTTCCATCAACATCTTTACCCTGGCGGGCATCGTGATCGCGCTCGGCGTGCTGCTCGACAACTCGATCGTGGTGCTCGAAAACATCTCGCGCCGGAGGGAGGAAGAACGCGTAGATCGAGACACCAGCGCCGTGAATGCCACGGCTCAGGTGGCTGGGGCGGTGCTCGCCGGCACCCTCACGCTGCTCGCCTTGTTCGTTCCATACCTGCTCGTCTCGGGAATCACCAGCCTCCTCTTCCGTGAGCTCATCCTGGTGGTTGCTGGCGTCGTGGTGGTCAGCCTGACGTGTTCGCTCACGCTGGTGCCGATGCTGGGCGCCCTGCTTCTGGGGAAGCCCGGGGCGCAGCGCTCCGCACGCTGGCAGATACGGCTGCGGGACAGCTACGGTCGGATCGTGCGACAGTGCCTGCGCTGGCGCTGGCCGGTGCTGGCGCTCTTCGTCGGTGTCTCTGTTCTTGCAGCGCTGGTGGCACCGTCGCTCGGCAGCGAGTTCTTGCCCAAGCTCGATGACGGTCGGATCATGGTCAAGGTCAAGCTTCCCACCGGGGCATCGCTGGAAGAAACGGATAAGCTCCTCGCCCGCATCGAGCAGGAGCTCACGGACGATCCCTTGATCGAGAGCGCCTTCACGCTGTCAGGCGGCAAGGTGTGGGGCCTGTACACCTTCGAGGTGGCAAACGAGGGCGAGATCGACATCCAGCTCGTCCCGCACGGCTCCCGCGAAGTCACCACCGAGGCCTACATGCGACAATTGCAAAAGCGCCTCTCGAAGATGGCGCCTCCGGGCGGCAAGGTGATGGTTCGACAGATGCGCATCAAGGGCATCCGCAAGATGGGGCAATCCGATCTCGAGGTTCAGGTGCGCGGACCCGAGCTGTCGAAGCTGTTCGCGCTGGCCCGCCAGGTCGTCCGAACCGCGCAGGAGAGCCCGCACCTGAGCAACGTGCACCTCGGGATGGATCTGACCAAGCCCGAGTTGCTCATCCGAATCGACAGAAAACGCGCCTATGAGCTGGGCGTCTCGGTGTCCGACGTGGCCACGACTCTCAGGGCGCTGCTCCACGGCGTCATCGCTGGCCGATATCAGGAAGGCGAGGAACACTACAATATCAGGCTGCGCATCCCCGAGGAACGGATTCGATCCAAACGAGACATCGAGAACCTCGTCCTGTCCGGCGCCGGCGGAAGGCAGTACCGGCTGCGCGATCTGGCCACGGTCACCCAGGGGACCGGCCCTGTGGAGATCATCAGGGAGAACCAGGTCAAGCAGGTGGTCGTTCGCGCCGATGCGCAGGAAGCGAGCGTGGGCGCTGCACTGAGCGAGCTCAAGGCCGAGCTGAGGAAAATGGAGCTGCCTGCCGGCTATGAGCTCGATTACGGCGGCAAGGCCCGGCTCATGGAGGACCTGACGGAGACGGCCCTGGGCGTCCTCGGGTTGGCGATCTTCCTGGCGCTGGTGGTGCTCGCCGTGCAGTTCAACAGCGCCCGGTATCCCTTTATGATCCTGTGCTGCATTCCGATGAGCGCGACCGGGATGGTGTTCGCGCTCTGGGGCAGCGGTCTCGCAATGGGCGCGACCGTGCTGGTCGGCCTGCTGATCGTGATGGCGGCGACGGTCAACGACGGCGTGCTGCTCTTCACCCTGGCGGATGAGCTGAGAACGGATTCACGATTTCGCGCGGCCGACAAGGCGGTGCAGGAGGCGGCCCGCCTCCGTTTGCGGCCGCGGGTCATGACGACGGCGACCACCATCGCCGGTCTGTTGCCGCTCGCGTTCAACGTCGGCGCGGGTGGCGATATGCTTCAACCCATGGCGGTGGGGGCCATCGGCGGCCTCATTGTGGAAATTCCGGTGGCTCTGTTCTTGATGCCCTGTCTGTACGTGATGGCGAGCAGGGCCGTGAGGCATGACGACGGACGAGCACAGGGTCGAAATCCCCTATTTACTTGATGCCATCTGTGTTCTATCCTCTGTCGCGAGTTGAAGAGGAAAAAGGACAAGAAGGCTCGGCCTGCCAGGGGCGGCCACCTGAGGGGCATTCCCAGGGAGGGCAAGGAGCTTTTGCGCCATGCCATGGAGTCGGCCCAGTCCTTCCGGGAAGACGGTGAGGCGGATGAAGCCCTCGATGCCCTGCATGCGGCCATCTATAATTTTCCCAAGTACGAGCCTGCCTATCACCTCATGCTCCGTATCTTGCTGGAGGAAAACTACCAGCCGTCGGACGTGCTGTGGGTCCTGAAGCAAATGGAGAAAACCGGACGCCTCGGGCCCAAGAACAGGCTTCAGATGGGGATCGAGGAATTCAAGCTGGGCAATTTCCAGAAGGCGCTTCCTCTCCTCGATCAGGCCCTGTCGCTGCAGCCCGATCTGCTGGAAGAGTGGGACCATGACCCCGAGGCCATCGAGGGATTTGCCTTCATCTGCCGTGAGAACCTGGACAGGCTGGCTGAGCGGCACGCCCGCTTGGAAAAACCTGCCAAGAAGAAAGCACGGCCTGCGAAGGTTGAAAAAGTTGAAAAAAAGACCGTACCTTCCGCTGCCGGCAAGCGGGCTGACGAGCCCTCCAGACGGCCCACAGAGCCCGAGGAAACTCCCCGGACAGTCATGTCCACGCTCGTGGAGGAGCCATCCGAGCTCGTGAACGGCTTTGCCCTCGGGAGCGTCTCCAGGCTCTCGATGTACCTTCTGGCCCAGGAGGCGAGCGAGATCAACCAGGCCGAACGCTTCGAGAGCCTGCTCTGCTTGAGCGGGCTGCGCGGTGTTACGCGCTACTCCTACCAGATCGAGACCGTGCGCAAGGTTCTGCGCTCGTTCAGGGGCAGGGTGCTGCTGGCCGACGAGGTCGGCCTGGGCAAGACCATCGAGGCCGGCATGGTGCTCAGGGAGTATATTCTCCGGGGCATGGTGAAAAAGGCCCTCATCTTGACGCCTCCAGCCCTGGTCAGCCAGTGGTGCGAGGAGCTCATTTCCAAGTTCTCGCTGTCGCCGGTCTCCACCGATCATCCCGAAGTACGCCGGGATGCCGAAGGCTTCTGGAAGAAGCACGATCTCATCGTGGCCTCCCTGGCCCTGGCCCGAAACAAGCGCCACAGACCGATCTTGAGCCGGATCGGGTTCGATCTCGTGGTCGTGGACGAGGCCCACCACGTCAAGAACCACCTCACGGCCGGCTGGAAGCTGGTCGACGATCTACGGAGTCGGTTCCTGCTGCTTATCACCGCAACCCCGGTGGAAAACAACCTGATGGACCTGTACAACCTGGTGACCCTGCTCAAGCCCGGTCAGCTCCGCACCAGGGCCTCCTTCAAGCGCGAGTTCGTCCTGCGAGGCGATCCCACCCAGCCCCGCAACCGGGAGCATCTCAGGGAACTGGTGGGAGAGGTGATCATCAGGAACACGCGCGCCCTGGCCGACATCAAGCTGCCTCCCCGCCACGCCACCACGGTGTTGGTGAAGGGCGAGCCTTCGGAGCGCGAGCTATACAGGCGCCTTGCGGATCTGGTCAGGGAATGCTACCGGCGAGACCTGTCCAGGCTTTCCCTGGGGCTGCTTCTCCAGGAGGCCGGATCCAGCCCCCGCGCTGTTCGGCGGACGCTGCTCAAGATGGCCCGGCGCCCGGAGATCGACTCCGGCCTTGCGGACCAGATGGCCAAGCTGGCCAAGCTCTGCGACTACGCTCCGGACACCGCCAAGACGGCCCGCCTGCTCGATCTGCTGCGGGCCTGCCAGGACAAGGTGCTGGTCTTCTCGCGTTTCACGGCCACGCTGGAGGAGCTCGCACAGAGTCTCACGAAGGCGGGCGTTGCCTTCTCCTCGTTCACAGGCAGGATGAGCGCCGCGGAAAAAGACGCCGCCGTGGATGCCTTGCGAGACGGCGTCGACGTGATGCTCTGCTCGGAGATCGGAGGGGAGGGTCGCAACCTCCAGTTCTGCTCCACCATGGTCAACTTCGATCTCCCCTGGAACCCCATGAAGATCGAGCAGCGCATCGGTCGCATCCATCGCATCGGACAGACCCGGCCCGTGCACGTGTACAACCTGTGCGCTCAAGACACCGCGGAGCAGCACATACTGGAAGTGCTGGACAGGCGCATCAACATGTTCGAGCTGGTCATCGGGGAGGTGGATCTGATCCTCGGCCAGATGAAAGACGAGTGCGAGTTCGACGAGCGCATACTGGCCATCTACGGGGAAAGCCAGAACGAAAGCGACGTGGGCAGCGCCTTCGAGCGGCTGGGGGACGAGCTTCTCACGGCCAGGCACCGGTATGACAAGATAAAGCAGCTCGACGACGCTATCTTCTCCAATGACTACGAGGTGTAGCCGGGAAAGAGACCATGAGCACACCGCTGAGGTTCGTAAACAGGCTGATCGAGGAGACCGGCGGGGACGTGGAGTGGCATCCCGCTGCGGACGGCTTTCAGGCCCTGTTGCCCGAGGAGGTCCGACAAGAGCTCGAGCTGCCCGACCAGCTCGTCACCATCCGGGACGGGACGGACGCTGACGAAGAGCAAAGGACATTCCCGGTGGGGTTCGGCACCGAGCTGCTCGAGCGGGCGACGAAAATGGCCATGGAGCGGGGTCGGACCGCCGCGGTGCGCATGCCGCCCGTGGCGACGAAGAAGCAGGTCAGCTCGGATCTTCCCCGTCACTACGACGCACTGAACGCGACCTTCCAGACCGAGGGGGTGCAGGAAAGCTGGCGCGACTACTGGATCTGGTCGCTCGCCACGGTGGCCGAGGCGGACGAGCGGCGCGAGGGGCAATACCGCGTGTGCGTCTCCTCGGACCGGGTGGAGTGTCCGGGGCTCGTGCATCTCATCCTCGGCCAGGCGCTCGACCCCGTGGATCTGCCGCCCGAGGCGGACGACCGGCTCGGAAAGGAGCTCGGCGCCCTGTACCTGGTGGCTGTGGATCGGGCGCTGAGAAGACTGCGGCAAGAGCTGCCGGAGTTCGCACAGGGCGTGGCTCGACGCCATGGACGCGACATCCGCAGCATCAAGGCCTACTTCGAGGATCTGCGCCGCGAGATGGAGGAGGAGATCCAACGGCACTCTCTCGAGGGAGAGGCGTTGCAGATAAGAAGGGAGAAGCAGGCCCAGCTCTCCTCCGAGGAGTCCCGCAAGCTGTCGGTCCTGGAGGAGAAGTACAGGCTGCGGGTCACGATACGGCCGTGGGCGCTGCTGCTGGCCCGTATGCCGGTGAAGCACTGCGATCTGCTGGTCAAGCGCCGCAAGGGTGAGCGGCGGATCAGCGTGGTCCACAACCTGCTGTCCAAACGCTTCGAGCCGCTCGCCTGCGAGGCCTGCGGTGCCGACACCTACGAACTCGGCTTCTGTGATCACAAGCTGCACCTGCTCTGCAGGACCTGCCTGTCTGGATGCGGAGGCCGGGGCCTGCGGGACTGTCCGCGCTGCTCGGGCAGACGCCCTCCCTCCAGCACGGCCGAGGTGATCGAGCGCCTGGACCTCGAGGACAAGGGAGCGTGAGAAATGAACGAGAGGAGCGTTGAGGATCTGGCCGGCCGGCTGCTTGCGAAGGCCGCGGACAAGAGCAAGAAGATTTCCAAGGTGGTGGGGGCGCTAAAGAAGCTCGCGAGCATGGAGACCCTGGACTCGCCCCGCAAGGTCTTGGAGGCGTCGAGGGAGCTGAAGTCCATCGAGCCCGGCTCCCTCGACTTGCAGCTCGATTTCACGGAGCTTTTCGATGCCGTGGACGCCGACCAGACCAGGCGCGCCGCCAGGAGGAAGGTGGAGTTCGGGCGCGTCATGACCGAGGAGGCACTGGCCTCGGGTATCGCTTGCGATCTTATGACCACGGATCCGATGGAGTTCGCGCTGCCGCCCTTCACCCTCACCGTGGACCTTGCCGAGAACCGCGCCGAGTTGCGCTATGCCAGGCTGGTACTGGAGGAGCTCCAGGCCCAGCCGGCACGCATTGTCGATGCGCACCGCAAGAACCAGGAGCGCCTGAAGTCCGCCTGGACTCCGGAGCAGTTCTTCGATGCCCTGCTGCAGGCCTATCGGGTCCAGCTGTTGCATGAAGGAGATCGCCAGGACGAGAGGGTTCGCCTGGCGGACCTGCTGTGCTCCGTGGCCCTGGCCTTCCAGGGCAACAAGTTCCGTACCGATCCCGTGGCCGGCAACTACCGCGCCTACGGACGGGTACGCTTCGCATACGATCTGGCCCGCATCAGGCAAGTCGGGCTGCTTCAGCGCGACGGCCTGCGCCTCAACCTGGGAACCGCCACCGGCTCCTCCACTCGCCGCAAGCAGGACGTGATCTACATCGAGGAGAGTGTGGGTCGGGGACAGTACTACCTGAGCGCCTGGTTCACCCCCGAAGGCTCCCCGGGGGACGCAAGCTCCGAGAAAGGAGCCCAGCTATCCCTGGAGGACGAAAAACAATGAGCTCCGCCGAATCCCTTACCCCTGAGCTGGCCAGGCACATCCTGCAAAGGGTGGGAGAAGCGGGCCAGCCTCCCGAGCAGGGCATCTCCCACCTGAACGTCGGCAATCACACCTACCTCAACATCCTTGAACAGGAGTACCTGCAGCGGCTGAAGCACAACCCCAGGGGCTCGAGCTTCAAGCTGGTGCAGGGCTACTACGGCGGCGGCAAGACCCACTTTCTCTACTGCGTGCGGGACCTGGCCTGGAAGCACGGTTTTCTCACCTCGGTGGTCAACCTGTCGCCAAAGGAGTGTCCCTACGACGACCCCGTGAAGGTCTACTCCAGCGTGGCCGCGACACTGACAAGCCCGCCCGTGGAAGAAGGGGCCGAGCCCACGCGTTCGGTGACGAACGTGCTTCGGGACCTGGCCGACGACAGACGACGCACCATGGGCGATGACAGGGCAAATGCCTGGATCGTAAACACCGCGGCACGGGTGAATGCGGAGAGCCACTCCTTCCGCAGGGCGGCCGCGGAGTTCATGGCCGCCTACCTCCAGGGGCGCACGGAGCGCGAGGCGATCCTGGAGCCCTGGCTCCTGGGCGAGCCCGTACCCCAGTCGGAGACACGGCCCCTGGGCGTGTTCGAGGCCATCGAGCCGGCCACGGGGTTCAAGATGCTCAGGAGCCTCTGCCAAGTCATCTCCGGCTACGGCCTGCCCGGCGCTGTCCTGATGTTCGACGAGGTGGACCGCAACATGTCCCTTTCAGGCCGGAAGATGTACGCGGTAGGCGACAACCTAAGGCAGGTTATCGATCTGTGCGGCCAGGCCCGTCTTCCGGCCACCTTTTTTCTCTATGCCGTGCCCCCGGAGTTCCTGCGCAACGTGGTCCCCGACTACCCCGCCCTGGACCAGCGCCTGAAAAGCCCCGTTCCCCTTTGCGAGCGCAGCCCCCAGGCGGCCGTCATAGACCTGGAGCGCCTTGACCTCGAGCCCGTCTCTCTTCTTACGGCCATCGGCGAAAAGCTCCAGTTCATCTTCGAGACGGCCACGGGATGGAAGGCCGAGATCGACCTCCAGGCCAGGAACCGCAGCCTGATAGCCAGCACGATGGTCTCCTACACCTTCGAGGTGAGCCATCGCCGGCTGTTCGTGAAGTCCTACCTCGACTTCCTCTACCAGCAGAAGGCCGCGGGGCAGCAGCAGATCACCCCGGAGCAAGCCACCTCCATGGTGCAGGGAAGCTACATGAGACTGGAGCCCGAGGACGGCGAGGAGTTCCTGGATGCCTAGGACGGACCGCCGGGCCAGGGAGGGAGACCGGATCCTGCACCCCGACCTGGGGCCCGGCAGGGTGCTCGGCCTGCTGCGGGGCGGGCGGGTGGTCAGGGTGGAGTTCGACGAGATGCCGAAGGTTCCCTGGGAGGTGCCGCAGGAGGATCTCCGCGTCCACGAGATCTCTCCGAAGAAGCCGCCCAGGGCAAAGAAAACGAAAAAACGTCGCCGCAAGCCCGCGATCCTACCCCCCTTTCCCGAAGAGCTTGGCGACGCCGACTCGCGCTCCGCACGCCAGGCCCTGGAGGCGCTGCGGCTCGGCGTGGTGCCCCGCAACCATCTCGAGACCTACACGGTGGGCCGGGACGCCGAGCTCGCCCTGGTGCGGCGGGATCTCGAGCAGGTACACAGCAGGGGCGGGTTCAGGGTGGTGCTGGGAGACTACGGGACGGGAAAGACCCACTTCCTGGAGATGGCCGAGCGCCTGGCGCTCGGCCAGGGATTCCTGACCGCCAGGGCCACCCTGGACAGCCGGGAGGTGCTGCCCAGCAGGCCCCGGCGCATCTTCCACCAGCTCGCCCGCGGCCTGCGCTACCCGGACGATCCGCCCTTCGAGCCCCGCGGACTGAGGCCGCTGATCGAGAAGGCCGCAGCCGACCGAGAGCTGGTGAAGCGATGGAGCGGCAGAAACAGAATCGACCAGCACCCCTACCTGGGACCGGTGCTGGCCTACCACGCGGCCCTGTCCGAGGCCGACGGCCCGAAGGAGCTCGACGAGTGCCTGCTGGACTGGATCGAGGGGTCCGAGGTGGCCAGCAACATGGATCTCGACAAGAGGCTGCGCCGCGCCACCGGCACCCGGGCGCGGATGTACGCCCTGCTGGATCACCGCACGGTCACCCACCTCTACACTCTCGTTCTCGGAGGCATCGCCGAGCTGGCCCGCCAGGTGGGCTATGAGGGCCTTGCCATCATGGTGGACGAGGCCGAGTTCTACAGCGTGCTTCGCGGCAAAGACCGCGCCTTTGCCGAGGTGCTCTTCAGAACCTTTGCCGCCGCCTGCCTGCCCAAACCCAGTCTCCGCTTCGATCCCGGCATGTTGCCAAAGGGCGGTCACGCAGTGCACAGGAGCTTCTCGTACCGGTTCAGGAGCCCGCAGCCGCTCTACTGCATCTTCGCCCTGACCTACGACCCCGAGGGCAAGGAGGTCCTGACGACAAGCGTCCCGCCCGAGTGCTTCATGGAGCTCCGGCCCTTCAGGCCCGAAGAGTATGTCACCCTGGCCGAGCGGGTCCTGGTCCTCTACCGGATCGCCGGGCTGGATCTCTCGCTGGGACCAAAGCTGGCCACGCAAATGGCGAGGGTGATCGAGCCCTGCCACCGCCGGGGGCTGATCGAGAACCCCCGCCAGGCCCACAAGTTCATAACCGAGCTGGTGGACCTGACCCGCCATCGCCCGGAAAGCATCCGTCCCGTCCTTTCAGACATAGAGAGACAGCTCAAAGAAGCTTGAGCCGCCATGTGCGACCCGCAGGACATATCGAGGATCAAAGAGCTTCTCCCCCGTACCTGGCACGCCTTCCTGGCCCGCTTCGGCACACCCACCCCGGTACAGCTCCAGGCCATCCCGGCACTCCTGTCGGGCCGCCCCACCCTGCTGGTCGCCCCCACGGCCAGCGGCAAGACCGAGGCCTTTGCCGCTCCAATGGCGGAGAGCATCCTGGCGTGCCCCGGGCCCGGCCACCTGCGGGCCTGGATCGTGTGCCCCACCAGGGCCCTGGTCAACGACCTGGCCCGGCGCCTTCAGACCCCGCTGAGAACGCTGGGCCTGCGGCTCGGGCGCCGGACGGGCGAACACCGCGAGATCCCCGCCGCCAACCCGCCCCACGTTGTCCTGACCACCCCGGAGTCGCTGGACTCGCTGCTGACACGCTCTCCGAAGATTTTCGAAAAGATGCGGCACCTGGTGCTCGACG
>SDBT01018985.1_pt1 | contig 10785 bp, 11 predicted proteins | sample 2277101 | NCBI WGS metagenome assembly SDBT01 (sample SAMN10404973, study PRJNA504765) | marine sediment metagenome | isolation source: marine sediment core GS10_PC15, 103 cmbsf | place: Arctic Ocean: Southern Knipovich Ridge | collected 2010 | reverse complement strand
ATCTCGGGGAAATACCATACGTCCCAGTTTCCCTTCACTGCGTAGACGGGCGCTATTTTGGTCAACTCGCTGATGCATCGTCGGAAGTTATCCAACCCGGCCTGTGAATTGGTCGCATCGCCGGTGAAGGCGATCAAGTCGGGCTTCAGTTCGGCGATAACTTGGGGCAGCTTATCTTCCAGCCGTATCTTCGGATCGCAATGCAGATCGGAAATGTGAACGATGCGGATCGGCCCGGCCCCTGCCGGCAGCTTGTCGCTGAATATCACCACCTCGTTGACGTCCAGCCAGTATGGCTCTACGAAGTACCCCTGCGCCATGCACAATACGCCGAATCCGGCAAGCGACCAGATAATGATGCAACTCCACCTGAACATGCGTGAATTGCTATTCCAGCCTTTGCCCTTGATTCGACGATACATCGCACGGATACCCAGCGATGCAGCGGCTACGAAAACGCCCACAACAACGGCTAGGAACACCAACAGAACCATCTTCTCGCCGCTCAACATTTTGCGAGAACCTTCTCGGCCAGTGACGTCTTTGTGAGAATTTTCATTGCTCTTCCTCGCAGGTCTTAACCTTTGATCGCCTCAATCTTCTGTCCCAGAATTTCGCGCAATTCCTCAACGCTCGGCCATGGATACTCGACACGCTGGTCGTCGATGTACACCTCATTATCAATCCCCCATTCGTTCAGCGATTCGCGGTCGGTCGTGTCGATTTTGCGATAGACAAGTTCGTCGCCGAACTCAGCCGCTACGTTCTTGAACCGCTGAGCAGTGGTGTTGGCGTCCTGACACCACCCGTTGGCGAAGACCGTAACACTCACCTTACCAGCGACCGATTGTGGTGTCTTTTTGCGCTTTATCCATCGCGGAGGTTCGGCTGCTTCGCTGAACGGTTTGAATACCAACACGCCAGTGCCTTCCAGATCTACCTGCTCGTAACCGTGTTTCACGAACCACGCTGCGGGCATCCAGTAAGGTGCGTTCATGCCCCATGCTGCCATTCCGAGCGCGCCTTTTTCGCGGGCGTCGTCCTCCGCCGCCTGTAGCAATGCTTTGCCCATGCCCCTGCCCTGACGCTTGCCGATGCCCTCGCTGTAACCGTGCACACATATGCACTGGACAAAGTACAGGTTCTCCCCCTGAGCGCAGGATTGTTCGATCGGCAGGTACTGGATCATGCCCACCGCTTCACCGTCGTCGTCGATGGCGATCTTGACGCCCAGACCCAAAGGCAGCATCTTTTCCAGCCAGTCCTTCTTGCGGCTGCCGGCTTCAAGGCAATTGTCGCACCAACCCTTCATGCAAGAGCAGTACAAGTCTTCGTGTTGCTGATCGAGATCAACGATTTCCATTTCAATCATCCTTTACGGAAAACCAGGCGTATCGGTAATCCCAGCCTGCCACAGCGCCAGTTCAATTCTGCCGAGGTGATGAAGTTCGTGGGCGGTCAGATACAGTATGCGATTTCGCCCGACCCATTCTGCGCCAGGCTCGGGTTCCTTTTCGTCGGACATTTCATAGGTCGCGCCCATTGGTTCGCCGTCGTCGGCAGTGAAGAACTTGACAAGCCGATCGCGCGACGCGACAAGCTCGGCTTCGATCTCCTGTCGCGTGGTTCGCCTGGCAGCCGGCGGGCCAAGCCCGTCGCCCATAGAGTATTCCATCCACCAGTTGACACCGCTGGCGATGTGCGCAAAGAGCCATGCCAGATTGTGATCCTCGCCCTCGGGCGTAAGCGAAAGCATTTCGTCGTCCACGGCGTCCAGCATGGAGATGGTATTCTCTCGTGTGGAAATGAAGTAGCTCAGTATTTCGCGATCCGCTTCGTTCATTGGTCTGTCTCCATGCTAATGTCAGAAGTCCGGTTTTTCCTTCGAGCGGCCATGTTCCGAACTGCCGCCGCTAGGCTCGAAATCAGGAACGATGCATACAGACTGAAATTGCCTGCAAAAAACACAATGGCAAGCACCGACCCGTGCTTCCCACGCATTTCTTCGAATGATGGAAAAGACATCCACACCAAGCCGAAAACAACAACAATGCCCGCTGCAAACAATGCCCGCCATAACTTCCTGGAGACCTTCAGAAGGTCCATGACAGATCCGCAGACAGCCATAACGATCCCGCCAGTCAGGAATACTGGCCACAGCACAGCTAGATCTACACTGCGTGCACTTTCAACGAAGAAGCATATCCAGAATCCAGCCATGCCCCCGATGACAAACAGCGCATGTTCGTCGCCGGAATGAAAGAAAGACCCAAGGCTGATGCCCACCCATAACAGCGGAATCAGCCAGACGAAGAACCACCGCTTCTTCTTGCCGGTACACCCTGTTTGCCCAGTCGCATCGTCTGCCAGTTCAGCGTTCATGTTCACGACCCCTTTAATGTGCACTGGCAATCATTATCCCCGTGTTGCTGCACATAGGCAAGGATCGTAGTAGGCCACATCTCCGCGCATGAGAAAGGCCGGTGCGTTCCCTCCCACGCACCGGCCCGGTACAAATGGCTCGTGTAACGGCGTTTACTCCTTGGCGACCTTCTCCTTGGCTGCCGTAGCAGTGGTTTTGGAGGCAGCCTTTGCATCGGTGGCGGAACTGGTCCGCATCTTGGGAAGCTCAACCGGGGCTTTGTGTTTTCTCTTGCGGCGACGGCCTGGCTCGGGCATGTCGGGCTTGGGTATGCGGACCGGATGATCGGCTACGATGCGTATCGCCTTTTGAATGTTCGGGGCGAACAGGTCTGCCTTCACTTCGTCGGCCAGGCCTTCTGCACGATTGAACACGCCACCGCACGCGAGCACCTGCATCTCTTCACAGACCTCGATGCTGCGGATGTATTCAATGAGCTTGCGAGTGCCCGGAACGCCTGCGGGTTTGGTACCGTAGAGGCAGAGAATGTCAGGAGTGATCGTCCCGACGAACTCCAGCACTTCGTCGTCGGCTACGCCCGAACCGAGGAACCATACGCTCCAGCCTTCGGCTTCGAACAGATCGGCTACGATTTGTGCGCCGAGTTCTTCGGACTCGCCCTCGCCGCAGACGACAACCATTCGCTTGCCGCTCTTGGGTTCGCGACGGAGCATGGTCTGCAACTGATCGGCTATTGTGCGATTGATCCGCGTAGCCATGTGCTCGGTGATCGTCGGAATCTGATGCTCGCGGTAGAGCTTCTCGATCTGCTCCATCGCCGGCCAGACCACCTTCTGCAGCAGCTTCGATGCCGTAATACCCCTGTCCTGGGCGGCAGTGATAAATTCGCGAGCCTCTGCACGCTTTCCGTTAAACAGATGCTCAAGATACTGCCTGAAAACTTCGGCCATAGTCATATTCGTCATTCCTTTTCTCACCGCCGTGGGGCTATCCATGCCCCTCCAACGGCTGGGATTCGCACCGGAATTCCATTCCGGCTCGGGTCGTGTGCTCTAAACCCTGATATATTCACTTGTTATTCCCAGCCTGCCTGCCACATTTGGTTGCCGCTGTTAAGCTGGGTAGTTTGCGTAACACAGCTAACTTCGGCAGGCCGCCCTTGAGAACTTGAAGGAATTTGGTAATTTGGGTAATTTGTATCGGTTGAGGTAGGTTGGCTTTGGTTATCGCCCCCTTGCAACTGCCGCAGCCGCCTGCGGATAAGCCCTTGTATGCCGCATGAATGTTGGCTAGGCTGAGGTGATGAACCGCATAGGATTCGGCTATGATTCGCACCGTTTCGATTGCGAGCGTCCGCTCGTGCTGGGCGGGGTGCAGATTGCCGAGGGCCCCGGCCTGCGAGGCCACAGTGATGCAGACGCGGTGCTTCACGCACTGACCGATGGAATCCTGGGAGCGATAGCCGCCGGTGACATCGGCGAACTGTTCCCCGATACCGACCCGCAGTGGGCGGGCGCAGAGAGCGGCCAGTTCGTTACAGCCGCTGTGAGAATCGCCGACCAGCGCGGCTGGCGGGTTTCCAACTGCGATATCACTATCATTACCGAGCAACCCAAGCTCGCCCCTTACAAGGACGCGATGCGGCGGAATATCGCCAAGCTGCTCGAACTGGACGCCTCGGACGTCTCGGTGAAGGCCAAGACCAACGAGAAAATGGGTTTCATCGGGAATGGTGAAGGACTCGCCGTCACTGCCGTCGTCCTCATGAATGAAAAGTAGCCTGTGCTGATTTGTCCAGGCAGGCTGTCTCGACCAACGACTCAATAAACAAAGTATACGGATACAAGAATGCTTGAACTGTACAACACGCTCACACGATCCAAAGACGCCTTTGCCGCCATCGATCCGCCAAAGATCGGTTTGTATACCTGCGGTCCTACGGTCTACAACTACGCCCACATAGGCAACCTAAGAACGTACGTTTTCGAGGATGTGCTCAAGCGTGTGCTCGCCGCGGCTGGCTTTGATATCAAACACATAATGAACGTCACGGACGTCGGGCACCTTGTTTCCGACGCGGACGAGGGTGAGGACAAGATGGCCCTTGGCGCCAGGCGTGAGGGCAAGACCATCGGCGAAGTGGCGGACTATTATTGGCAGGCGTTCCGCTGCGATATGGCACGGCTGAATCTTATCGAGCCCGATGTCTGGTGCAAGGCGACAGACCACATCGCCGAGCAGATCGACATGGTAAAGACGCTCGAAGATCGCGGGTTCACCTACGTCATCGACGACGGTGTGTACTTTGACACATCCAAGCTGCCCGATTACGGAAAGCTCGCGCGGCTGGATATCGCAGGCCTCCAGGCCGGCGCTCGCGTGAAGATGACCGAGGGCAAGAAAAACTACACAGACTTCGCGTTATGGAAGATTTCGCCCACCGACGCCCAGCGGTTGATGGAATGGGACTCGCCCTGGGGCGTGGGCTTTCCCGGATGGCATATCGAATGCTCTGCCATGGCGATGAAGTACCTCGGCGAGCGTGTGGACATTCACTGCGGCGGGATCGACCACATAGCGGTGCATCACACCAACGAGATCGCCCAGGCCGAGTGCGCGATCGGGCATCAGTGGGTGGACTGGTGGATTCACGGCGAGTTTCTGACCTTCCCGCGCGGTGCCGACGGCGAGCAAGCCAAGATGTCCAAGTCTTCCGGTGAGTTCCTGACGCTCGATCTGCTCGTGGAGAAGGGCTACGACCCGCTGGCGTATCGCTACTTCCTGCTAGGTGCGCACTACCGCCAGCAGCTCGCCTTTACGTGGGACGCTCTGGACGCCGCACAAAACGCGTTCGCCCGCCTGAGACGCAGCGTGCTGGACTCGCGGGCTGGGTATACCGGCGACGAATCGCCGCTCGAAAGCTATATCGCCGAGTTCAACACCGCAGCTATGGACGATCTCAACATGCCGCGAGCACTGGCTGCGATGTGGGGCGCAGCCAAAGACGATTCCGCGACGCCAGGCGAAATCTACGCAACGCTGCTGGCGATGGACCATGTGCTAGGGTTCGGTTTCGTCGATATGCAGGAGCAGGCACTGGCCATAGGCGATGACGAGATCGACGCACTCGTTACCGAGCGAAACACCGCCCGCAGCGAAAAGAACTTCGCCCGCGCCGACGAAATCCGCGATCAGCTCGCCGAAATCGGAGTGGAGATAATGGACTCCGCCGACGCAACCACATGGCGCAAAACCTGAAATCGAATTATGGCAAGAGCTACCCAACGCATACTCGGGATTGATCCGGGGCTGAACATTACCGGTTACGGCCTGCTGGATATCGGTTCGGGCGATCCGCAAATCGTCGAAGCGGGGACCATCCGCACCGATATCAAAGAAGGCATGGCGCGGCGAATTCTGCAAATTCACAACGAACTAACCGGCATCCTCGAAGAGTTCAGCCCGGATATCGCAGCCATCGAAAAACTCTACTCCCACTACGGCCATCCGCGAACAGCTATTTTAATGGCCCACGCACGCGGAGCTGTAATGCTCGCATGCACCCAGGCGGACGTTCCGGTTCACGACATGCCGGCTACCAATGTAAAGAAGAGCCTCACCGGAAACGGGCATGCGACGAAGCTGCAGATGCAGCGGGCGATCCAGGCGGTATTCCAACTCAAGGAACTTCCCCAGCCTGCCGACGTCGCCGATGCGCTGGCAATCGCACTCTGCGCAACGAAACATATTTAGTCCACAGACTACACAGACAGTCCACAGATTACACTCCACGAGTTAGAGTCCACGAATTACACGAAGAGTTACTGTCCTTGTCAGTTGATGCCCGCGAAAATTGCTCGGTGCTCGACTGGCAGTAGCATTGTTGTTAGCTTCTTGTTAGTCTGCTTTCGTATAATCTGTGTAATCTGTGGACTGGTAAAGCTGTTTCACGAACGGAATCTGTGAACTTATGATCGCGAGAATTGCAGGCAGGTTGCAGGAGACTACCGACGGATCGGCTGTGATCGATTGCGGCGCGGGCTTGTGGTACGAAGTGCTCATACCCGCCTGCGACGCGACGCGTCTGGCACGCAAGCTCGGCAGCGACGTGGTGCTACACACGCTTCACTTTATGGAAGGCGATCCTTCGCACGGAGCGATCACGCCGCGCCTGATCGGTTTCGCATCCGAAGCCGATCGCGAATTCTTCAAGGTCTTCACCACCGTCAAGGGTATCGGAGTGCGCAAAGCGCTGCGTGCGCTGGTTCGACCCGCCGCCGAGATATCGGCAGCCATCCAGGCCAAAGACGCCAAGCTGCTGATTACCCTGCCCGGTATCGGCAAGCGGGCAGCAGAAACAATTGTCGCCGAACTCCACGGCAAGGTAGAGAAGTTCGCCGGCGAGTTGACCCTCACTTCCGAAACGGAACTGCCCGATGCCGCCACCGAAGCCATCGCCGTCCTGATCCAGCTTGGCGAGAAGCGTCCGGACGCAACGGCGTTGATCGAACGGGTGATGGCCGTAGCACCGGAACTGGATTCACCCGAAGAAATCCTTCAGAAAGCGTACAAACTCCGTGGAGGAGCCTGATCGGAACCCGGAACATGGAATACGAATATATATATGGATAGAGAGAAGATAATTTCATCACAAGCGACGGGCGTTGAAGACGAGACGTTCAATACTTCGCTTCGCCCGAGCACGCTCGATCAGTGCATCGGCATGGGCGACCTGCTGGAAAAGCTCCGCATATCCATCCAGGCATCCCGCCAGCGGTCCGAGCCAATGGAGCATGTGCTTTTGCACGGGCCTCCGGGGCTGGGCAAGACGACGCTGGCGTATGTGATCGCCCACGAGATGCAATCGACGATCAAGGTTACGAGCGGTCCGGCACTGACGCGGCCGAGCGATCTAATCGGCATACTGACCAACCTCGACGATACAGACGTGCTGTTCATCGACGAGATCCACCGCCTGAGCGCCTCGGTCGAGGAGTACATATACCCGGCTATGGAGGATTACAAAGTAGATTTCATCGTCGATTCGGGAATGCACTCTCGCACGATCAACCTGCCGCTCAAACCGTTCACGCTGATCGGGGCGACAACTCGGGCCGGTTTGCTCAGCCCGCCGCTGCGAACGCGGTTCGGCATTACGCATCACGTGAATTTCTGGTCGGAAGACGAACTGCTCCAGCGTGCGAAGATGTCCGTGGAAATGCTGGACGTGGATTACGAACCCGACGCATTGATCGTCCTGTCCGGCCGGGCAAGAGGCACGCCGAGAATCGTCAACCGCCTGGTCCGCCGCTGCCGTGACTACGCACAGGTCAAGGGCAACGGCAAGTTAACAATGGAAACCGTCGAAGCCGCGCTGAAACTCGACGGGATTGACTCGCTGGGTTTGGACGAACTCGACCGGAGCCTGCTGAAAGTGATCATCGACATCTACAAGGGCGGACCGGTCGGAATCGAAGCCGTCGCCGCCACACTCGGCGAGGAAACAGATACGCTCGTCGACGTTGTGGAACCCTACCTGCTCCAGACAGGCCTGCTCGCACGCACCAGGCAAGGCAGGTTAGTCACGATGAAGGCGTACGAGCATCTCGGTGTCAATAAGCCCGCAGGCGCAGAAGACACATCGCTGTTTGAAGAATCCTAGAGATTCCAGGCTTTGGCGAAGTTTTCGAAGCTGCGATCGTAGGTCTTCTCGGCTTCGGGCGGGAAGCAGCAACCGGGAAGCTGCTTATTGGCGACGTGCGAACTGATGCAATCGCAGCAGGTTCCTCTGGTGGTGCATGACATATACGTGCAGGCGCAGTTAGCTGCATTCTCTTGTTTCTTGCATTCCATGAAATCTTTCCTTATCGGCCTTATGGATAATGTGTGATCGATCAAGCGGGAATTGTAGCAGATTCTAGAGCGTTTTGAGATTGGATGTCCCGATTCAAAAACCCACGTGCAGCGTTTTGAGATTGGATGTCCCGATTCAAAAACCAGCGTGCAGCGTTTTGAGCAGTTCGCCGTAGCGATCCACCGATTCCTGGCTGACGTTCACGCCAAGCCCCGCCCCGCCAATCGCCTTGAGCTTGCCACCGTAACCGAACCGAGGCGAGCGTACCGTCAGATCGTCGTCCATGAGGAATCTTCCATAGTTGCCTTCGACGAATCGTGGTGCGGGGGCTAATTGCAACACCCGGCGATGGGCGGCTGAGAGTATGCCCGTCTCACCGACCATGCAGCCGAGGGTGAACTTGACCTCGTTTTCGGCCGCCAGCTTCGCCAGCGCCAGCGCCCGAGCAGGCCCACCGTTCTTGGCGACACGGATGTTCCACCATATTCTCTGCGGCTCAGCCAGCAAGATCTGCGCATCGTCGGTAGTGAGCAATGATTCGTCGGCCATCAGGGGCAGTTTACACTTGCGGGCAAGCTCAACCAGTTGCTCGGGGGAACAATATACGGGCTGTTCCACCACGCAGATGCCAAAATCGAACATCTGCTCGACTCGCTGAGGCGTCGAATCGATGTCCCATCCGCCATTGGCATCAACGCGGAGAGTGCACTTGCCCCTGGCGATCTGCTTTCCCAGTTTGCCGGAAACGATTCGCAGTATCTCGGCGTCTACCTGCTCGCCGAAGCCGAGCTTGAGCTTAAAATCCTTCAATCCAAACAGTCTCATCAGGCGAAGTTGTTTCGCTACTTTCGCCGGATCAGCGGAGCCAAGCACACCGGAAACTCGTGCATCGATCCGCGATGAAAGCTCCCCGAGTTCGCCGAAACCGTTGGTCGCATCGAGACGTGCCATAGCCAGTGCACATGCAGCAGCAGTCACAATCCGCCCGTCGGCCTTTTCGGCCAGAAGCGCCGACGGATTATCGCAATACGCAGGCCAGTGGATGTCAGCGATGTCATCTACAACCGATTCGAGCGTTTCACCAGTAACGTAATCTCGCGGAAGCGTTTCGCCCCATCCGATGCGTCCATCGTCGAACGTCAGCTTGACTACGATGGCTTCGGCTATCTTGCGGGAGGCGGCTGCGTGTTCGAACCCTCGCATCGGGATCGTCGTTCGGTAGACATCAATCTGAATTGGTTTCGCTTCCATGAGCGGTTTCGTTCGCGGACTACTTCGGCTTTTTGATTTCGTACTTGCGCATGCGGTAACGGATATTGTCGCGGCTTATACCGAGCGCCCGGGCGGTTGCGGACTGGTTCCACCTGTTCTCGCGAAGAGCGTTGACGATGACGGCCTTTTCCGCAATCACCAACGCCGAGGTTTTCGCTCCACCCTGAATGACGCGACCGACCAGTTCGTGCGGCAGACATTCCGTGCCCAGCACCGCATGGTCCGGGTCCTCGTTGGAACAGCAGCACAGCAGGCATGCCCGCTCGATAATGTTCTGCAGCTCGCGGATGTTGCCCGGATAATCGTGCCCCATGAGCGTCGCCATTGCCGATTCGCTGACCTTCGGGCATGGGTGGTTTTGCTCGGCCGCCAAGCTGGAAAGCACATGATTGACAAGCAGCGGAATGTCGTCCCTGCGATCTCGCAACGGTGGTATCTCAATCGGGAAAACGCTCAGGCGATAGTAGAGGTCTTCCCGGAAGCGTTTGGCCTTTATCTCGGCGGCTAGATTGCGGTTGGTGGCCGCGATGACACGCACGTCGCACGAAATTGTCTGCGTTCCTCCGACGCGAACGATTTCCTTCTCCTGCAGAACCCGCAGCAGCTTGACCTGCACGGAGAGATCGATCTCTCCGATCTCGTCGAGAAAAATCGTCCCGCCTTCGGCCAGTTCGAATCGCCCTTCCCTGCGTCCGGTAGCGCCTGTGAAGGCGCCCGCTTCGTGTCCGAACAGTTCGCTCTCAAGCAACGTCTCGGGCAGGGCTGCACAGTTGACGGCTATGAAAGCTCGATCGCGCCGACCAGACTGCTGGTGGATCATTCGGGCGGCAAGTTCCTTACCGGTTCCGGTTTCGCCGAGCAGTAGCACAGTCGCTCTCGAGGGGGCGACTTTTTCGATCAGTTGCGCCACCTCGAGCGTTGCGGAACTCTGGCCGACGAAGTGCGCATCGCTCTGCCTGGACTCTCTCAGGCCGATGTTCTCCCGATTAAGTCGCTCATAAAGTTGCGAATTTGCGATTGAGATGGCGGCAAGGTTCGCAAACACCTGCGAAAGCTGCAGGTCTTTCTCGTCGAACGTCTCACTGTGCAGCGGATTGAGTATCTCAACCACTCCGAGAACCTGGCCCTTGTTGATCAGCGGTGCAGCGATAACGCTGCGGGTCTGGAACGCTGTCTTGCTATCGATACCCTTGTAGTGCGAGTGCTCCTTGGTGACGTCGTTGATGATTTCGCCCTTGCGGGTCTTCATGACCTTGCCCGATATGCCCACGCCCGC
>SDBT01018984.1_pt1 | contig 10785 bp, 14 predicted proteins | sample 2277101 | NCBI WGS metagenome assembly SDBT01 (sample SAMN10404973, study PRJNA504765) | marine sediment metagenome | isolation source: marine sediment core GS10_PC15, 103 cmbsf | place: Arctic Ocean: Southern Knipovich Ridge | collected 2010 | reverse complement strand
GGTGTTGTTGTTCCAATACCGACATTTCCGTCTTGGTCAATTCTCATAGCCACAGATAGCGAATTATCTAAGGCAGCAGTATAAAAATCTAAATGCCCTCCGCCGCCAGCTGGAATATGTGGTTCAATCCCTGCAACTATAAAATTATCAGACCTACCAAACGCTAGTCCTTTTTGTTTGCCTATTGCCGTATCAGGGTCATTCAGAAGAATAAGGTACTTTCCATCTTCAATACCCACATCATCTTCATCAATTCCTGTAAAAGTTATACCACCAACTTCATTACTCAGAGTAAGATTATTATTACTTCCTTGTCCATATCCAAAAAAACCTCTCCTTACCCCACCTGCTGTATACCATGTCTGATAAATATCATCACCTTCAACATCTTGTTTTAAAGTTAAAGCATCTCCATCAGCATGTATCATAATTTGTTTGTGACCACCCCCAACATCACCTAATTGTAAATTAACAGCAGGACTTGTTGTTCCGATTCCGACATTGCCGATATTAACTATATTAAATCCACCTACATTCCAATTTCCTGTCAATTCATTAGTCCCATCTCTCCTTATGTAAATCTTTTCAAAAGCATTTGTTGAAGTTTCTATTGACATGTGTGAATCTGTTGTCCCTTCCATCGTCACTATTACAGTTGTTGGGGAACCTCCACTACTGATTATTGCCTCTAATTCTAAGTTAAGCCTACTTTCATCAGTTAGCATAATATTATCTCCCAAAACTCCATGTAAGTCAAATTCCATTACATCTGTTGTTAATTCTGAACTCGTTTCAAATGTCACCAGTAAATCCCTCTTGCCATCTGCGGTGATGTTATAAAGTTTCGGAGTTACTGTTACTGTTTTCGAGCCTGATTTACTTAAATGAACATGAACATCATACACTCCCTTTCTTAGTTCATTAAATTCTGGCTGTCCTGTTAGAGTTGTCCAATTTAAAATACCAAAAGTTCCTGTTGTTGTTAAACTCACAGATGTTAAACTTGTTTCTGGAAGGTCTAAATCACTTTCAGTCATATTGAAGTGACTTGAAATATCTGAAGATTGGTTATTGAAGAAAAAATCAAAAGCTGTAGATGAAACAGCATCATCAACATATTCCTTATTTACTAAATCATTATGTATTATTGGAGTTGTAGTTTTGCCTGATATATATGAAACTGAAAGATTATCTCTGATAGTTGCATTCCCAGCTATTTCTAAAGTTGAACTTGGACTAATTGTTCCAATGCCAACATTTCCAGAACCAACAACATTAAGATTTAAAGTACTCAATCCACTTGTTAGTCCCATATAAGCTCTAGCAGCTGCTGTACCAAAATATGCAGTATCGGATGTATCTATGAGTTCAAATTGTGCTGTTGCATCAGTTGATTGAAATCTGGCTACATTATCATCAGCTGTATTCACTTCAAGTAATCTGTTTGGACTCGCTGTCCCAATCCCAACTCTATTACTTGTATTATCAACAAAGAAAGTTCCTGGAACTGAAATATTGCCTATTACTGTTAGTTTTTCTGAAGGTGATATTGTTCCGATTCCGACATTTCCACTTATATCAGAAGGATAAATATTTGAGCCTGTTTTATTCCAGATAGTACCATTTATAATAGCTGAAGCGTTTTCATTCTTAAAACCATCTGGAATTTCTCCTGAAATATTTCCTAGAACTATTAAATTTTTTATAGTAACATTAGAAAACTCTGCATTATTATTAGATTGGTTTAAAGTCCTTATTATATCTCCCCAACCAGTATGAGGATTTACTACAGTCTGAAGATTAGATGCATCCAAATCTGCATAAATTAAGATAGGAAGCAACAATAGAAGAAAATATATTATTCTTTTATCCATCTTCCCCTCGTAGTAAATTGAAAAGCATTGCCAGTATAGGTAAATGTTCTTTTGTAAACATCACCATTTGCTAAAGTAATCGTTTCTGTGGAAAGCCTGTTTTTACTATCATAGGTATTTGTTTGTTCTGGATTATTAAGAAAATCTATTTCAGAAGAACTTACTGGAAGTGGGTTTATTGAAGTTACCTTCTCTCCATCATAAGTAGTCAGAAGTGCAAAGTTTAGATTATATCTGTCTTGTGAGTTTTCTCCGAAAACCAAATCAGAAGTTTCAGCTAGAGTAAGATTTACAGTTTGGCTTGCACCAGCTAAGATAACTGTACCCACTGTGATTGTCCCTTTAGTTGCCTTTGTTGCTTTAACAGAAATAGAATCTCCAACACTCCATTGTGAAGATAATCCAGATAAATTGATTATATATTCTCCTGCTGCGTTTGTAGTTTCTGTAAGAACTGGCTCAATACTTGAATGAGTTAAAGTTACTGTTGCTCCAGAGAGTAAGTCCCCTAACCTATCTCTTACTTTTCCGCTTATTAAATGTGATGATATTGGTGCTGCCATTATGGATTAAATTTTCTTTTTAAACTTTCAATAAAATCTTTCCTTTCATCTACTTTTAATATAACTTCATTGACACTCTTTTTTAATGCTATATCAATTACTCTCTTAGAAGATCTGCTTATAGAATCAAGATACATCTTTTGTGTAGGAGATAATTCAGTTTTTGATGCAACAAATACAAAAGTTTTATTTCTATCTATAGAAACAAGATAATATGCAAACATATCATCTAAATCTTCAACTTCTAGTTTATCTTTTCCTTCTGGTGTTATATTCTCAATCCTGATTTCTTCTAAAAATCTTTTATAAGATACTTGAAACATCATTTTGCAAACCCTGTTGGTGGATTATTTTTCTGCTGAGGTAATTGTTGTTTTTTCTTTTCTGCTGAAAGTGCTTCACTTGCCTGACCCGAAGGTAATGCTTTTGAGCTCGGAATCATTTTTTCTAATTGCATCTCTGGTTCAGGATTGAGATTCCACCATGTACTTGGAACAGTTGGAAAACTCTGCTCGACAAAGTTCACGAACTTGTCTTTTTTAATAAGGTCCATCTGCTGAAATTTCTCTAGATTATTAAGTTTCTGTGCATCTCTTTGCACTTCTGCTATTTCATCCCTAGCAGCACTTCTATCGAATTTCATGTCTACAGAAAAAGCATCGTTAAAAAACTGGGTATTCATAAGAGTCTCCCAGTCGTCCTGCTTGTCAAATATATTCCTCTGGTAATCTGTGTTACTTATATCTGAGCCTCCTGTGGTGCTTTTCATCTCTCCGCCTAAAATTGCTCTTATTTTTTCAAGAGGCATTCCCATTGCAAAAGCAATGACTCCAGTATAATAAACTGCTAGCATTCGGAATTCCATATCTTTATTCCATTCGTTTAGTTTTTCTATCTTAAACTTAGAAGCGACAACTGCATGAGACCTTCTTCGGTTATTATACCATTCTTGTATAACTTGCTCCATTTTTGCAAATTCTACAGAATTAGAATCTAGTTCTTCAAAATTAAAGATAATGTCTGGAAAGATAGCTCCATCGAAGAAATGCCCGTGATAGTCTTTAATTAACCCAAGAGTCTTGATAATAGGAAAGACAGACTGCATCGGGGTAAAACCATGAACTTTACCGTCTAATTCCATAAATTTCTTGTGGATAATTTGTTCTGGCTTCCATCTTCTTGTCTTGTTCATAGTAGAGCCTTGAAATGAGTTAAACTTAGCAGTTGGAAATGTTTGAGTTCCAAAGGTAAATGCAGTTCGCTGGACAAAGGATTCTATAGCAGTTCCGCTTTCGCTGATCTCAATATCCATAGTAGATGCAGGAACGTACTCTAAAGTTCTTTCATTGTTAAAGTCTTCATCAAGAGATTTGTATTCTATAGTTTCTGAAACTCCACATTCTTTTAGTGTGTCATTTAAAGCTTTTTGAAGTTTATCGCTATCTAACTCTCCTTTCCAGATATATCCGTCTCCCAAGGCTAATTCATCTGTAACTGAAGCTTTTAGTGTCTGTTTTAGGAAGTTTCGTTTTTTAAAATCTTCTGCCCTAGCTACATTGTCTTTTTTCTTATTCTTGGCTGGTCTGCCCATACTTTGGTTATCTAGAGAAGTAAATGATATTTTTGTCACTATATCTGAAGCTATCTGATTTAACATTCCTATAGCCTCTGGAGTTCTCTTTATCCAGTTCATCAGCGTTCTTTTGTCTGTAAGAAATGTAGATGAAACTGAAATTGCTCCTGTTTGTGATTCGTTGATAATAGGCCTGCCTGATGTCGTCGGGCCTGTCACTACAAATAAATTCTTAGTCTCTATAACCATTGTGATCCTCCTATGATTTATTTATCTTCTTCCTTTTCTCCCTTTGCATGGCATTTGTCATGTTCCTCCTGTGCTGCTATGTTTACTTCTTCCATTTGTTCGATTTGTGCTTCAATTTCCTCGATTTCATTCTGAAGCATAAAAAAAGGCTTTAATTCGTCTTTATATCCTTCATGCTTCTCTAAGGGAGTTTTTTTATAAATTTGGTCTGTTTTATGCTCAATTGTTCTTTTATAGTGTTTTATTCTTCTTTTGTTTATCTCTATAGCAATTTGTCTTCCCCTTTGTTTCTCTTCTTTAGAGATTTCTTTATTTCTGTCTAATTGGAGAATATCCTCGTCTGTGAAGCCTTTTTCTTTTAAATTTTTAATTTTCTGAATTAAAAGAAAATCCAACTTGTCTACCTTAAAAGATGATTTGTTCATAGTACATCCCTCACTGTTGCACCAGCTCCCTGTGGCTTTACATCTGTTACTTTTACGTCTATAACTACTCCTTCAAATTTATCTAAAAGTTTTCCAATTTCTCCTTTTAGCTCATCGTACTTATCATCTGGCACTGACATTAAAATTTCTAATTTTTTCATTTTTTCCTCCAAGTTTTTAAAACTGATTCAAAAAACCAAATTGTAACTCCTAGTAAAATTATTATAAGCGGAATCTCCCAATATGTTTTTCCTAAGTAGATTTTATCAGATAATCCTATAAAAACAGTAGAAAGACCGATTAACACAAGATAAAACACTAATCCGTTGATTATTATGTCAATTATGAATCTTACTGACTTTTTTTCCCATTCTTCTAGAAGTTTGTCTGCGTAGGTTAAATTTGGGTTATAAAACCTTCTTACGAACTTTAACAGGACTTTTTTCATAGTTTTCGGGACTTTATGGGACTTTTATCATACTTATTATTTAAATACTGACTTTATGTCTTGGACAATTGATTCTATCTAGGTTTTTCTTGTTCTTGTTATAACCACGATAGTAGCCATCATTGCCATCCTTTTCACAGACAGGGCAAACTAACAAATATAATTTCTTATCGCTTGTATCTTCCTTATCTTTAGAAAGAAAGCCCTTGAAAGCAGGTGTTGTTCCCTTTAGTCTTTTTGCAGCAAAACAAGCATTGGCTAATGCATCTGGGTGATCGTCTTTTATTCCCTCTGTTTTATGATGGATCTTAAGATGAACAGAACCAAGAGGCTGTTCTACTTTTAATCCAAAGATTTGATCTTTTAGTTTAGGAATGTCACTTCCTTCTATAAGTCCCTGTTCAAAAAGAGTCTGGAAGTTAATATAAACATCTGACTTATTAGGCAGAGAATAAGTAAGAACCTCTATTTTGTGCCTGCTAAGTATTCCCCTGTCTATTAAATCATTATAGACCTTATCTGCTACACCTACTTTATCATAAGCTAACTTTCCTATAGTTATCCCTGAATCAACAAGTCTTTTGATCTCTGCGTAAATATCTGTAATTTTAGTTCCTGGCTTCCATTCTTTCATGTAGACTACTTTAATTCTAGGAAGCCTTTCTTTTGAATCTTTCTCGTATCTTTCTATTTGCTGTACTCCATAAATGACTGCCCAATCAGTATGCTTTCCTTTTGGATCTTCAGACACAAAATCTCCACCAAGATAAATAGGCTTGGTTCTGTCTATTATTAAACTATGATTATAGCTTGCAAAGTTTTCATACTGAGGTGGAGTTATGAACCCTCCGCTTGCACTCATGTAAGTGGCTGCGTAGATGCTTGCAAAACGATAAGAAGGTAATCTTTTTTTATGAAGCAAATATTCTTCAAGTGTATTATTTGGATTAGCTAGCCAATTGTAAGTATAGTTATTAAACCTCTCATCAGACAAACATCTATAGCCTAGTCCTTGCTGTCCGTTTGGGTTTGAGATTCCCATAATCTGTCCCATAGTTAGAAAAGGATGTCTCCAGTTTTTTGTGGCATTTGCTCTTGGTTCTACACATTGGTCATAAAATTCTATAGGACTCAATTCTCCAATCTTCTCCCAGAAGTTATCTTCGTCTATTATAATAAGAGTAGCTGGAAAAGAAAGAACTGCAGTAGTCGGAGGAAAAGTTCTGATTACACTCACGCAGTCTTTTTTTTTACTTGGATAAAGTTGAAGTTCTGTTCTGTTTGCAATCTCTCCTTCTAGTTCGTCATAGTCTACATTAGACCTCTTGCACATCCATTTCATCTCATCTAAAATACCGATAGCCTGGTCTTCCCTGCTTGAGATTATCATCACGCTTGCATTGTCTACATGAATAGCATGATGAAGTCCTTTTATATCTGCAGCAGCCCAGGTCTTTCCGATTTGGTTAGCAGCGTGAACATGAACGAATCTGTTTTTGTCGTTCATAATTTTATCCTGAAAAGGATAGACTACCAGTTTATTTGCCTGTTTGTCTTTTAGAGTTCCGTATGCCCAGATTGTTGGATCTCTAAGAAGGTAAGCAGCTTTTTTGTTGAACTCATCCAGTTTCATAGAATGCTTTAATCTTCCTAAACGATTCCAATTTTCGAATTTAACTTGGAGTGCTTTTTCTCCTTCTTTTTGTTTCTCTAAGAAATTAGTCTCGTTTATTTCATCAAGTATCATTTTTGATAACTATTCTTCAAACATGGCATCTCGAATGTCTTTATAAGAAGCTGTTACGTTTAATTTCTTTTCTCCGTATTTCATCTTGTGTGCTTTGTCTAGGGTGTCTATCATTAGCTTAAATTGATCTAGCTCTGTTTTGGTCAGTTTTTCTCCAGATTCAACTTTTTTAGGAAAATCTGAATTTAATAAATTTCCTTTTAGAACTTCGTACACTCCTTTCATTTCAAAAAGAAATTCTCTTTCGTTTTTTGTAAGTGCCTTAAACCAGCTGAATAATTCCCTGACTTCTGGAGGGATTCTTCTGAATTGCGTGATATTGCTGTCTTTGTTTTTAAAAGAATTTAAACTTACTCTAAACTTTCCAACTTCACTTCTGGCAGCAGCTCCTTTGTGGGCTTCTTTTCCTATATTTGGATTCATATAATCTATCTTACAGTCTTGATATATAAATAATAATATAGAAAAGTTTATATAGTTAATCTATTACCAATAGATTGGTGATATATATGATAGGACCAGGAATAGCAACAGTTAAATATCGTGGAAAAGCAAGTCCAATGTACGCAATAGTTCTTCCTATGTCTTTAGTTAAAGAAGCTAAAGCAAAAGATCAAAAACTTGAAGACAGAGATCAAATTAGAGTCTGGATTGAGAAAACTGGAATTAAGTCAGATCCAAGGCCTTGGGCTTTTGGGTTAGGAAAGAAAAAAGAAGTTCCAAAAGAAAAATTTATGAAAGAGTATAAAGCAGAATTTCAAGAAGATAAACTTCCAAAGGAAACGAAGGTCAGCTCTGAAACTTCCGATGGAGAGTTTTATCCAACTCCAAACTCACCAATGGAGTAAATAGGGTAGAAGGGTAATCACGTGGCTCTACGGGTAAATTGCCTGCCATGAGATTAAAAATGAGTGGGGGTTTTGGGCTAGACGTTTATGTGGCGGAAAAACTGCACACAAACCACTTATTCCCTGCCCAATATTAAAATGAAAGTAATTAATTTTAGTGTAAAAGAAATTCTACCTAGTCTGTTAGATAAGAGTAAAGTGCAGACTATTAGACCTGCTTGGAAACAATTAGATTATATTGATACTGGAGAACATACTTTGTACGGATATAAGAATATATATGAAAATATTGTAGTTAAAGGGAGGCATTATAAAATAAAAGATTTTGAAAAAGGGATTTTAGAAAAACCTCCAAGATTCAAAGTAGGAGAGACAGTAAAGATAACAATAGAACTATAAAAATGGTAAATATAAAAAATAGCAAATTGGTAGAATGTGATTATTGCAAAAAAACTATATATAAAAGACCATCAGAATTGAAAGGCAATAAAACATTTTGTTCTCTTAAATGTAATTATGCTTATAAAAAAGGAAAGATTAGAGTTCCATATAGGAAATGTAAACAATGTGGAGGAGATATAAAACTTCGTTCTATTAAAATTAAATATTGTTCTCGGAAATGTTATGGAAAATCAAGACAAGGAAGTAAATTATCTGAAACAGTAAGACAGAAAATGAGTGAAGGGAACAAAGGAACTCAAAAGGGAAAGTTAAATAATAATTGGAAGGGAGGATTGACTGAAGGAAGAAATAGAGATTATTCAAGTATTGGGTATCGTTTATGGAGAGATGAGGTATTTAAAAGAGATAATTACACTTGCCGAAATTTAGATTGTTTAAAAAAAAGTGATGGAAATAAAATCAAGATTAATGCACATCATGTTTTATGTTATTCAGAATATCCTCAATTTAGAAAACAGATTTGGAATGGTATTACTTTATGTGGGAAATGCCATAAATTGATTCATAGAAAGAATCATAAGAAAATAAAAATCTCTGGAGGCACAGTAGAAATTACAGAAGTGTTTAAGATTAAGATGAAAAAAAGACCAAAAGGAATTTCTCCAAGATATAATGCTTTTAAATTATCTACAACATCTCTTTATTTTGAAGGTGTTCATCTTTTTTATGGTGATGATCTTATAAAAATACAAAAGTTCGAGGAAGATTTAGCAAAGAAAGATGGATTCAACTCAGCAGAGCAAATGTTCAAGACTTTAGACAAGATGTATGATCTAAGTTCTCCTAAGGAGTTCTGGGTTTACAGATGGAAGTGGCTAAGGGCGTAATGTTGGCTCTTCCTAAGAGCAATGGCAATCTATAAGGCAGTTAAGTGCAAAAAGTGTAACAAGTACTACGCTAGTACAGCTAAAGTACCTATCTGTTCTTATTGCAAGAGTTCTAAGTCTATTATTGAGAGAACTGGTTCTGGTCATTCTATTTCTGTTTGGGTAGGTGTTGCCAATGGTAGGCAACACTCTCTTAAGTATGAGTTCTGAAGAACTCTTGTATGATTTCTAAGGAGAATCCTTAGAGGATTCTCTTCTAAGTATAGTCTACAGACTATACGTTTTCTATTTTGTTATAAATTTGCGAGGAGTGGTACTGTTATAACACACACCTTCCTTTATTCTACCCCTAGGGGTATGTTATACACATTACAATATATATTATAGATAATACTATCTATTGTATATCTATATAGTATATATGTTCTATATACAATAAGTTTATATAGTTAGTATTCTATCTATTGTATATAGATAATACATATATACATAGTATGTGTGTAGGTATATAGTATACTAGTGTATATACTGTATTATATAGTATATAATAATCATTATATACAACACTACTATACGATTACAATACTATATATACTATAGATAAGTAATGGATGAGGTGTGTTGAATGGTTAAGTTCCAAGTAGAAGCAAAGGAATACATAAAGCTAGTAGAAGCACGTACAGAACTAGAGTTAATGAAGAAGAACATACATAAGGATTACTCTGTTACTAAGTTGTAGATTGCACTTTAAAAAAGTGCTGCAAAGATAACGTAACGAGGTGAAGAAAATGTCAAAATATGAACCGCATATTGTAATAGGATTACAGAGAGCAAGGAAGATAATTGAAAAAGATGGATTAACTAACAAAAAAGAACTTAACTTATTGATTGATGATATTGATAAATTAGTTATTAGTCATAAAGGAATTTGAGGTGTAGAATGAAACAAACAAGATATGATGATAATGTACTTAGGAACATTACAAAAGAAGGTATAGTCTTTATAACTCCTGATGGAGGCTTAAAGCTATACCCAAACAAAAGATTTATATATAAGTCTATCTCACAGTATCAAGATGAAAGCAGTTTTAGTAAGAGTAACTGATGAGAGTTATGATTGGCTCTCTGAACAGATGAAAGAAGAAAGAAGAAGTAGAGCCTTTCTTGTCAGAGAACTTATTGAAAAGGCAACATGCCAGACAAAGTGTCCGACACATCCACCAGAATTACCTAAAGCAAAACAGACATAGTAGCTACGATTCTTCTGGTATTTAAATAATTTGTTATTTTGTTAGATTTAAGAATAAAAAAAGATTAGAATTTCATTAGATTTAAGATAGAAGTTTTGATTGGATTTTATTTTTAGTTGTCGGACAGTATGTATGGCAGGCTTTGCATCACTACAGCGATGACTAAAAGAATAGAAAGCAAAAACAAAATTGGATAAGGATTTCAATACGTTTTCCTACTTGGTTGAAGCATAGTATAGAGATATCAGCAAAGAAACAAAGAATAAACTCTACTAAATGGATAGAGTATGCTTGTATTCACTTTTTAAAAGACAAAGAGCAGATAGTTTCAGAAATCAAGCTTAAGAAAATAGAATTAGCTGTGTTGATTCAGCAATTAGAAAATACGAGGGAGGAATAAAAATGAGTGAATATTGTTATAATTGTCATAACCCAATAAATATGTGTAATTGTAAAGAGTCTGATTCTGAAAGTTATGATGATTCTAGAATTATAAGTAGACTTGATAAGATTATAAAT
>SDBT01018983.1_pt1 | contig 10786 bp, 6 predicted proteins | sample 2277101 | NCBI WGS metagenome assembly SDBT01 (sample SAMN10404973, study PRJNA504765) | marine sediment metagenome | isolation source: marine sediment core GS10_PC15, 103 cmbsf | place: Arctic Ocean: Southern Knipovich Ridge | collected 2010 | reverse complement strand
GACCAACGGGTTGGCGATCAGCGCCTCGCGCCGGAGGGTCTCGAGTTCGGCGGTCCATTCGTCCGACGGCAATCCGACGGCCTCGTCGAGTTGTTTCTCCAAACTGTCGAGTCGGGCCAAGTATTGCTTGCCCGAGGGATAGTCGTCGCCGAAGGTGGCCGTTAGGTCTTCGATGGCCGCCCGCAGGGACGTGATGGTCGCGAGCTGGGCCGGCTCCTTGGCTGCGGCGGGCGAGGCCATAGCGAAGAGGCCGAGAGTCAACAAGATATGCGGCAATGCACGGGTCATGGCATGGGCTCCGAAAAGCAGGTCCTTGCGAACGAGGATAACCGATCCCACCATTATATCAGCCGTTTCGGCCGAAGCCAACGGCGGTCGGAGGCCGGGAAATGGGTGCCATGGGATGTAGCTACGCTCGCCAGAGCGTGGTTGACGCCGTGCCCGGCCGGATATTGTCGATATCCCAACAATCAGCAGGAGGCGCGAGATGCCCCGTCGCCATGGACTACTCCTATCGGCCGTCTTGCTGATCGCAACCGGAACCGCCATGTTATGCGGCCTGTTCAAGATCGGCACAACGTTTACGCCCATGTCTACCCACGAGCGTTAGGCCATGGGTCTTTCGTGAGCGTTTCGCGCTATCGGAGACTGGGCTATCGGAGACTGGCCCCGGCGGCGTTGCGTTTTGCCATCGCGTCGAAGTGATCGGCCCGATCGTGGCTTCCGAGTTGCCGATGCATGGACGAGAGGTTGCTGTAGGGGATGGTCATGGACGACTCGTCGAGGGTTCCCTGTCTGACGGCCTGTTCCATCATCTCGATGCCGAACTGAGTCAGTTCGACGGCCTTGTCGCGTTGTCCCGATTCCCAATAGGAGACGCCCATGCTGACGAACGTTTCGCCGTGTCGTCCGAGATGGACGAAGACGTTTTCGGGCAATGGTTTTTTCAGCAGGGGTACGGCCTTTTCGAACCAGGTAATCGCGGCCCGATGGTTTTCATCGCGAATAGCATGGATGGCACCGAGTCGGAAGTAGAGTCTGCCGAAGAGATAGTCGGACGAGGCGGAGAGTTTCCTTTGATCGCCTTTTTCGAGATACTCGATGGCCCACTCGCCATACTTCAGGGCCATATCGTGATCGCTTCGCATTTGGTATATCTGCATGGCATCGTAGAGCGCCATGCCGAGGTCCCACTGATACTGGGCCTTTCGGTGGGCGTCTTGGGCGCCGGAGATGAGCACTTCGCCGCTGTTGAGCACGGTTTTGGCCCACTTGGCCGGATCGAGTGCTCCGCGTAGCCCGAGGCAGGCGGCCAAGGCCCGACTTCCGACACGGAATCGGAGTTCGGAGGTCCCGCCGTCGTTTTCGACGAGTTCTTCGGCGAGCATTTCAGCTCGGTCGAGCCAGATACCGGCCCTTTCCTTTTGGTTCCAGTTTCCCCAGGCGATATCATGGGCAACGCCGAGATGGGCGTCGACCAACACTTCCTTGGCGGCGATACGAATGGCCGGATGGCGGCTGGTGGCCAGGGGATTGGCCTCTTCGATGGCCTGGGTGTGTTGGGATAGGGCGATGTTGTAGTTGGGAGTAGGTCCCGAGGCGACCAGATCGCCCAGCAGGCACAAAGCGCGGGCTTTCACATGCGGGCGTGACTGACCGATTTCGACGGCCCGCCGGGCCTCCAACGCGGCCTCCTTCAGTTGCCCTGTCTGGCTGAGGATTCGTGCCCTGGTGACACGATATTGGGGATTTCCCGGCGCTAGTCGAACGGCGTGAGTTGCAGCAGCGACGGCCTCGTCTACTTTGCCGACGGCCTCCAAGACACGGCCGTGCAGCCAGTTGGCCCTCGCGTTGTCCGGTTCGATCTTCAACGCCTCTTGCAGATCGCTCAGGCTCAGGTCGTATCGGGTCTCGAGATCGGTTTCGGCGCGTAGCACAAACGGCTCGGCCGTGACCGGTTCGAGGACGATTTGGGCGACCTTCATCGACGCTTTGCCGATGTCCGAACTGGGCTCGAAGGCGAACAGCACGCCCCGTTCGGGATATGCCTGGCCGAGGATCTCGCCGAGTTCGTTGGAGACCAACACCGGACGAATGGGAGTTAGTTCGAGTTGCTGGGCGACCGCATTGGCGGGAAAAGACTGATCCAACCGGATGACGATCGACGCCACCTTGCCGTTGACATAGGTTACTTCGACTCGCTGGAAGGGTCCCACGGCGTGTAACTGTATCCGGGCGCCACCGTCCGAGATAACTTCTTTGGGCGCTCCCCAGGCCTTTTCGACATCTGCCGCCGTCGACTGGCCTGGTATTACTCCGTTGAAGCTGGCCGCCTCGATTTTCACCGGCTCGACCGATTGTGTTTCGGGAACGGGTACCAGCGGCTGCGGATCGCCCGACTTGGGTATCGCGGAAGCGGACGGATCGACGATGGTCGCCATCGGTCCTTGTTCGGCCGCCGGAAGATTACCGGAAGGAGGTGGTCCGAGAGTCTGTTTTGGCTGGAACTGGATGGACGGCGGTAAAGACTCGCCGGCGTCGGGACGTGGCACTGGTCGACGTGGCACTGGGTCGCCCGCGAAATTGCCCGAGGGCGTGCCAGCGGTGACCGGCGGCGGCGTCGGCACCTGTCCCAACAACGATTCCCCACAGAACCCTAGCAGGACAAGGGCCGTAAGAAGACCGAGTTTCCAACTTCGATAAGTTCCAGAACGCATCGCGTGTTCCTCCTTGAACCTCGCAAAGCAGAGTAAGCCACCGGTGAGGGATACTCCGCTGCTCGGGGTAACTCATACGCTGGGACAAGTCTACGGTCCCGCTGGGCACCAACCTTCGAGTATGGAGACCCAGACGTGGACGCGGCAGTCTACCCATCCTCGCTAGGCCAAGTCCATACGGGATTTGCCGATTTCTCCCCGTTTCTTGAAAAAACAGTGAAAAACCCGTGAGAACCACGCTCTCAGGACACCGATCTGGCTGCCAACCGCTGAATCTGACGGACCTGATCCTCGGCAAACGGCACGGCGCTGCCCGGCGGCGGGGGGTTCGGGACCAGATGGCCGGCTATCTCGCGGATCAACTCCTCGACCGCCTGGCCCGTCGATGCGCTGACCCACAGTCCCTCCGGCCGAAGATCGCCGGCCCGCGACAGATCGACCTTGTTGTGGACTGCTAGCACCTTGGCCGGCGCAAGGGACGCCAACAGCCGGTCATCGGCTTCGGACCAGGGCGTCGAGGCGTCGAAGACCGCCAGCAGCAGATCGGCTTCGGCGAGTTGTTCTCGGGCTCGTTCGATACCGGCCCGTTCGGTCGGATCATCGGCCGCATGGAGCCCGGCCGTGTCGGAAAGCTCGACCGGCCAGCCATCGACAGCCGTGCCGGCAGTAACCACGTCGCGGGTCGTACCGGGTGTGGGGTGGACGATCGCTCGACGATATCCGACGATCGCGTTGATCAGGCTGCTCTTTCCCACGTTGGGTCTGCCGAGGAGCACGACTCGCCAGGGCCGAACCAGATGTCGCCCCACGTCGACCCGACCCAACAGGGTGTCGATCCGTGCCTTGGCCGCCGCGTGGTCGCGCTCGCGAAGATCTCCCTCGATCCGATCAAGTTCGCGGCTCAGGGCGCCATTGTATTGGTCGAGCAGGATGGCAGCAGTCCGCTGGGTCGGCGCGTCGGCCAGTGCCCTATGAGCAGCCGCGGTGATGGGGTCCTCATGTCGCTGCTCGACCCACTCTTGCCAGCCGATTGTCGAACATCCCATTGCGGCCAGCGACTCTTTGATTCGCGAGACGGCGGCCCGGCCTCCGTGGCAATGGATTTCGACCGATTGGTCAGATCGCCGACGGAGAACGACTTCCTCGACGGTCTCTTCTCCGAAGGTCCCCAGGGCCAATCGACGGTCGTCGAGCGACTCCAGCGGCTGGCCATTGCGGAGTCGAAACCGCCGGCCGACTGCTTCGATTGCCCCGCGTCCCTGGACCAAGATCGTCGCGATTGCCCCGCGTCCCGGCGGCGTGAGTTGGACGACCTGGGGCGGTGGCGAAGCGGACATCGACATCCTCGGAGCGGCATTTCGGGCATGAGCGAGAAGCCCCATCGTACCGAACCGTTCCACATGAGCCAAGGGGCCAAGCAGTTCATTGAAGCGTGGATGCCGCTTTCCAGACCCATCCTTGAACCGCTCGCTGCCATGGCGTACACTTAGCGTGTGAGTGCCGTTGCTCTGCTTGCCCGTCTGCCAGAGGATTCCATGAGAATAATCCAAGGAACAGTGAGGCGTATTCTCTCCCGCCTAGGATACGATATTCGGCGATTACCGCGTCACGACCGTCACGACTTGGACCTCTACTTCCCGTTGTACGGGCGTGCGGCAGTCGAGGCGAAGAGGTTTTACAACGTGGGAGCCGGAGGATTTTCCCATCCGGCATGGACGAACGTTGATAAGCGAACCGACCAGTACGCGTCGTTGCAAGGCGAGCGAGTGGGCCTGAACTGGGATCTGCTGCTGTGCGAACCGCTGCCGCTAGAGGATGCGTGTGCGGAACTGGTCTATTCCAGTCACACCATTGAGCACGTAACGAACGAGGCCGTCAATAACTTCTTTCAGCAGGCATACCGAATTCTTAAACCGGGGGGTTACCTGCGAATTGTCTGCCCTGATGTGGATCTGGCCTTTCGGGCCGTCATGGAAAACGACCGCGACTTCTTCTACTGGATCGACAACTACAGCCGACCGGACGAGATGGCCCGCATCAACATCACAACGCCCATGAACGAAGCATCTGTGAAGCAGGTGTTCCTATATCTCATCGCCGGCAGCGCGTCCATCCTTCACGGAGATGGCGCAGAGGAGCGAATCTCGGATGAACAGTTCGACGCTCTTTTCGCGGATAGGACGTATGAAGAGGCGCTCGACTACTGTATCTCGCGGTGTCCCATGGAGATTCAAGAAACGCACCCCCAGAACCATGTCAACTGGTGGAACGAAGCCAAAATCCGTGACGCTTTCACGAAGGTCGGATTCTCCAGCGTTTATCGATCCGGGGCGGGGCAAAGTCATGCGCCGCCGCTTCGCAACACGGCACTCTTCGACAATACGCATCCGAAAATGTCGTTGTTCATGGAGGCCAGAAAGTGACTCTTACGGGCCGGCCATCGGCAGCACCCAGATCGCGAGCAGCGTGAAGCCCATGCCGGCGACGGCTAGGACGATCAATTGGATGGTCCATGTCTTCAGCGCTTCGGCCTCGGTCAGGTTGCTCATTCGGGCGAAGATCCAGAAGCCGCTGTCGTTCATCCACGAGCCGCAATGCGACCCGCAGGCGATAGCGATGGCCAGGTAGGCCGGATGGAATTGGAGCATCGCGACCAGCTCCTCGGGCGAGGCGGCCAGCCCGGCCATCATGGCCGAGGTCGTGATCATCGAGACGGTCCCCGATCCTTGGGCCACCTTCATGACGGTCGCGATACCGAATCCGACAAACAGCAGGGTAATGCCCGCCATCTGGCCTTCGCCGCCGGCGAACTGCTCGACGGCTTCCTTGATTTCGGCCGCACGGAGCATCGCGCCGAAGGCTCCGCCAGCGGACGTGATCAGGATGATGACTCCGCCGCTCATCAGGGCCGTCTCGGTCACCTTGCCCAAGCCCTTCAGGGAGAGACCCCGTTGTCGGGCCAACATGGCCAGGGCGATGGCGGCGGCCAATAGCAGGGCCAGATTGGGATTCCCCAACACGGCCGTCACTTGCGACGCCTTCCGCGGAAACGTGTCCCAATGGTGCTTGCCGACCTGCTCGGGGAACGATGCCTCGATCAATAGCCGATTGAATCGCTCCAACTCGACCAACGACAACCTCGCGATACCCCGGCCGAGCAGATCGCGGTCCTCGGCCGAAGCGAACTGATCGAGATCGTCCGTCCCCAGTTTCTTCACGCCCCCGGCAAGCAGTTTCTTCGCATCGCCGGGCAATTGAACTCCCGCAAAACCATCCTCTTGATACAACTCGCGACTCTTCAACAGCCGGTTCAATTGGTCGCACAGGTCGTGCTTCAACGTGTCGTCGACCTTGCCGGCAACATTTGCGGCGTTGATCGCCTTGCACGTCTCCTTCGGCAACAACTCGCGCAAACGGGCCGCGGGGCCATGATCCTCGGCCGTTTCAATCGCCGCGACGAAACCGGGCCAGTCTCGAATGTCGTTCTCCGCCGGCTCGACACGCTCGGCCACCTGAAATCGCGGCGTGTGCTGCTCATTGGCCCACATCGAGATGGTCGTGTTCGTTGCGATCAAGACCACGGGCAGGAGGATCGGTGCCAGGGCGAGCCAAAGCGGCGGCAAGTCGGCCTCTTCGACCGGTGCCGCCTCGGGCTCTTCGGCAAACGGACGCATGGGGATGTTCAACACGCGATTCAAGACGCGAGCCGACAACAGGCCGACCAACCCGGTCGGGACGCCGATCATCACGCCCACCAGGATCATGATGCCGAGATCAATATCGAGGTTCGCCGCCATGAACAACGGCCCGGGCGTCGGGGGGACCATGCCGTGGGTTATGACGCCGCCGGTCGCAATGGCCAGAATATAGAGCACGTAGTTCTTGTGGGTTCGCCGCCAGAGCGATCGGGCCAGCGGCACCATCAGGTAGAAGACCGTGTCGAAGAAGACCGGGATGGCCAACACGAAACTGCCGCCCATCAGGGCTTCCGGCGTCCGTTTTTCGCCGAGCACGCGGAGAAACGCTCGCACGATTCGATCGGCCGCGCCGCTATCCATTAGGCATTTGCCGATGATGGCCGCCAGGGCGATGACGATGCCGATCTTCCCGGCCGTCGTGCCCATGGCCAGGGCCACGCGAGAGATCTTTTCGCCCAGAGGCCCCGGCGCCAAGAGACTGACCAGCATGGCGGCCGTGATCAGGGCGATGAAGGCGTTGACCCGCAACACGATGATCATGCCGATCACCGTGACCAGACCGATCAGCAGAATCACCAGCGGCGGGAGTGAGAACATGTGGCGTCACCTGCTGCGTGTTATGGAGTCTTCTTATTGAGTATAAATCCCTTGATGAACCAGCCGTCGCCCTCGTCGGTGACGATCATGCCGCCGGGCCCCAGATAGCGGCGGACGACGTTGAACTGGGGTAGGTTCTTGCCGTCGATTTTCTGATCGCGAAAATCGCCTTCCCGGTCGCCGTCCAACAGACCGTTCAACAATCGGCCCAGAACCATTTGGCTCTCGGGCATCTTGCCTTGCCGGATCAACTCGTAGGTTGGGCGATATTCTTCCTCGGTCCGTGCAAAGGTCAGCCCACAGAGCTTCTCGATTCTCTTCTCGATGGCCCCGTCTTTCGTTTTCATTTTCCGTATTTCTTCCACATGGGTAAGAAACGTCCGGAAATCGGGGCTCCGCGAGAGCGTTTCGTAGTCTTCCTTCGGTTTGAGCACCTTGATGAGGAAGTCGATGTGCGAGGCGACGAACAGATGGCCGTCGGTCACGGTAATGGCCAGATGCGGCAAGAGCCGGACCTCCTCCTCTTCCTCATCGCCGCCAAGCCCGGTGGGCGGCCCTCGTCGAACGGGCTTCTTGGCCTCGTCCTCGAGGACTTCCCAAATGTCATGCTCGCCGATCTTTCGCAGTTGCGCGGCCGGGTCGTTCGACATCATCTTGTTGATCGCAGCGGCCACCTTCTCGGGCTCTTTCGTCTCGACGGCGACGAGGAAACGCTCACTCGTCGGCGTGATCGGCACGACGTAGTCGACCAACACGGTTACGCGGGGCCCCAGGTGATCAACCAACTCCTTCTCCAGATCGATCATCGGCCCGTTGGGATCGTTCTTCAGGCTGTCGAGCACGCCGTCCTCGCCGCTCCAATAATTCTCTTCGTCTTCCCCCCCCTGTTCGTCTTCCCCCCCCTGTCCGACAATCTCGTTGAACAGCCATCTGAAATTCTCGAACGCGTTGGGGATATCGACGTACCCGCTGGCATAGGTGGCCACGTCGCGGGGGACCCAGGCCTGTGGCAAGAGATCGGGGCCGTTGGGGAACTTCAACATATTCATGGCCTTGATGTACGCTTCCGGATTCGGCGCATAGATCTTCGTGCGATGGATGAACTCGTATCCCTCGGCCGAGAAGTCGCCGAACCCGCCGATGCCCGAAATGGCCGCGAATCCCAGCTTCCTAAGACGCGGCCCCACGGCTTTGTATCGTCGCTCTTTCTCGGGCAGCCTCGCCCGAATCGTATCGATATAGCCGACCGGTTCGACGAACCATCGTATCTGTGGCATGGCCGCCGCGTCCTCCGTGCAACGGGAGAACACGGCCTGCAGCGCCGGAAGATCGGCCAGACTGTCGCCCAGGTTGTTGCCCGGGCCACGGGCCCTTCGAGCCAAGATGTCCTTCAACACATGGTCGTTGTCCGAAGCGGCCAGTAGGTTATCGTCCAGGAAATAAAACGCCTTGCGGACTCCCAGATTGGGAAAGCGGTCGGACTTGGGCAAATCGAATTGGACGATGGTCACGTCGCCCTCTTTTATCTCGCTCATCTTCGCCCCGTCCTTGACCAGCGCGTCGGTCACTTTCTTCAACATGGCGTTGGCCTGATCGAGGTGTCCGGTGACGTCGATCAGCAGAACGGCGGTCGCCTGATCCTCGGCCAGCCGGATGACACCGATCCCCATCTCTCCGCCGGGGACCCCTTCAAGATCCTCCAACGTCAACCCGAACCGCTCGCGAAGGCCGGTGCGGCGCTCGTCGAACTGTTTTTTGAGATCGTCGACAAACGGCTTCATGATCGGATCGGCCATGAGCTGGCCCAGTTGCGTCTTCTCCCAATGCTCGATCATCCCCTGATGATCCGAGATGGCCGCGAATCCCACGGTCGTTTTCGGCAAGAGGTTCTCGCAACGGATCGGCGCTTCGTCCTCTTGGGCCGGCACCGGTTGGGCCATCGCCGATGGGGCACCGGCGGCCAAGACAACCACGAAACACAACGTCCAGATCAAGGCTCGTCGCACGACTATTCTCCTTTGCATCTTCCAATCGGGGGGCGAACTGCCCGGCCAATTTGGAAGGGTAGGGCAGTGGGGGGACCGTCAAGTCTATCCGTACCGGCCGAATTCTGCTAGAGCGGCTTCTGGACAAGCCGGCAGCCGTGCTTGACAGGCCCCCTCTGACGAGGGGTATTCCTGGCCCGATCTCCAAGGATCTTGGGATTTCTTGATGGGCGACCTCTGGCACTATCCAGGAGTGCTCCAGCGAGAGCATTATCTACCCGATTGTTCTCGATAGAGAGCCGGATCCACGACGGCCGCCATCGCCACCACGTCGAGCGAACCGTCCAAGAAGCTGTTGACGCTTTCGGCGACGCTTCGAGCGTCTCGTATCGCCGTCGCGTGCCGGACCACCAGACATGAGATGTTGCGATCATCGATCGCGCGATGGACTTTCCGCAGTTGTTCCTTGAACACATCGGCCAAGCGAGCTCGGTCGAGGTTGGCCCCCTGGCGCCCCTGGTTGTCGAGCATGGTTTGCTGCGAAGCCAAGACCTCGTCCAGGTCGCGCTCCATAAAGACAACGCGATAGTGGGCCGGGCTGCCATTCGTTTCGGTGGGCAGTTCGGGAAGTAGCTGGGCCACGATCTTCACGACTTTGCCACGCGCTTCGCCGATCCAACTCGAATCGCTCCGCAACTGCGTCGCCTTGTCGTACTCGAAGTAGCCTTTGGGGTTCGAGGCGTCGGCTTCGCGCCGGCCGTCCGTCAGCGGAGACATTCCGCCCGCGACGAGCATTTGCATCATCATCGACGTACCCGATCGCGGAAGACCTGTCACGATGGTAATGATTTGGCTCGGATCGGCCGGTGGTTTCGACGTGGGAGTAGGAGAAGCGGCATCCTTCGCCGCGGACACTTCGTCCGGCGTGTCGACATCTTGGGAGTCCATTTCCTGGATGTCTTTGTCTTGGGAAGCGCCGTCCTGAATCTGTTGGAGCACCTCCTTGAGGCGGGCCCGATGGCCGAACTCGCGATCCGGGCGGTGCAGCTTCGAGCCGTAAATCATGGCCAGCCAGCGATGGGCGGCCGGCGTCATCGGCGCCAGTTTCAGACATGTCTCGAATGCCTCGACCGCTTGCTCGTAAAACTCAAGCCGGGCAAGCGTCACGCCCAGGCGAAGGTGAGCTCGCGGCATGTCGTGGATCAGTTCCACGGCAGTCAGGGCATGATCCGCCGCTTCTTCATAGCGGTGCAGGCGCGTCTGGGCCGTCGCCAGACCTTCGTGGGCCTGGGCATTGTCGCCGTCGATGTCCAGCGCCCGTTCAAAGGCCCTCGCCGCTTCCTCATTGCGGCGCATGCGGAGATAGGTTTGCCCCAACTGCAGATGCAGCCCGGGCAGCCGAGGTTCCGCCTGTTCGGCCTTGCCGAGATACTCGAGCGCCTTGTCGAAATCCCCGTCAATCGCTTCAAGTCGCCCCAGCAGCAGATTGACGGTCGGCGCCGATCGCACATCGTAGCCGCGTAGTTTTTCGGATGCCTCTTGCAGCATGCGTTTGCGCTTGGTCAAGAACTCGTCATCAATAGGGGAAGCACCCAGCTCGATGGTCAGCGGCTCGCGTTGTTCGTCGTCGGCCTGTGCCTGCTCTGCATCGACTCGCTGCTGGTGAGCCTTCTCCCACTGTTGTTCTGCGTTGGCAATGATCCTCTCAGGATTCTCGTCGATATTGCGAACGGCCCGGTCCATGTGGTCGGCCTTCTCGACGTTGGCCTGTTCCATCTTCGCAAGCAAC
>SDBT01018982.1_pt1 | contig 10786 bp, 8 predicted proteins | sample 2277101 | NCBI WGS metagenome assembly SDBT01 (sample SAMN10404973, study PRJNA504765) | marine sediment metagenome | isolation source: marine sediment core GS10_PC15, 103 cmbsf | place: Arctic Ocean: Southern Knipovich Ridge | collected 2010 | reverse complement strand
ATTTATGTCTATCCTTGACCATTCATCCGACCATGTACGCCTTGTGGTGTTGATAGTCACCTCTGCTACGTTGTACTGCCAGAACTTACCTATGGTCTGATTGCCTGCATAGCCGAAGCTCCACGACTCAGCCCACGATGGCGGTTTGTGATCTACCTGCCAATCAATATATCTTTGGTAGTTAGTGCTATCGGTTGCTGCCGTAAGTATTTCGGGTAGCGTCTCCATATACAACCTCATGCTGTCGTTGAAGATAGGCTCGCTTCTCCTTCCTACTCCGTCCCAATAAAACAGACAGAACGGATGCCATGTACCATTCTTAAAGGTACCTGTCTTGACGGTCTCTCCTGCGGAACCAGTACCCGTCCATCTCTCAATAGTTGTTATAGTTGATATCTCACGGCTGTTCCACTCCACGTTAGGGCCACCATCATCTACGTTGATTGCATCTACACCCGCCTGTCCCAGCAGGACAACCATAGCATCAGCATAATGTGCTGCTGTGTCAACGTCGCCTGCTACCAATGTCTTATAGAAATCCACCCCGCCTTTATTCAAGGTGAGTATCTCTCCTGCGTCAGCACCAGAGTTGCTTACCACACCCGTGGTGAACGTGTATTCAAAGTTTGTTGTATCGTAGTTAAACGTTATGTTATGCACCTCCTCTGAGGCAGATAAAGTTTCGGCAAGATCAATCTCCCTTGCTCCCGTTGTGAAGGTCACAGCTAGTTCCTGATCGGCATAATATCCCTCCACGTTACCACCGTAGACAGATCGGTTCCCATCGAGTGACCACTGTGAGCGTGAGGTGATAGGTAAGGCATGGTACTGCTTCTCTACAGAGGCAATGTCCACTACCTCGTATGCCCTGTCGTTGAAGAAATCTATGTAGTTTAGTGGTTGTATGAAGTCATTGGTGGCATCTCCCCAATCGACACGCTCCGCTACCTTCCATGAGTCATCCGTCCCTTCCCTAAAGAGAATCTCTAAGAACTCAAATAGCGTGTCGTGGTCATACCAATAGGTGCCAAAGTTATCCCCGTATTGTATGGGGTATCCAATGGTTATCTTGTTGTTCTCTGTTATATCTCCCTCTATCTCTCCTAGTGGAGTCTCTGAAGAAGATGGTGCTATGATCTCCGAGAAAGGAGATGAGATGGTATATCCTTGCCCTTTGATATAATGCCTATACGTGAACTGAAACCTACGACCCCTGATGTTGTTGTACTCATAAGCCGCATCGGTAGATATAGCCGTGGTGAGTGTGTTTAATAGCAGCGTTGGAACGTTGTAGAATTTTCTATACTTGAAATATGCCCCTGACACTACCGAGCCGTCGAGTGCGTTGCCGTTGACGGGGTAGGTGTCCTCGTAGCAATAATCAACAAACTCATATAAGTCTGAGTCAAACACATCAGCAGCGGTGGTGTTTACTAGTACGCGGAACACCCTATTGTAAAACCTTACTAAATCACCAGCAGTCCTGCTATCTCCATTTAATTGAGTGTAGGTTACGAAGTCGTAGTATGCCCACTGTACATTGATAGCTCGTGGCGATGTAGTCCTTGGGTTCCAATGTAACCAGTCGCCTATCATATAAGCATCGGTTATCAGGTAGTCGGTATCGAAACCTAGCTGTGTCTGATCGAAGCAAATCTTATCGAAAGAACTACCTGAGAAGTTGAACCTGTAGATAGAGTGGTTAGTTAGATCGGAGTGGATAAAGAAATAGACAGCGTTCCTGTTGTCGTCATAGCAATCACCCATACATGTGTACACGGCACCATCATAAGCAGTGTCGTGGGTGAAGGCATGAGTGACAGCGGTGTTGCCCTTCAAATTACTCAAGACCATCTCTGCTCCAAACTGATTAGGCACGAGGTTGAGACGATAATTGCTATCTCCATTGACAATAAACCTCTCGTCTGAATCAGAGTCTAATCCAGTCCCCTGATGGAATGTTATCTCTTGCTTTAAATCCATTACCTATTTGTGGTTTGTGTCATGGTACCATACATTAACTGACGTAGCTCCATTATTGAGTAATCACCGATACGCCTCAGTAAGATAACTGAATCGTCGAAGTCTCTCTTCTTCCTTGTAATCTTGTGCTCTGCCTCATCGTCGTACTCAGCCAACTGCCATTGTATGTAATCTTCAAGAGCCTCTTCTGCCTCAATGGGAATCTGTATATCCGCTGCGCTACCATAAGCCACTACCTCTACACCCGATGACTTGTACTTTAGTACTACTACCTTACCTGATGTGCCGTTAAAGATGAATCTTCTATTCTCAAAGTCTGGGAAGTAGTGGTAGTAATTCACTCCTCCGGGTTGTGCGAAGCCCTGACCAAACTCAAACTCACCCACATCCTCTGCCGTTACGTTATCCAACGTGCCATCTACCAACTTGTCATCCCTTGATATATTCCACCACCTACCATCAATCTCTATCAACAGCCCCACGTAGTCCACATAGTCGGTGGGGAAGTCAGCGGTCAGCGTGTCTGCGTCAATGGTCAGCTCCACCTTCTTCACCACTGTCATGTGATGGATGGACAGGTGCTTCAGCCCATCGGTAGCAATAACCCTGTACCTGTGGTATTGGTCATCGTCGATAGCCTTCTTGTCAAGGTATTTGTGTATGAACCCGTCAAGGGTTATTAGTCCTGCTCTTTCAGCCATGAACTTACCTCCTTCATTTTAAAGGGTTTAGCTTCTTGCTTCTCAGGATTGACCACTGCCAACTCCTCCACAAGCTCACCGGACAATTCCTGCCCTGAATTTTTTAAATCTCTAAATGCAAACTTCTTGATATTGTTTGCTGCTAGTACGTCTCTGTCGTGCGTTGCTCCACATTCAGAACAAGTCCACGTCCTATCGTTCAGGGTTAGTCCATTATTATCTTGTTTGGTCTGCATTATCATTCGTCAAGTCCACCGGAGGTATCATACGCATGGTATCTAATACACGATCAGCTAATACCTCTTCTGCTCCTATAGGGAGTATTACCTCATCTGTATCAGACAAGGTGGAGAACTTAGGTAGTATGGTATAGGTAATGGTAGAGCCCGTGTAAACAGCTACGGGGAGATAGATGCTCTCGTTGTAATGTGTCGTTAGATAGTATCCCTGTACACCTATCGTATCATATCGGCTCACTGTATTCCTTTTGTACATGTCGCGTGCTGTTAGCTCCGTCCCGTAAGAAGAGCCTCCGTTAAAAGTTACAACGGCTGTGCCTGAGTCATCACCAGCAAAAGGCTCTGTTATAACAATGCCAGCAGGAGGGTCTGTGTTAACACTACCTATCTGTGTGGTGCCGTTGTAACTAGAGGAGCCTGTGATCACCACTATATCCCCAATAGCAGCACCAGATGGGTTGGAACCTTCAAGCTTAGCAAAACCTCCAACAGTAGACACGTTAGCGAAAGATGACGTCCTCTTCTGTATGAAAGAGACATCGAACATACCACCGTTTAGTCTGGGTAAGATAACGTCTTGGTCGGGGATGGCTATAGCAGCATTGGCAGCGAAGTCGGCTACAGTAGTATACGTGTAGTCCTTCAGATACTTGTACATACCACTCTTGTTGCGCATGTACTCCTGAGAGAACATCTGACTATATACAGTGTCTATGTTCTTCTCTATTACTACAGAGTGGTACTTGTTTGTTTCATCTATCCGTGAGAGATGATTCTTTATGTAAGATATCCATTCTAGTTTAGTCATCTCTATGCTACGTTAGTTTGTTTTTCTTTTACCATACCATACTGAGCCACGTTGGGATCGAGGGATACACCTATCTTCTCAAGGAGGATGTATAGTATATTCATCTTGTCCTTGTCTGCCCACTCAAGCTCCCTGTTGATGCTAGTCACATCACCGCTAGTGGTACCGTCCCTATACACCTCAGAAGCCTGTAAGTTGTATGGTTGACCGTTGACATCCATCCATTGAATATTCCTCTGTGCATCTATGTAGTAGTCGAAGAAAGGATCGTAGTCAGCCTCCTTGAGATAACTCACATAAGCTGTAGCTATCCCCGTGGCTGGTAATATCTCATAGGTGGTGGGAGTAGCCATGATTATAGGATTAGCAACAGTCGGTGCTGTCAACTCGTCGTCTATTCGATCAAGCCATTCTTGCGGAGTTACAACATCGAACTTAGCTAAAGTGGTGACAACATACGCACCTATCAAGTTCCTGTAAGTTGCTGATGGTTCAGCAGGAGGAGTACCTGGTAGTGGTGTCCCTGGTGATAATGCAATACTCCCTGTAGTTACCGTTAGTCCCTCATTCGCTACTAAGAACGGACGTAGGCTGTCATGTACCGTCTGTGATATATCCCACTTCTCAACCTGTTGATTGTAGTACTCGTGATGTGCTTGTCTTAGCAAGTAGCTGAACCTATCAGGCTTAATGATATTTCCCCTCGATTCCTTCCTGAGTATAGTAAGGACGAGTTTGTAAAGGTCTTCGTTAGTCATGCTCTAATGTTTGGATGTAAAGATAAGCATAAGTTACCATACGCACAAAACCCGTTACCAAACACTAAAACAGAGAAACCAGAAATGTGACGACCTTAAATATTAAGTTCCCTACCAACGCTTAACCTAATGGCTTACGTTAACGATAGTTGGACAACGCCCTGTCCAATATATTCTTTGCAGCGTTTATGTCTGCATTGTCTTCAGCACCACATTCAGTACATACAAACTTGGACTGACTGATGCGCGACTTCTTATCCACTTCACCACAATGGTTGCAGGTCTGTGATGTATAGCGAGGGTCTATCGCAATGAGTTTACATCCATCCTGAAGCGACTTGTATTGCAACATGGTGCGGAATTTACCCCACCCCGCATCCTTGATACTTTTACCAATCCCTTTACACTTCACCATAGATGACACTCTGAGGTCTTCTATAGCTATCGTCTGGTACCGAGAGGTAATGATTTTAGATTGTTTGTGCAGAAAGTCCGCCCTAGTCCGAGATATCTTCTCGTGTATAAGATTAACTTTTTTTAACTGAGTGTGGTAGTTCCTCGACCCTTTAACCTTCCTAGACAAGGATCGTTGAGCTACCCTGAGTTCTCTCTTATACCTGTCTGTGTGTCTAGGATTATCTATCTGCTCACCGTTAGAAAGAGAAGCAAAGAACGCAACCCCCATATCTATTCCCACTTGGCTATCATGGTTTGGATGTGGTTGGGGATTGAGTTCTCGCTTAACTAATAAATTTATGTAATAACCAGACGCTTTCTTTATGATTGTTGCAGACTTAATGTTTCCATCTATATCTCTATGCCTAATAAACTTAATTAACCCAAGTTCTCTTGAAATGTTTATTTTATCACCGATAACCCTGATTGGTGCCAAGAAGGATATTGAGCCGTAGTTACTCTTCTTTGCAAATCTAGGTAAGTTACCTCCTTTGAAAAAGTTGGTATATGCTAATGTCTGCCTTTTAATTACAGGACGTAATACTTTTGTTGGGACGTTATCTATGAACTTATATTCGCTGCGAAGGTCTGTAAGTTGAGTATATAACTGATATTCTGTTATGCGTTTCTTGTGGCATTTATAAGCGTTCTCCCTTGCTTCAAGAGCTAGATTCCACACTAGGCGGCAAACACTTATCCAAGAGTCAACCTTACATTTCTGACCCTTGTTTAATTTAAGCTTAAACTGATATGTGTATAGTGTCTTTCCCATAATAGCCACTACAAAGGTAACAAAATAAAACAAAGACGGGGTGAGACTATTAAAGTCCCACCCCATCACGGTCCAGAGAACACAAACCGAAACACAATCGTTTCAGAAGGTTACTCTACACTCGCTTGTGCTGTTTCAACTAATGCTGCAATCAAATCTACTTTCTTTACACCCATGCTCTTGATACCAAAAGAGGCTGCGAAGGTTTGTAGCTCAGCGTACTTGTAGTTGTTTACGTTGGATACATCGAACTGAACACTCTTGTCATCCTCCTCTATTCCCAGTGACCTCTCAAGCTTAACCATTAAGGAGTCGTCCATTGTCAATGTCTCGATAAGGTAGTCTCTCTTGCGGTGTAGCTTATCAGGTGGTATCTGGAAGTAAGGTTCGGTGACTGTTCTTCCCGGCATCATTATTTGATACTCTCCTCTAGGGACAGAATATGTTAATACGCCTTTGTCCTCAGCTAGAGAGACTAGCTCTCCTGCCTTGACACCTGCGCCTAGCTGTGTGTCTTGTAAGAACTCAGATACTCCCCTTACATTGGGGTTGCGCTTCTTGGCCTCCTCCTGACTCATAACTATATCGAACAGCTCTAGCTTGACCTCATCGGGTGTCCTGTCCTCTACATTAGGTAATCCCCATCTACGTGCCACCTTGAATAAGATAGCATCGTTCTTAGCGATGGGTGAGTAGGAGCTGAACATAAAGTCTCTTACCTTCTGTTCCTCCTTGTATCCCGCTACTTCCTCTCTTGCATTCTTAGCTGGGTCGTCGATGTAAAACTCTCCTGACCTGCATACATTGTGGAACTGTAAGAAGTAAGCCTTGTCGGGATCGGTTCTCAAATCTACGGTGAGTAATCCCTCCTTTACAAGGAAGTTCTTCTCGCCTAAGATGGGAATGTTATTTAGTATCTCTACCTGTGAGTCGTTCCACACCATAGTGTACGGACCCTTCTCAATCAACTTACCTTTCTCCTTGACGGAGATACGTATGCCTGATTGTAGCTTAGGCCAGCTCTTGAGAGCAACAGAACGCATATTGCCTGTCTTCTCATCTCGCTCTGGACGCTGCTTGGTTAGATATGTTACTGAGTGGCCGAATCTCTCCTTGAGTTGTTCTGTGTAAACTAAGTAGTCGGCTACGATGTGTGAGAACTTATAGTCAGCTTTCCTGTTGGATGTGTCTAGTTCTTCTCCGTTAAGGTATATCATGTGTTCTTTTTTGTGTTTCTCTGTTAAGTTAAAAAAGGTAGAGGGGTTTGTCTGCCCCTCTACCCATATCATTAGAGTATGTCTAGTAAGTTCCGTCCTTCAGGATACGTACCATCTGCTCAAGGCCGTTAGCCACGAGAGCATATTCTGAAAGCAGTGCCAACTGAACCCTATCGTACAGCTCGGTTGAATCAAATCCCATGCCGTTTACTCCAGCGACAGGCTTGATAACCCTCTTACGGTCTTCTCCGTTGTTCTGGAGATAACCAATACATACGTTAGGAATCTTCATCTTTCCACCAGTCTCACCGAGAGTGTTGTAGATGCCTTCGCTATCCTGAATAGTCACTTCGGTCTCAGGGATAATCATACCAGCATAAGCGTAGTAGTTCTTATCGTTTGCACCGAAGGTATTCTGATTGGAGAAGGAAGCCAATTCGCACAGTGAATAAGTTACACCGGACTTCTGGAAAGCCTTGAGCATAAATCCAACCTCACCAGCAGCAGTCACAAGGTCTGATCCTCCTGAGAACTCCTTGATATACTGAAGAGCGGCATTCTCAACCTGAGTGTACAGCTTAGGACCAGCGGCAAATGCAGCCTTCTGATCAACAACGCCATTGGCACGGAAGATATCCTTGATCGAGTCAAAGTCTCCTTCAGTCCATGCGTTAGCATATACGTGGTCGGTTGATGCCTCACTCATCCACATCCATAGTCCCTTGGTGGACCTTACGGTACCACTAGCGGCCCCTACGTCTGTCTGTACAACAGAATTTTCATTCGGCTGTCCAATCAACAGTTGAGTGTTGATCTGCTCGTCCAGTGAGAACTCAGCGTCAGCCCATGCCTGTGACCAAATGCCTTGTTGTCCAGGTACACCCTTGCGAGGCACGAAGTACAACTGTTGGGCATTCACTCCACCGTAAATCTCTGCGGTCTCCTTGGAGATAGCGGTGCTGTATGAGCGGCTGTACCATCCACGACTCTTAGCTGAAGGCTGGCTGGTTCCCCTTGCATAAAGGGTAGGTCCAACTTGCAGGTAAGTGTTAATTGGGATAGCAGTAGCAATAGTGATGCTGTTCTCAAGAGGACGTGCGGTACACACTTCTCCAGATGCTCCAACAGTCACAACGCTCAACTGAACGTCATAGGTCTTAGAGACATAGAATCCGGGAATGAAAATGGTGTCTCCTGGTCGGAGGTTAACACTTCCATTGGCATCGTACATGGTGGTCTTGATATAGAAATTGAAAACCGTGTCGATAGAGCCAGTGGATACCTCAGCGTTTAGCTGAATGGGTACCTTGTATGCACCCTCTTGGAATGCGGTGAGCGATTGAGACTTCAAAGAAACCTCTTTCCCTACTAGGGATAACATGTCTAGGATATCAAATCCTTTTCCATATTTTGCGTAAACCTCCCTTAGTACCTGTGGCTCCAGCTCAGCGGAGTACAGTGATAGCCATTGACTACCATGGGCATCGGTTACGGTATTTGAACTTGCAGGTGTGTAAGCCATTGTATTTTGTTTTTTGTCTTGTTAAGTTTAATGAGCCTTCATCGGTGTCTGCGCACCATGTTTTAAATCGTGCATTATTTTAGCCGTTAGATCATTGGCACCTTCCTTTGGTCTCTCCTGATCTTTAGGAGCACCTGGATTGTGCTGATCCTCTAGCGTCTTCTGCTCCAACTCGGCTGTGTGATTCTTGACCGCTGCCCTTACCATCTTATCGAAGTTCTGATATACGAACTCCTTATGTATAGCAGCCCCTAGAATCTGTGCCGACTTCTCATCGACGGGTATTCCCGCCTTGATGAAGCTGTCCACCGTGGGCTTGATAATATCTTCTCCCAAATCTTTCCCTACCGAGTACTTGAAGAACTCAGATACGTTTCCCTCTTTGTCTGTGTTGTTGATAACGATATCGGGATAACCCTTTACTATCGCATCGCTAACGGTGCTCCAGTCCTCTGTCAGCTTCTCAAGTCTCTGAGTAGCCTCTGTAGTCCTTTGCTCCTTTAGGGATTCATAATCTTTTTTCTCAGGTAATTGAACTCCTTCCTTCAGCGTTGCTACCTTCATCCTCTCTTCCCTTGCTGCTACCTTTAGTTGGTTCTTCGTTAAGGTGTCAAGTTCAGATAAGTCTGTGTGGTCTTCAATGCCGTTAAGGTGAGCTACAAGTTCACGTGCTCCAGTCTCACCTCCGTCGAGGTTGGGATTGTCGAGCATCTTCGTCCATACTAATACGTCGAAGTCGTCAGCCTGTGTCAGGTCCGTTGAGAACAGTTTAGCAACCATGGAAGCGTCTTTGTCAGGAAATGCCTTTTGGTACTGCGCTACACGATAGTCGTCTTCGCTGCGGAAGTACTGCATTGGGTCACTTGCCTCTCGTAACACCTCTAACTCTTCCTGTAGAGAAGGAATGGTATCTATCTGCTTTTGGAGATCGCCAATCTTATTTGATCCATCAAGAGCTTCTTTGATACTATCCTCCGTCTCATACTCAGAGCCGAATTGCTTGTTAAAGAACGATATGTCGAATGCCTGTGGTACATCTTCAGTAGGTGCCTTCCCATCTGCGGGTTTGTCATCTACCTTCGGTGTATCCGCTGGCTTTTCAATTTCTTTGTCTACTACTGGAGGTGTTGGTTCTTCCTTATTCACTGCCGCTTGTTCGGCTAGCTTACTTATGTTAGCCCCACCTATTAGCTTTTGCTTGTCTTCAGGTGTCAGCTCCACCATTCCAGTTATTTCTTTATTCTCAGCCATTGTCTATGTGTTTCTTATATGTGTTTCTCTTGCCTGCAAAGATATGTATAATTTTCTAACTCATTAATTGATCTATTATAGTTCCTGTGAATAGCATGTCTTATACGTTTGGAGGTGGTGTGATTTGACCTTCAGGTGGTGCCGCAGGAGCGTCCTGTGAGGCGTTTTGTGGGTCGAGTGGCACATTGCTACCTTTAGGAGGAGATAAGCCGTTATTCGCAGGCTGTGGTGTCCCTATCTGTATCCCTAGCTCCCTAAACAACTCTATCATCTGTGCCGCTTCCTCTGGCGTCTTGCCAATCAGCTTAGAGTACAGATCATATTCACCCTTCTGCTTACCCGTCATCAGATCGCTCTTAGTCTCGGCTTGGTTCTGTGCCATGGCTCCTTTAATCTTCATCTGCTCCTGCTCCTGATTGACCTTACCCTGTGCTTCTATTCCCTCTAGCTTCTTTCTTTGATCCTCTTCTCCGATCTTCTTCTCGTAGTAGCCGATAAGGAATGAGAGTTCTTTCAGGTTTGCTCCTCCTGTAATCTGATTCTTTATATATAGGTTAGTTGACAGGTCAATCCCAGGTCGTCCCTCTCTTCGGTTCTGCATTGACTGATCAGCAGCCGTTACAATGTTGATCTTCTCCTCATCGCTGGGTCGTGTCTCAGGGAATAGTCCGTACTGCACACCACTCTTCTGTGCATGCTTGAGTATCTCCACGTCGTTCTCACCTATCACACCCACGTAAGCCCTGGCTATGTCAGGTCGTGCCTTGAAGGATAGTTGTAGCCGCCTCATCAGAGACTCAGCACTCTTTCTCTTCAGGTAATTCATAGCCATACCTAATGGCTTGATAGCATTGGAGGAGGCAGAGACAGATAGCTTCTGGCTACCTAGAGGAGCATCGGGATCGGGAGTGGAACCTAGCATAAGTGGGTTGATACCCGTCAGTCCCTCCATCTGCACGAAGGAGTGATCCCACATAGCAGTGAACTCCTGTATGTCTTGTAGTATATTAGAAGGTAGGTGCTCGATAGGTAAGCTCTTGCCACCCTCGTACTTGCCACGCAGAGACTCTCTGTAGAAC
>SDBT01018981.1_pt1 | contig 10786 bp, 8 predicted proteins | sample 2277101 | NCBI WGS metagenome assembly SDBT01 (sample SAMN10404973, study PRJNA504765) | marine sediment metagenome | isolation source: marine sediment core GS10_PC15, 103 cmbsf | place: Arctic Ocean: Southern Knipovich Ridge | collected 2010 | reverse complement strand
AAGGGTTTCCCTGTACGGGCAATTTGTTCCAGGATAGGGAGCAAATCTTTCATATTGCTGATCTTTTTCTCATGGAGCAGAATATAAGGTTCTTCCAGAGAACACTCCATCCGCTCAGCATCGGTTACAAAATAGGGTGAGAGGTAACCGCGGTCAAACTGCATACCTTCCACTATGTCCAGAGTCGTCTCCATTGATTTTGCTTCTTCAACAGTGATAACCCCTTCTTTCCCAACCTTATCCATGGCTTCAGCAATAATATTACCAATAGTTGGATCATTATTGGCAGAGATAGTTCCAACCTGTGTGATTTCCTTTTGCTCTTCAGTTTTTTTGCTCATTTTCTTCAATTCGTCCACTATCACCCCAACAGCCTTATCAACACCTCTCTTGATTTCCATAGGGTTATTCCCAGCAGTGACCTGTTTGACGCCTTCACGGTAGATTGCCTGAGCCAGAACAGTTGCAGTGGTTGTTCCATCACCAGCCACATCACTGGTTTTACTGGCTACCTCTTTTACCATCTGGGCACCCATGTTTTCAAATTTGTCCTCAAGCTCTATTTCCTTTGCAACGGTTACACCATCTTTGGTAATAGTAGGTGAACCGAAGCTTTTATCCAAAATAACGTTTCTTCCCTTAGGACCCAGTGTTATCTTAACTGCATCAGCCAGGGTATTAACGCCCTTCAAAATAGCAGTACGTCCTTCCTGATCAAATTTTATCTCTTTTGCCATTTGTTGATTCCTCCTTTTAAAATTCTTTTATTTTTCTATTACTCCCAGTATATCATCTTCTCTCATGATGAGGTGTTCAACATCATCAATCTTTACCTCAGTGCCGGAATACTTGCCAAAAAGAACCCTGTCACCTGCTTTCACTTCCAGAGATTGCTTTGTGCCATTCTCTAGAATTTTTCCTGATCCTACAGCTATAACCTCACCTTCCATAGGTTTCTCTTTGGCTGTTTCAGGGATAATGATCCCCCCCTTTGTTTTCTCTTCTTCATCAATGCGTTTCACAATGATTCGATCTTGCAATGGTCTAATCTTCATCTTTTTTTAACCTCCTTCTACAATTATATTTTAAGGCTTGTTTTTATTTAAAAGCTAAATCTCATCACCTCCTTTGCTTAGATTATAGACATCGAAGTATTAGCACTCTCTTTTAATGAGTGCTGATTATTCTATGGGTTTTTGTATATTAAAGCAACTGCTGTGTCATCTTGTATAGAGATAATATACATAATTAATAAGATTTAGAAGCGATTATCGCTTTATTATGGATATATCCTCTGTTTTTCTAGCCGATACTCACTGTTGTGATGGATTTGTTAAGAGTAATTAAATATAACTACTGTTTTTGAATTGTCAAGGTGCAAAAAATATTTTTTGTTAATCTGGTTTTTGATTTCTTCAATTGACTTTGGCACTACCTTAATTTTGTTCTTGATGTTTGTCTATTTTATGATAGTTTTAAAAGTTGTTTCTGCGTTCACCCCGTTAGAAATAGGAAACGCCTCACAAGATCCCTAATGTTTATGTTCTCCAAAGCGTTTCCGTAAATTCCCATTAGGATTTTAAACTATTTACACGTCTTCCATAATTCGGATTAGATATAGATCATAGTTTATGCCGTTTATTTCTAACGGGGTAAATCTGCGTCCTATTATAAAATCGAGGATAAACAATGAATATCCGTGAGATGTTAGAACAGGATGAAAAAGCAAGGCTTTCTCCACATGCTAAGCTTAGTTCTGAGACCAAAGGGAGAAGGGTAGAGGAAGAAATGTGTGAAATCCGTCCGGCTTATCAGCATGATCGTGACAGTATTCTTCATTCCAAGACTTTTAGAAGGTTAAAGCACAAGACGCAGGTTTTTCTGGCGCCAACGGGTGATCATTATCGTACCCGATTAACTCATACTTTAGAGGTATCTCAAATTGCCAGAACTATAGCAAAATCGCTAAGATTAAACGAAGACCTGACTGAGGCAATAGCACTGGGCCATGATTTAGGTCATACCTCTTTTGGTCATGCAGGTGAGGCTGTTCTTAATGAAATATTTCCTGGTGGTTTTCGCCATCCCGAGCAGAGTTTAAGGGTGGTAGATGTGTTAGAAAAGGATGGCAAAGGGCTTAATTTGACTCATGAAGTTCGTGATGGGATTCTCAAACATTCAAAAGGGGAGGGAGAGATTGTCTTAAGCGATCCTCAATCCATGCCAGAGACTCTGGAGGGGCAGATTGTGAGGGTTGCAGATATTATTGCTTATGTTAATCATGACATTGATGATGCCATGAGAGCAGGAGTGATTTCTTGTCGTGATCTTCCCAAAGACTGCGTTAAAATCCTGGGGGATTCTCATGCCCGCAGAATAGATGCCATGGTTAAAGATGTAATTAAGGTTGCAACGAAAGCAGATGGCAGTGAAATTTCTCTGAGTAAAAACTTTATGGAGGCAACCATGAAGCTGCGTGCTTTCCTTTATAAGGAGGTCTATTTTGGAACGGCAGTGTACTCCAATTTCATCAAAGCATCAAAAATATTGAAGGAACTTTACTATTATTTCTTAGAGCATGAAGAGGAATTCATAAAGGAATCAGGAATGTCTGATACCAGTGAACCTTTAGAAAGACATGTCTGTGACTTTATAGCGGGTATGACAGATCGCTATGCCTTCAACTTTTATGAAAAGATTTTTTTGCCTCAGCCCTGGTTGATTATCTGATTTGCTTGGTGAGTTCATTGTTCCTAATAGTTCTGTGATTATAGGATGGGCTCAAGGCTATTGAAATGATCCTGGATACTAGCCGTCTATTATAGTCCGGAAACTTAACAAATGAGTCAAGTTCTAACCAACGATACATTTTGTAAAGAGATACTGGATGCCAGATACTGTATTCTGGCAAAAAAAACGACTTAACATCTTCTATCCAGCATCAAGAATCCAGTATCTTTCCTGAATGAAGGACATTCTTTAAAAAGCGGCCTGTGTAAGAGTGTTTGTTATCTGCTACTTCCTCTGGCGTACCCAGGGCAACGACTTCACCTCCCTTATCTCCTCCTTCCGGACCAAGGTCTATGATGTAGTCTGCTGTCTTGATTACTTCCAGATTATGCTCGATAACTACCACAGTGTTTCCCATATTCGTAAGCCTGTTAAGCACCTCCAGGAGCTTGTGAATGTCGGCGAAGTGAAGACCGGTAGTGGGTTCATCAAGGATATAGAGGGTTCTGCCGGTACTTCTCTTGCTTAATTCTCTTGATAGTTTTATTCTTTGAGCTTCTCCACCAGAGAGAGTAGTAGAAGACTGCCCAAGCCTGATATATCCCAGTCCCACATCGATCAGTGTTTGCAGTTTTGTTCTGATGAGCGGTATATTCTCCATAAAGGAGAAAGCCTGATTAACAGTCATATCCAGCACATCAGCAATATTCTTTCCCTTATACTGGATTTCCAGGGTTTCTCGATTGTATCTTTTCCCTTTGCATACCTCGCAGGTTACATGGACATCAGGAAGGAAATGCATTTCAATTTTTATTATCCCGTCGCCACTGCATGCCTCACATCTTCCCCCTTTGACATTAAAGCTGTATCTGCCGGTTTTATATCCTCTTGCCCTTGATTCGGGCAAACGTGCAAAAAGATCTCTAATGTGAGTAAAGGTGCCTGTATAGGTTGCAGGGTTGGAGCGGGGGGTTCTTCCGATAGGAGCCTGATCGATATCTATAACCTTATCGATATATTCTAATCCTTCAATTTCTTTGACTTTGCCTGCCCTCTCTTTTGCGTGGTAGAGCCTCTGGGCTAAGGCACGATAGAGGGTGTCAATAACTAAAGTACTTTTCCCGGAACCAGAAACTCCTGTAACACAGGTAAGGAGTCCCAGGGGAATTCCTATGTGGATCTCTTTCAGATTATTTTCTGATGCCCCTTTGATGGTGAGAAAACGGGAGCCTGACTTGCGTCGTTTGTGAGGTACAGGAATCTCTAATCGATGAGAAAGGTATTTGCCAGTTAAAGAAGCATTGTGTTTTAAAATCTTATCAGGAGTTCCACTGAATACAACTTCACCTCCTGCCAGCCCGGCTCCAGGACCCATATCAATCACATAATCTGATGATAAAATAGTCTGTTCATCATGTTCCACTACCAGTACTGTATTGCCAAGGTCTCTAAGTTTTTTTAAGGTTTCAAGCAGTCTGATGTTGTCTCTCTGGTGGAGTCCAACGCTGGGTTCATCCAGGATGTAAAGTACGCCAACCAGGCTGGATCCTATCTGGGTAGCGAGTCTGATGCGCTGTCCTTCTCCACCGGACAGTGTGGTTGAAGCACGATCCAGTGTGAGATAATCAACTCCTACATGCATGAGAAAGGATAATCTTTCAGTAATTTCTTTAAGGATAAGCTGGGCAATTTTTTTATCACGTTTGCTGAGTTTAAGGTGGTTAAAGAAAGAATGAGATTCTTTAATAGACAGTTTAGTAATCTCATGGATGGATTTATTGTCAATTTTGATGGAGAGGCTTTCTTTGCGAAGCCTGGAACCTGAGCAGTCTGGACATGTACTGGTATTCATATACAGTTCTATTTCCTGGCGAATTGTTGTAGAATCTGTTTCTTTATAACGTCGTTCCAGGTTGGGGATGACCCCAATAAATTCCCTTTTGTGAGAAAATCGTCTAGACCCATCATCATAGTAAAAATCTATTTTTTCTTCACCTGAACCATAGAGGAGTATCTGTTGAAGGTGAGCTGGAATGTTTTTGAAAGGAGTATAGATGTCAAATTGATAGTGACGGGATAGGGCATCGAGCATCTGGTGGTAATAGATAGACTTTCTTTTAGCCCAGGGGAAAATAGCTCCTTCTCTAATTGAGAGGTTATGATTGGGGACGACAAGATCAGGATCAAAGTGCATCTTTGATCCAAGCCCTCCACAGGAAGGGCAGGCACCATAGGGGTTATTGAAAGAAAACATACGTGGAGTAATTTCTGGATAGCTGATGCCACAATCAACACAGGCACATTTTTCACTGAATAACATTGCTTTTATACCATTGAGTTCGATCTTGACAATGCCGTCTGAAAGATTAAGAGCTGTTTCTAAAGAGTCGGCTAACCGTTTTTCTACCTTATCTTTGATAATGAGGCGGTCTATCATTACGTCAATGTTGTGTTTCTTGTTTTTATTTAGTTGTATCTCATCACTCAAATCTCTTATGACACCATCAACCTTTACCCTGACAAACCCATCCTTTCGAAGCTGGTTCAGCTCCTTGCGATGTTCTCCCTTTCTGCCCTGTATTAATGGTGAAAATAAGATGATCTTAGACCCTTGAGGCAGTTCCATAAGCTGATCTACCATCTGCTGAATGGTTTGTGAGCTGATTTCTTTACCACACTTGTAGCAGAAAGGTTTACCAATGCGAGCAAATAGAACCCTCAGATAATCATAGATTTCTGTTGCGGTGCCTACTGTAGAACGAGGGTTTTTACTGAGGCTGCGCTGTTCTATGGAGATAGCAGGGGAGAGACCCTCGATTGATTCTACATCAGGTTTGTCCATCTGCTCCAGGAATTGACGGGCATAGGCTGAGAGAGATTCAACATATCTTCTCTGTCCCTCTGCATAGATGGTGTCAAAAGCCAGGGAAGATTTCCCAGAGCCGCTGAGACCGGTAATAACTACCAGTTTATCCCTAGGGATTTCGAGGTTGATATTTTTTAAGTTGTGCTCTTTAGCCCCTCTGACAACAATCTTTTTCATATATTTTACATTACGTTAATTAGGCCACAGATCCTCGCGGATGAATGTGTACTCCGTAGTTTGAAATCTTGATAATCTGCGTCCAAATTTTATTGGAATAAAATATAAAATTCTATTCCAATTATTAATACAATGCAAGGGAAATGAGCGATTATTAAATAGGGGGTTAGGGTTCAGGGGATGGCAATTCAGGAATTGGGGGATTTAGGAATTTAGGAATTGATCTTCCAGAAACTGGATGCTGGATACTAGATGCTTGATAGTTTTCTTCGTGTTTCTTCGCCTGCCCCGTTAGAAAGGATGTGGGGAGCTTCTACAAAACAATTTTGAACATAAATTGTAAATATACTTAGCACCTTGGTTAATAGTCTAATGGGGTGTGCTTCGTGGTTCAATTTACTTACCAAGGGAGTCGTAGATGATGGCTAAGTTTTGCATAAATTCAGCCTGTGAATTGAAGTCTTTCCTTTTTAGAATGAAGGTCGTAAAATTGTTTCCTTTGGGACTGGTTTTCAGAAAGAAGCCAACGTAGTCTTCTCTATTTAAGAAAAAGGGAACAATATCTGGGGAAGAATCTGTTTCTGGTCGATGTGTAGCCATATTATCATCCTTGATTAGATTTAATGAGCTTTGATTTGTGTATAGTATCGGTATTGGTTAAAATATCTTTAATAAAAAATTTGAACAACAATAATTTACTACATGAAAACCACGGAATTACACAGAATACGCACTTCTTCTTAAAAGAAATTTGCAAGAACTGATAGATGAACTGATTGATCGTAAGGGTGAATGGGACACAAAACCTGCCATTATGCCTGTTAAAACTGATGACTGCTGGATCTCATCTGGTTTTGGCTGGAGGAAAAGCCCTTTTACCGGTCTTCGTGTATTCCACCGAGGTCTGGACATCTCAGTCAGGAGGGGTACCCCCATTATTGCCCCTGCTGATGGGACAGTCATAACTGCTGGAAAGGATCTTTATTTAGGAAAGTTTATCAAGATCAAACATAACGATAAGTTCACTACACTTTACGGGCACCTGTTGCAGCGTGAAGTGAAAAAGGGGCAGAAGGTTAAAAGGGGTGATACCATAGGGCTGATGGGAAATACAGGTTTATCTACCGGCTATCACCTTCACTTCGAGGTAAGAAAAGATAAGGTGCATGTCAATCCACGCAACTACATTCTAAATTCTAATACCTCAAACACCATGGTTGCTATGTACTGATGTCCATTTCTCTTTCACTCATTTCATGTTATTGGATATCTTAAACCTGATTGTTCTCTCCTGCTAAATCCACCTGGGAGCTTTTATTAAAGACTTTTCCTTCTCATTCGATCGTGACTCTGGCATCTTCAATAATGACGTCATATTTGTAGCCGGAACCGAAATCTTTGTTTGTGATAACTACGCCACTTACCAGAACGGTATCACCCACCTTTGCCTTTGTGCCAGTAGTGATAGTCAGGTCGTTGTTACCTTTAGTGCCAGTTCCGTCCCGCAAGTGAATCCAGTTTTTCCCCATAATATTAGAACTAAACTTGACTACCTTGGCTCGTATAATAACTTCCTTGCCGGAGAGGTCACCTTTATCAGCGTAGATCTCAGCAATTGTCTTGCCTCCCTCAGGTTTTTTGATCTTTGAAAAATCTACATTTGCAGAAGGAGAAACAGAGATGTTTTTCTGAGTACTCTCTGGATGTCCTTCAGTAAATTGGCTGGTCGCCTGTTCGGTACCTGCTACTACGATATTACCAGCGAAGTAGACAACATCAAAAGTACGGTCAAGCGTTTTACTGTAATAATTCTCCATCGGCATTCCTTTGGGAACAGTAACTTCGTCACCCACTTTTGCCTGAAATTCAGGTGCTGCCGCCCAGATCTTTTCGCTTCCGGTATCGACCTGGACGTATGTGTAACCACCGGTGTTAATGGTCTCGACAACAGTACCAGTGTATACAGTTGAGGCAGGCTGGGCTTTTGTGGAGGGAACTGCTGCGGGTACTTGGGAGATTTTGGATGTTTTGTCCTTGCAGCAGGTTGCAGTGACTAAAGTTATCAGAATAGCCAATGTTAAATAAAGATCTCTTTTCATGATTCTTCCTCCATTTAGTTAATCTGTGAATGACAATGATGTGTTACGTTAGCATATTTCATGACTTCATACAAGTGGTTACACGACTGTGGAAACTGTTCTTTGCTATGCATTATAAGGTGGGGGTGTTTATTAGAACACCTCTTTAATATAAAAGAAAAGTGCTGTTCCGGAGAAAACCAGTTTTAGTCCAGTACTTAGCATGTATCCAACGAAGATGCCCCAACTGGCTCGCAAAGCCTTTTTCCCTTCTTTGCCAGCTAAGAGTTCTCCAGCCAATGCTCCTAAAATCCCACCGAAGAGTATTCCCCAGGGTGGGAAGAAGAAAAATCCTATGAACATTCCGACGATGGAACTCCACACACCTGATTTTGACGCCCCGTATTTTTTTGCTCCACCGGCAGGAATTATATAATCCAGAATGGTCACTAATATTGTCAAGCCTGCCATAATGATCAAAAATGTCTGGCTGAATGGCCCCCAGTTTTTTGCGTAGGAAAGAATAATCAAGGATAAGAAACTGAGAGGAGGGCCAGGGATAACAGGTATAATACAACCGATAAGACCAACCAATGCTAAAAGCAATCCAAGGATTATTAATAGTGTAGTCAAGTGTGCGTCCTGGGTTATTTAAGAGTGAAAGTAAGTTTGGGATTGTATTTTATTAATGGGATCTTTAATAATTCCCATTTTATGAGAAGTTTTTACAGCCCCTTTTATTCTATAAAGTCCCCCTTTACTAAAGGGGGGAATGTGAAGGAATATTGTCAAAGGGGAGTAATGGAAACAATTTAATGCCCTGATTAAAAACAGTATAGAATAAGGATGATTGTGTGTCAATGTAAGAAGACATCACTCGACCATTCCCTTTTGTGGCTTATATGGGGAACTACGAATAATAAACAGCGGGCTAAAGTTACTACTGGTTAGGTGAAAAAGGATGTTGAAAATGTGTGCTGATCATGCTACTAAAGTTCCGTAATTAAACCAGAGACTCGAAGAGAGAATATAAGTTTTGTAAATGCTGGAATTGATGGCCATGAAGAAGATTAAGCACCATACAAAGGAGGTAGGAGATGAAGGTTCTGATTGCAGGATGTAACGGAAATGTTGGCAAGGGGATCGCTAAAAAGGTTGTTGCCCGAGGTTTAGATACCCGGTGTTTTGACATAAACCCTCTGGAGGTTTCAGGTCTTGATACATCCTCTCTTGAAATAGTTACAGGGGATATAACTGATCTTGAAACAGTAAAAAGGGTTACTAAAGATGTTGATGTTGTGATGTATGTAATCGGGATGCGTGGTGAAACAAAAACCTTAACGCATGAGATGGTTGAACATGGTGGTATAAAGAATATTATTCAGGCGGGAAAAGAAAATAATGTGCAGCACATCCTCTACATAAGCGCTCTGGGAGTAAAGGCTGACATCCCTTTGCAGCAAAATGGAATGTAGAGCAAACCTTAATAAACTCAGGGATTCCCTATACTATATTCAGGCCGTCAGGTTACTTTGTTGATTTTATAGAACACTTTGTTCCAAGCTTTACTATAATTGGAAAAGGCCTTACCCGTCTCCAGCCTTTTGATACAGCAGACCTTGCCGAAGCCTTTATACAATCAGTGGGCAATGAAAAGGCAAGGAACAGAATATTTAAAATATCAGGACCTGAAGTCTTTACCATTGTGGATATTATAAATCTTGTTGGGAAAGTAGTAGGGAAAGATGTAAAGATAAAAAAGATCCCTTTCTGGGTTATGAATATTATGTTTTCACTTATTGCGTTACTCACAGGCAAGCGAGGAGGTAAAGATTTTCTCTGCAGGATGTTGAGGGACAGTGTATGCACTGATCAGGAGATGAGAGAGGTAAGTGAAGCATTCAGCATAGAGCTTAAAAGCCTGGAACCATGGCTGCGTGAAAGAGCTGCAGGCTAAAAAAACTCTAAAGTGACAAGAGATAATAAAAACTATGTTATGATTGGATTCCTATGGTGGTATATGTGATAGAAGGGGAAGGGAGTTTTAGAAAGAAGTGAGATTATTAATTGATCCCTGTAAGGAGTGATGTAAGAGATGAGGATTGTGCGTTATAGAAGAGGGAGTGATATCTGTTATGGAATTATAGAGGGAAGTCTTGTTAGTGAGTTGCGGGGATATGTGTTTACCCCGTTAGAAGAAAAGCCCTGCAATTTATCACAGGGTGAGGGGAAAAATAATTTTAGACGGGGTTTGAAACCTCACACAGACTTTCTAACGGGGTTTACTCAGTATGAGTTTACAGAGAAGAAGTATCCAATGGAGGAATTGGAAATTCTTGCACCCTGCCAGCCTACAAAGATCGTTGCCTTAGGACTAAATTACCGTTCCCATGCTGAGGAATTGAAGATGAAACTTCCAGAAGAACCACTGCTCTTTCTTAAGCCTTCAACCTCTGTGATTGGCCCGAATAAAAATATTGTCTATCCTGCTATGTCTCATCAAATAGATTATGAAGCTGAGCTGGGGGTAGTTATAGGTAGAGAGACAAAAAGTATTTCTGAAGATAAAGCAAAGGAATATATCCTTGGCTACACCTGCTTTAATGATGTAACAGCAAGAGATTTGCAAGGGAAAGATAAACAGTTTACACGATCTAAGGGGTTTGATACCTTTGCACCAATGGGGCCCTGGATTGAGACCCAACTTGATCCTTATAACCTTAAGGTTGAATCTTATCTTAATGGTGAATTAAAACAGTCAGGTACTACAGCGGACATGGTATTCTCAGTCTTCCATTTAGTCTCCTTTATTTCAAAGGTGATGACGCTTTTACCCGGGGATGTAATAGCTACTGGAACACCGGCAGGGATTGGCCCCATGAAGGTGGGGGATACTATTGACATTGTGGATGAAGGAATAGGGACGTTAAAGCAT
>SDBT01018980.1_pt1 | contig 10786 bp, 14 predicted proteins | sample 2277101 | NCBI WGS metagenome assembly SDBT01 (sample SAMN10404973, study PRJNA504765) | marine sediment metagenome | isolation source: marine sediment core GS10_PC15, 103 cmbsf | place: Arctic Ocean: Southern Knipovich Ridge | collected 2010 | reverse complement strand
GCGCTTGCGTGATCATCACCTCGCGGACTTGCAACGTACACCGTCGCGCGAGGCTACCGCCGGTGTGGATCTTGCTAAAGTCGTTCGGGGTCCGGTCGTCCGCGTGTTGAATCACTAACGCAAGTGCATCACCCAACACCCCAGCCACCGTCACACTCGTCGTGGCCGTCAAACCTAACAAACACGACTCTTGTACAGGCCCCGTAATTACCGACGCGTTTGCCACCCGGGTTAGCCACGAATCTTTGTGCTCCGTGATCGCAACGACAGGGACCGGCCCCGTCTTCTCGGTAGCATACCGAACCAACCCGCGGAGTTCTTCGGACTCCCCACTCCGTGAGAACACCACGAGGACATCCCCGGCCTGCATCGTACCCATATCCCCATGCACCGCGTCCGTAGGATGGAGGTACATAGACTCCCGCCCACCGGCCCGCAACGTAGCAGCAAACCGTTGCGCGGCGAGACCGGATTTTCCTACTCCCGTTGTCACAATGACATGGTTACACTTAATCAACTCCGCCGCCACAGCTTCAAAAGAATCCTTACTCAACTGCTGCATCACATTCAGTAACGCCGCCGCCTGTTGTTGAAGTACCTCTTTGGCTCTCTCGAACTGATCCATGTTTTTTTACCTGTCTTGGTCGTCGTAGACTACCTGCACAACATGAGCAACACCCTCTAAACAAGCCGCTTCATGCAGTGCATCGCTCGCTGTAAGAGCTGAGACTTCCACCTCGTCCTCAACCAACCGCAACACCTTGACCCGAAAAGTCACATTCGCTCCCATTTACCCACCAACTCCCTCGTCGTCATCCTCTCCTGGGGAGCGACTTACTTTTGCGTTGGCCAAACGCTGCACTGCTTCCACTAACTCCTGTAGCAAATCCAATGCTCGGTGGCGAACCGCTTCAGTACCCTTGGCCACCGCAATCCGATTCTGCTCGCTCATATTACCCGGCTCCATTCAGGTGTGCATAGTCCTTCGCCGCTTCGGGCGGTTTCCCTTTCAACGGCACCCAACCCTTCGGCGCACCAGCATCAAACTCGTAACACCGGCACACGGTACACCACCGAACCTTCCACGGGTCCACCCCCCGTCGTTCGGGCGTCCGAACGGTAGGGGACATCCTCACCGGAGGGTCTTGCGTAAACGTTGGGCCTGGATCGTTAGGTTGGTATTCCACCAGACCTCCACGCCATCCGCTCCCGCATGACCTCCACGTCCTCCGGTACATCTATAGTCTGTGGTGCCTCGTTTAACCACGTCGCTCCGAACGTCATACCCATCTCCAACGCCCGCACTTGCTCTAAGTGCAACACCTCTTCACACGGAGTAACCGTGGCCTTCGCCCATCGCCGGAGGGTGGGCGGATGGAAGGCATACACTCCTACATGGTGGGCCACAGTGAGGTGCATGCGCGGGCTCCACGCCGCTTCTCGGTAGAAACCCACGCACTCACCATACTGTAGTACAGCCTTAACACTTCCTGCTGGCCCCACAGGAGCCACCGCGGTGCCCACGTCGTACCCAGCTAGCACTCGATCCACGGGCCCGGTAATAATCTCGGGAGGGAAGAACAGTTGATCCCCTTGGAGATTAACCACCACATCTTCATCATCTAACTGGAGGTAATCCTGCACGGCCACTGCCACTCGTTCGGTTCCATTAAGGCACGGTGTGTCAACACAAAACGCTTTGACAAGCGGCGTGACAATAAGCGCCACGTCCAGGCTGTCCGTCGCCACCGCCACCTCAATGTCCAGTTTGAAATCCAACACCTGTTGGACCACGTGACAGATCAAGGGCGTCCCATCAATCTCGATGAGGGGCTTCTCGTGTACCCGCTCCGAATCCAAGCGGGCTGGGATCACGACCACGACGCGAGCCATCAGTCGGACCTACGTGGGTAGACCACCTTCACAGGATCACTGGTGAAGATGTTCACCGAGTCCCCGAATACAAGGTAGATGACCGTTTTGTCGAAAGTCCCAATCGGCAAATGGGCCAAAAGATCGGTTCCTTGAAAGACGCGAAAGTATCGGGCCCCATTGGCCTCCGTCACCGCCCCACTCAAAGAGGCATCAATCGTAGCCCCCTCCGAAGTCAGGCTCAACCAGGCCAACAACCCGCTCAGGCCCGTCGCGTCCTCAATGGCCCTTGTGGTAGGGTTCTTCTGCGTGATGTGTTTCTCCCCGGTCCAATCGTTCCGAGGATTAATGGGTTCGAGCTTTCTCGGTCCTGGCATTCCGTACTCCCTTTCCTAGAGTGACTCGTCGGTCACAAGGTACGTCTGTCCTGATTCATCCACCACAAAGTACGTGTTCCCGCTCTCGTCGTCCACAAACAACACGCGGCTAATCGCCGTGGCCCCGAGGACAATGACCCTTGGCCGTCGCGAGGTCCAGCCTTCCGGTAGCGGCGGGGCGTCGCCAAACACCTGCCGCGGTGTAACAATACGCCCACCGACCGGGATCGGGTAATGGAACGTCCCTCGGACCACCATATCTCCAGGCAACGGCATCGTCGCCAGGAGCACGCGGTGCTCGATCGTCCTATTCTCCGGCAACACCTGGGTGAGGTGAGTGAAGGCACCACGCGTTACCATATGCTTCGGCAACGGTGGGGCATCCCCCACCACCACACGCCCAGCTACATAGTCAGTCGCAAGGCCACTGTGGATGAATATCCCGCGCTCAATCATGTGTTCGGGCAACGGCATCGTACCAAGGATGACCCGATGGGCAATCGTCTTGTTCTCTACATCCACCTGGGTGAGATGGGAGAACACTCCGCGAACTACCATGTGCTCCGGCAACGGGACGGTCCCCTGGACAAGCCGGTGGGCATGCGTCTTGTTCTCGACCGCCACCTGGGTGAGGTGACTCAACAGTCTCGTAAACACTCCACCACCGGCGGGGAGTGGCTGCTCACCTTGGACCAACCGTCCTTCGGCAAAGCCAGATCCTAGGCCACTATGATGCAACAGAACCCGGACCTCACGTCCACGCGGTAAGGGGGGTGCCGTCCCAAACACCTGACGTGGTAGTTCGATACGGAAGGTCGGGCCAGCGGGGGGTGGGCCATACCCCTCTATCCGATGTATCCACCCTGCCAACGTGCCGTCGAGGAGCAAGGCGCCAGGCTGCGGACCCCCACCAATCAACCGGCCACCAACCACACCCACGTTCACCACACCAACCGCGTTGAATCCCCAACGGATCTGTCGGGCCTCAGGAGTGGGCATCGTGCCTTGGATTACCCTATGAGCGATCGTCTTGTTCTCTGGCAACACCTGGGTGAGGTGTCGAGGGTTCTGGACCCGGACCCAACCTAACGGGATCGGTCCGAAGCCACTGACTACCCGACCGTCGGCAAAGCCGGAGCCAAGGCCAGTAGCCTGTGCCTCCGTCCGTACTAACCACCCTGCCGGTAACGGCGGCATCACCCCAAGAACAACCCGGGGGTGAACGCTCTTGTTATCCACCACTACCACAACAGGATGCCGGAAGGTGGGCCGGGAGACTCCGCCCGCTAACGCTCCGTTGAGCAACAACTCCCCAGGCTGTGGTCCTCCACCAATTAGCCGACCACCGACCACTCCAACATTCACAACACCGACGGCGTTAAATCCCCACCGCACAATTCGATCTTGTGGAAGAGGTGGCGCTGTCCCGACGACTTGCCGTGACGCAGGGAGCCGACCAGCCACCACAGGTGTCCCTGGGTGCCCTGGCCCTCGAAGCCGTGACCAACCTTGCAACAGGCCGTGGTGGAGCAACAAGCCTGGCGGCGTTCCCCCAACGACAAATTGGTTGACTACCAAGCCACGGCCCACCACCGCCACAGGTTCCCACCGCACAGTCCTGGCAACTGGAAGTGGGGGCGCTGTCCCAACCACCGGCAACCACTCCGCCCGCCTCACTGTCACACCAGCCGCCTCCGGAGCACCGGTCCACCTTTCAACCCGAGAAGCTGGGACAGGGGCGCTCTCACCTACCACGAGTCGAGATTCCTGAACTTGTGGTTCGTGCGGCTTGGCGCCACGCCACCGCAGGGTCTGTGCCTTGGGTAACGGAGGTGCGTCCCCTACTACTGGTCGCCACCCAACTAACCGTTCACTATCCGTTGCTGTTCCAGTCCACCGTGCTACTCGCGCCTTGGGTAACGGTGGACTGTCACCAACAACTGGTAGCCATCCAACCAACCGTTCGCTATCCGTCGCCGTTCCAGTCCAACGCACAGCTCGTGCTAGGGGGGTAGGCGGCGGCGTTCCCATCACCACCTGATGTGGATTGGTCCGCACGCCCACGACAACGACGGGCGGTGTAATGGTGACCCGGCTGGCCCGCCCTTCCATCATGCTAAAGCGGAGCATCAGCCCCGGCTGCATGCCTCCCGGAACAAAGCGGCTCGGGTCAGCTAGTCCGGTGTCCGTCTGGTAGACGGTCCAACGGTTTTGTTTGTATGGCGCAGCAATCCGACCTTCGAGCAACAACGTCCCCGCGCTGTCACTGGTAACAAATACCGGCCCGACGACTTCCCCAGGGGTCTCCGGTGGTGGAGGTCCGTGCCGGTTGACCGACGCGGACATACTGAGACCCATAAGAACCGCATTGGTACTTGCGGCCATAACGGCCTTACGGGGTCGCGCAACATGCACCGACGACGGTGGAGGTGGAGCAGTACGCTGGAGCCCCTGCCGTTCCGTTCCCCGATGCCGTAAAGGAAATGCGCGAACAAACCGTGCCATCTAAATTACTAGCCTTCCTCAAACTCCATGGTGCACCGCGCATTGGCTACTGCGGGTGCAGTGGCTCGTAAGAGCAACCCATCGGCCGTCACCGTTTGTTCTGGCTCGCGACCCAAAGGAAATTGCATGACCAACAATCCTCCGTCGGGACGCACCAGCCACTCCTTCAACACCGTGATGACCGTCGGCTCTACCGTGTAGACAACCGCCGCTGTGGCCTGCACCGTCCGCGGCGCTCCTCGTACTTGTAAAGGCGTCCGTGCTGTAGCAGTCCCCGCCCCTGCTTGCGTCGAGCTACCCAACTCCACCAGCACCGGGACAGCCGCGGCGTCTACTCCATCGAAACTTACCCCAAACTCCGTGAGACGCACAAGACTGTTCGCGGCATTGATGATATTGGCCATCGTCTCGGCCGTTGCCGCCGCAAGCGCATGGGCGGCGAGACTGTTGATTACATATCCTACTGCTGCCATAACTGCCTCCTCCTAATGTACGCTTGACCGAAACATAGCGGCACGACGGGCCACCACAATCCGAGGGCGTGTTTGTCCGGCCACTGGGGCATCCGGAATCTCAAAGAACGCATCGCTATTGTTTGTCGTCAGGACCAGACTCTGTGCGGGATCACTATGCCCGCCTGTATGATTCATAAACAACGAAAAGCCGTATCGATCACCCGCAGCAGGGTCCCACGTGGTCGTTCCAAGGGCGAGGCCAGTAGCCGTGAAGACACCCTCATCTTGCAATTGATTCGCTTGCTCTGCACACGCGTCGTTGTACACCACGAACCGGATCCGCACTTCAATGAAGGAACCGATCGACAAGATATCAAGTTGGGCTCGCCACAAACCGGAAGCCAAGTCCTCCCCACTCCCAGGATCACCAGCGGCCATAAAGAACCCACCCTCCGTGACGTTCATCGTTTGGGTAGCAAGCGTAATGGTAACGGTCTGGTCCCCTCCCGTCTGCGCGTCAAGGAGCGGCTTATTGACGTCTGCGAACGGCGTACAATCGCTGTCAGCCTGGTCGCCCCGTTGGAACCGTGTTCTAGGCATCCGGACACCCCGCGCAATTCCGTTCCTTGATCTCCTTGTGGAAGACCAACCCGAACTTCTCTGCTTCTTCCTGTGACACCGTTTCCCCCCGCCGGATTACCGCATGAGGAGGAAACACGACGGGGAGTTCTCGAGACAGGCACCCCACTCGCTGGGGCACTAGGATGAACTCACGTTTCGGTGTCCCACTTCCGCATACCCAATTCGCTCCCTCCGCATAGCTAAAGTACAAGTCATCATACACAAACTCCACACTCCGCCCATCATCATCCACGGCCCACATACGGATCACACCCTTGTCCGGGCTCTCGGCCACGGTCGATGGGTGTCCCTCCCACTCCGTCCAATCCGTGTACTGGAATCGGATCAGCACTTTAGAAGATCCCTGGCACGTTGCGGCGGCTACGAGTGGAAGCTCCGAGGGAGAACGGCAGGATCGACGCTCCCCATCCAATGATGCGCCCGCTGTTCCCCCAGTCGCCCCCAACGTCGCCACGGCTAATGATGTCCGCTACTGCCGCGGCACAAGCACCCGACCCTCCGCCTGTACATTCATCCACCAACTCTGGGTTGTCGGGATCGGCGGTATGTCCGCCGCCGTCGCGGGCACCAGCGATTCCCAACGTTTCAATATCCGCGATGGCATTCGCGATGGCCGTTACGTCCCAAGCTGTCGCGGCGTCGCTTGAGAAGATTTGGGGTGTCCCTCGATGTCCAATCACTTGGTCCGCGTTATTGTAGTGAATGAGACAAGCTGCGATTCGCTGGTCATCTACTTCATTGGTGACCTCGACGGTAATTGCGCCGTTCGCAGGGTGGTCTCCATCGAAGAACTGAAAGATCTTTAAGCGGGAAGTGCCTTCGATGATGTCGTTTATCCTCCGTGTCTCATCAACGCCCACCTCGTACACTGTGTTGCCCGCACCGAGGTCAATCATCGTCGGTTCGTTACTGCTCGGACTAGAGATCCCCACGTATGTCAGTCGATTCACGCCACTAATCGTAGGGGACATTGTAAATGTGAAGCTGCTGGCACCTTGGCCACCGACAGCGGTTACGCGTGGCATCAGGGCATCTCCCCAGCACCGAGCGGTTTCACATCATCCCAAATCTCGGGGTGCTTCTGGAGGTACGCTGCCATGCGTTCTTCGAGCATTCCAATCGTCTCGGCTTGAGTAGGATCGAACTTCTCTAGCTGCTGTGCCGCGATCATCATAGCGCGATACGTTTTGACCTTCTTACGATCTTCGTCCATTAGATAAACCCCTGTGCTGCGAGCCTGAGTTCTTGTAAGTCCTCGTCTACTTCACGCCAACCTGTATCCTGTCCAAGCGCCTGGTGATTCCAGTTGGGATTATCGCGGATGGCTGACAACGTGACAGAGGCGGAAGCACGCGAAGCATATGTAGGTGTAGTGCTCCTAACTGATTCTCCACTATCCGAACCAAGCGCCATCTGATCAAAGGCGTACTGCTGCATCTCTTGGCGAAGACCGGAGTTTGCGCCATCTCCCGCAGGGAAGGATCCAACGAGTGTCGGGAACGCCGCTTCAAGCGCCGTCGAGGCCAGTGGAGTATCCACAAGAGGCAAGACTAATCCCCGCGCTTCAAGTGCCGCCACGGTGGACAGTACCGCGATGTCGATATTACGAAAATCAATGGTGGGGTTGTCGGTCTCATGGTAATACTGTGCAACCGAACCGCCCGCAAAGCCGCGAGACTCTATGTCGAAATCGTTAACATTGTCGTTGGTATCCGGCCCATCAATTGTGTGGTTCCCAATAAACACCAGTAAACTTTCTGCGTCTACGGGGTCGGGCCCCCAGTTGAATGCGCCGTAGGCCAGTACACCATTGTCAGGAGACGGCCACGGGCGGTCACCGGAGCCGTGCCCACTCTGGTACATAAGTTGATTGACGGCGTAGAGGTACGTCCCGTTTTTCCAAAGGGCAATAACACGATCTACGACGTTCATCCAGAAGCATTCGATTATGGCAATGTTCTTGACCGTCGATGGAGCGTTTGATCCGGAGAGCAGAAACCCTTTCACTCCACCCGACGACGGGGTTGGGTTGTACTGCGGTCCTATGATACAGCGGTACCACGTCCCGAAGTTGCACTCGGCTCCAGCCGTATGCAGTTCCCCGTTCGTATACCCCACGTCACAATATTCCCAATACACATGTGACCAGCGGTCGGTCTCCCACGGGGTATCCACGGACGTGTCGGCGTAGACCGGGAGATGGGAAATGGCAATGTTCTTCTCCACTGTCTCCATAAACCCACCATCAATCGACATCTCTGCGCCATTCTCTAGCAGGATTCGGAGTGGGAGCGGGGCCGTATATCCGTGATAGCTCAGATCCTTACTCCAAACTAACTGACTCGTAACGTGACAATCCCCACCAATCTCAGTAAAGATATCAGCGGGGCCGTCGCCATCTGTTTCGATTGCCTGTCGAGGGGAACCTGGGCCAGAATTATTAAGGTTAGTAATGTATCGACGCTCACCACCACCGATCACACTCCCACCCTTCATCGTACGCACGTGCATACCACGGGCAAACGGAAACACCAACTTCTCCCCGAGGGTGCCAAGGATCTTCCTCCCAGACCCCACCCGCCGACTACTGGTGCGGTGCCCCCCGGCTCCATACCCCGTCAACATCTCCGGACCCATGATCATTAGAAGTTCGGCCCCACGCTACGGCGCACCCTCGTACCCGCAGCCACAGGTATAATCGACGCACCCCAACTCACTATGTCGCCCGGAAGAGACCAATCACCGCCAAGGGTGCCACGGCTCGTCGTGTCTACCACAACGGCAATAGTCACCCCCGATCCACTACCAGCACTATCTGCGATGATCTGGCGGTTATCAGGGTCGGGGGTGTGGACATTAGACCCCGTGCGGGCGCAGGTCACCCCAATCGTTTCAAAATCAACAGCGGCATTCGGGATACTCGTCACGTCCCACGGCGTGTCTGCGTCGACCGCTTGCGATTGTGATGCCAAACGGAATAGCGTACTCTGGACCGCTCCACTGAACTGCACAACCACGCCGACGCTATGGCTATCCGAAGCCCCTGTGTTGACCGTTACCACAATCGGCCCGTTGGCAGGGTGGTCTGCTTCCAGGATGCGGAACACTTCTAAATTGGAGGCATCCTGTTCCACGTTGATTACACGGCGGGACGTATCCCCACCCGAATCGTAAATAGTATTGCCCGCCCCGAGGAGCAGTGTTGTGACTAAGTTGGTATCCAGACTATGTACAAAAATCAGAGTACCACGATTGATACCGACGATCGTGATATTGATCGGATAAGTATTAGCATTGCTTGCCCCGCCAGATGCTTCAACTCTTCGCGCCATCTTATGCCTCCCACACCGCTTCGGGTTGGACCTTATCTGTGAACTTCTTCACGAAGCATTCCCAGTTCGTCCACCCGCTCAACTTCGTTCCTTGGGGATCAGGGACTTGGGCCGCAATGATAGCAGCCCAATCAAACGTATGCACGGCCAACGTGGGCGGCGTCCCTGGCGTTGTGGTCGAGGCACCCGTATTGCCAGCGATATAGTCGCCAATCCACGTCGCATCCAACGTGTTGCGTTCCGAAGGGCGAGAGCCAACGTTCGCAATGAGATACGCCTCAACCTGGTCGGTAGGAATCACGTTGCGGATGCCCGGTGGCGTATACGCGAGCGTGGTCGTACTGAAATCCCAACCTTCCGCATTGGTCTGTGCTGGGCCAACAATCGCATAATCGTTGGGTTCACCGGCGCACCCAGGCTTAACACAAACGTCAAGACCGGTGTAGAACAAAAGGCTATTGAGTAGGTCTGACGTGAGTTCAGGATCGGTGTCGATGCCGAATGGATCGTTTGGGCTTTCCGGTCCCCGTTTCGCCTTCCAATTTATGATGTTGATGAACGTGTCCAGTAGCGGAGGATTAGCCCCACCGTGGAAGGAAGGGTTGGGCGAAGAGATGTTGTAGTGCCCAAGATTATAATATGTCCCGCTGTCCCCGTCGCCCGAAGCGGGTGCTCGCTGGGCACCGTGCATGCGCAGGCTCTTGCCCCACACCCCACCGCCAAGCCAGAATCGCCCCGCGAGTGGTTGGGAGAGTAGGAGGTTCGAGTGAGTGGAGTTAGTTCCCCCCGGTCCAGTTATCGAATCGCCCGACCACGCCATCGTAAGATGGTCGTTACCGATATTCACCCCCAACGCTGGGTGCATCACACGGCCCTGCGCCCCCGCCGACTGCATGTGCGTCGGGTAGAGGCCAATGTGTTGTATAAAGCTATTGTCTCCGGTGAGGCGCATAAAGCCATCCCCACCCACCCACGTCCCAGTGTCACTAATAAAGATGACACCCGGCGAAGGTGCCATCTGACCCAAGATCGTCTTGTGGTCCATCATCTGGCTGTCTTCACTTAGGTTCGTCGTGAAGACATACGGACCAGATTTATTGAAAATAATGTCGCAGGGGTTCGCTAGATTGATCGCTATCAAGTACTCCGCAACGGTCTCAACAATTTCGTGTGTCCAACCTGACATACGAACCGCGGGGATAGCATCTGGCGTCGGGCCTTCATACCCTGGCCAATACCGAAGGCGTCCCATCTTGGGCCCCGCTGGCTTTCCGGCGCCTAGCCAACGCCCCGCACGACGGGCTCCGCCCCCAGGGGTAATCATCATCTCCGGCGAGAATTGGACCATCGCCTTAGAACCCCGCCGCGACGGTACGGTAGCGCCGTGTCTTCCCCACCGGATAGGGAAGATCCCCGCCGGACCAATCGTCAAGAGTCTGAGCTGTGTGGTTCAAGTTGAATCCCACGCGGCCACCCACGTACTCCCCATCACTGGCTTCCCCATAGACGACACCGTTAACGATGTAGCGGATCACCGTACCCTGCACTTCGATGCGGAAGAAGTCCCCGATGACCAACGCCGGGGAACCCGCCACCGTATGGA
>SDBT01018979.1_pt1 | contig 10787 bp, 20 predicted proteins | sample 2277101 | NCBI WGS metagenome assembly SDBT01 (sample SAMN10404973, study PRJNA504765) | marine sediment metagenome | isolation source: marine sediment core GS10_PC15, 103 cmbsf | place: Arctic Ocean: Southern Knipovich Ridge | collected 2010 | reverse complement strand
CAGCCCGAAAGCTGGAACAGGCAGCGCTTTTGCAAGGCCGTTTGGATGCTATCACAGCAGCTCTGAAAGGGCCACAGAAAGCAGTTGTAACAGACAAGAGTCTGCTGCCAAAGGACCCAACAACAGCAGCAGGTTTGGCAGATTTGCTCAAGGCTGACAAGAAAGTTGGTGCTGGCATTTCTGGCATTGCAGCTGGTGGCAAGCAAGTAAAGAATGTCATTGTCAATATCAACAGCCTCATTGAATCATTCATTTTAAATGCAACCAATATCACTGAAGGAGCACCAGAAATTGAGAACCAACTGATTGATGTTCTGGTGAAAGCTGTCAGACAATCTGAGGTTGCGCTAAGCAGTGACTAATGGTGGAAGGGAAGAAGATATTCAATTCAGAAGGATCAAGAGATTTCTATTTCCACTGTCCAGGCTGTGAGACCAGTCATAAGTTTTGGATTGATGGCAAGGAGCCATCTTGGACATTCAATGATGATTTTGACAAGCCTACAATCAGACCAAGCTATAAGGTACAGGCAAGACATCTTTGTCATTCATGGATCACCAATGGTGAGATTCATTTCCTTTCTGACTCCACGCATCATTTGAAGGCCAAACTTGTTCCGCTTCCAGATCATCCATTCTATGCCGATCAAGAAGACTAAAGACATTAATGTCATTGTCAAGGAGTACGCTGCACTCCAGAACAAGATACCAAGGCTTGTTGGCAACACCGCTGTGAATACTTTCAAAAGAAACTTTCAAAGGGAAGGATTCATTACAGCAGGAAGGCTGGAGAAATGGATACCACGTGCAGTTGAAACGGTCAAGACAAAAGGGAGAGCCATCTTGGTCCAGTCAGGTGCAATGAAGCGGTCCATCAGAGTGTTGATGCAGATGAGAGGCTTTGTGCAAATTGGCACAGATAAGGTGTACGCATCAATCCACAATAAAGGTGGAAATATCAGAGGAACATTCAAGGTCAGAAAGCACAGCAGGAAAAAAAGAGGCGGGAAACCAACAACGGTCAAAGCACATTCAAGGACCGTTGATATTACGATACCAAAAAGGAAATTCATTGGTCAGAGCACTGCAACATTGATTGCTGTCAATCGTATCCTGATCAGAGAACTAAAACGAATATTAGGATGAGACCAACATTTCAGATCATATCGAAGGAGCTTGATGAGAAGCTGAATCTCAAAGAGGTTATAAAGGAATTCAACAAGTTAGATTACATTGATTTCTTCAATGACCAGTTTTCCATTATCGAGAAGGAGAACCCAATACCATTCCCTGCAATTCTATTAGAGTTCAGTGAAATCCAGTGGAGAACAATCAGCAAGAACATCCAGAAGGGATTGACCAGGATCAGAGTACATGTGGGACAGCAATCCCTCGCTGACACTCACACAAGGTCCAGTGACCAAGAGGCGGCTCTCAAGGTTCTGGATTACTTGTGTGAGGTTCATAAGGTTCTCCAAGGTTTCAGTGGTACAAATTTCACCAGTCTGGACAGGAAGATCACAATACCTGACACCAGCCATGACAATCTAATTATCCACATCATGGAGTATGATACCGAAATCACTGATGCTTCAGCCAATGATGATGCCAAGAAGGAAGAGATCACTGGAGTGACACCAGAGGTAGAGAAGCAAGCCGTTATACCAGCGAAAGAGATTGGTGCTGAGTTCCCGCTGGTGGAAACAAAAGAGTGTTGATCTGTTGAATTTACAGGTCCAGGTTAGGCTTCAGATTCAAACTGCAATTCCCCTTGAGTGACCTCTGATTCGTGCTTGATCTTCAACTGGTCCCTGATGATTTTCAAGAGTGTATCTTCTTCCAGAAAAAACTCTTCCCACACCAGTTTGTGCAGGACAAAGTTGATTCTCAGATTCTTCTTGTTGAACCAATAGTTGTACCTGTCAAATATCTTTTTATTCCGAGCTTCCAACAAGCTCTTGCTTTTTCGGGGCATAGTAAACTTCCTGTTTTAGTGATGCAATTTTTTGATCATTCAGTGAAACTATTGAACTGACAATTGCCTTTGGATATATTCCCATCTGGTCCATACACATGGACATGTATATGTTAAACGCACATGCCTGTGGAATGGTCATTGTTACTGTTGCCTTTGGCTTACTCTCAAAGGTCTTCAGATGAAGGATTTTTATTATCTCAGCCCAATGCCAAGCAGCCATCACCCATTGTGTGGTGGGTGCATAGGCTGTGTTCATTATAGTCATAATGTGATAAAGCTCTCTGAGTTCATCACGTTTCAATTGGTGTTTGATTTTCATGGGTCTATGGTTTTAGGTATCCAGTCAATAACATTGCCAATGCGGTCCTTCTTGACAACAAGTTTGCAATTTTCTCTAAGGTGTCTTTGATAGTCCATCTGCTCCTTTGATGAGAGCTTGTTGAAATGTTCTTTGTTCCATCCCATTGGATGAGCCAGTGGATTATTTGAACGGGTCTTTACCAACATTTTAATGTCGTTGATCCTTCCACCATAAGTGCCAATTGTTTTGTTCTTTGACCACCATTCTGTGGAGTCAAAGAAGGCTTTGATCAAGTCTTCAGAGAATGGTACATTTTTAGTTTTGGAAGGGTCTTGTTGGCTTATGATGTACCGTTCACCATATCTCTCTCTGTATTGTTCACACCACATGACAATCTTCTGGTGAGCTACCTGAATTTTAATGGATGCAATGTCAACTCTATTTGAGTCACCGGCAAGATTCACCACCAATTGTCCAGGCTTAATGAAGCGTTCTTCAAACGGCATCATAGCAAGAGCAGCCTTATGGACAAATGGATTGAACTCTGGTGGCAATTCAATTGCTCTGATGAATCCATTTACATATATCACTATGATCTCACCTGTGAAGAGTGTTGGTGCCTTGATCCCATATTTTGAAACAACCTCTTTCATCACTGATATAATGCCATTACAAACTCATGTGCAATTTCAATGATCATCATTGCGTGTTCTTCCCTTGGTTCTGTTGGCTCTGGATGAGCAAGGCACAGATTGACCACTTGCTCAATGGCATCTGGATTCATACGGCAAACCTTGGCATATAGTTCACCGGCTTCCATTGCTGTTGGAATCTCTTGAGCAAGTTCCATCTTCTGGCAGTGAGCAAGCAACTCAGGATAGCTTTTGAATTTCATCTTTTTCCGGTAGGTATTTCTTGGTGTGAATTCAGGTATGTTTCACTGTCACCATGTGATGGCTTGCCATCTTCAAGGTTTTCAATCTTGGTTCTACAGTTCTTCAGTTTGATCCGCATATTGTTTTGCTCACTCAGTTGCTCTGGAAGATCATCGGCTTTGTAATCAATCTCAAAGTCTTCAATCTGTAGCCTCAATGAAGCCCTTTGCATTCTGAGATTATGTAGCACATCTGCTGTGCTGATCTTCTTGGTTGACTTGATTTGTTCTCTATGTTCAAACATGTTTCAAATGGTATTCACGTAGTTTCTCAAATTGGTGGATTGCCTTGGTGAGTTCTTGCTCAGTCAGGTTGTTCAGGGTTTTCTTGGTGCTGCTCTTGTCACTCAGCAGAAATCCATTGATCAGTTCAATGTCAATCTTGCCATCTTCTCTGGTCCATCCCATGTCATGGCAGATGCCAATGATCTTCCTTCTCATCACATTCTTCTTGTCAATACCATTGACATCCTGTGCATTGAGATCATTGATCAATGAACCACATTCATCAACGGCCATTTCATGTGACTTGCTGGTCCTTCCACCAGTGTACTGGAGAACTAACTCAGCTTTATGAGGCCACAGATTCAGCTTGGTAATCAGCTGGTGAAGTCTTTTGTTTTGTTCAAGTGTTCTCTCTTTCATTTATTTGTGATTGGTTAAATACATGAAGTCCCAAATCGGGATGCACACAATTTCTGAGTATCTGTGCAGGGCAATGATTCTTTTGATAATACAGGTTTCCTTTATAATTCAAACCCAACCACTTCTTCATTTCTTCAGCAGCAGCTACATTGCAGTTTGTTATAAAGCCCTTTGGACTTGGAACTTCAATTTTGGAAATATCGAAGTTGCTCCAGAAATAATGCCTTCCCAATATAGCTGTTGGTTCTATCAACGGCTTATAGTATGGTTTGACATTTTCAACGACCCAAGGGCCAACATGAAAATGGGTTAGGAAAATAATCTCTTGATAAAGCCTCATGTCTGGATACCTTCTTAGTTTGTGACGGGTGGCTTTGACCATTCTGCTATGTGATGGACATGGGGGGCTGCTCCATACAAAATCGAATAAGTCATGATTCTTCAGCAAGTATTCGTGAGCATCGGCCAGGATCATCTTGTCATGTCCAAAGTTATACTGATATGCTGCTGCTATTTTTGAATCTTCTTCCACAGCTGTCACTTCAACATCCTGCCACTTTTTACGATTTCCACCAACACCACTATATGCGTTAAGAACTTTCTTCTTCATTCCTGTGGTGTTAAGTTATCATCTTCTGGTTCTTCCATCCATCTCCTCTGGTTGATCACAACATAAGATGTTGGTGTAATTAGAGCATGTGAACCTGTAATTATATGACATGCACAATTAGCTTGAAGAGCTGTTCTGTTTTCGTCTGAATACATCACAGTGATCTGTGATGCAGGGACGGGTTGTTTACAAACGGTGCAAATCATGGTTTGATGTCTTTGAAGATAATAGTTATCAGTTCATTTTGCTTGTCTTTGAAGTCAGCAATTTTCTCAAGAAACCTTATAAGTAATTTAGATATAAACAGTATCAACTTTTCAATAATTAGTAGTGGTAGATTAACGCACAGCAGGATTAGGCTGATTAATAATAACAATCCAATTGTTACGATGCTTTTCAAAATTGATTTCATGTTTCTATTTTTTAGTTATTAAAGGAAGAGAAGCGGGCTTCCCACACCAGATGTGTAAACAAACCCACTGGAGTTCAGTGCAAGCACTGAGACCCGCTTCTCTAATCTTTCAGCCAGTAATGTTTGGACCAGATTGCATTTCGGTCTTGATGCTCACAAACTCCATTTCAGTACCTTCAGCCAACCGATCAAACCATGATTTTGCAGCTGACTCAGTGGGCTGAACTGTTATCCTTGATCGGACTGGTCCGTTGGGTTTGGGTCTGTACTTTACTCTGTATGTAGTATTCATCCGTTTCCTTTCTTTTTAATTTGCGTTACCTTTCCAGGTTTAATTTTAGTGAACTTTTTAGCCTTAGCTCTGGCTTGTCCCTTGGACTTGGCTGACACATTCAACACCAGATTTCCAACCAGAGTGCCATCCCACAAAACATCATACTCCACTCTGAAGCTCTTGTTCACTTTTGGGTTTGAAAACAGTCCCATGCTATACTGATGCTGGTGCAGATTCTTCCTTCTTCAATTCAATGAAAAAGCTTTCATCTTGAATGATTTGCACACCAATGGTTTTGAGAAACACATCCATGTCCTCATTGTCCCTGTCAGCAATCAACTTGTCTTTCATAGGTGTCAGGGTTTCCTTCACATAGTCAGGTGCTCTTTCCTTCATCAGCTCTGTCACAGAAGCCCACGTGTGTCCTCTAAGGGTCTTTAGCTTAGGTTGTCCGGTCCTGAAGCCAACAGTGCCATGAGCCATGTCCATGCTCTTCTTTGAGGCAAAGAGATCAGGATTGGTTTCAGCCCACATCTGGACTTTCTTGCCTTCCTCTTCCTTGGTGCCACCAAGCAACTGAAGCTCTTCAGCATGTTTGTTTCTGATCTCTGTGATCTTCTGATCCATCTTGGCTGTGATCTCTTCAACCTTGGCATCAGCAGTGGCATAATTTGACAGAGCTTCCTCGGCTTGCTCCACCGTTTCAGGTACTTTGATCAATGGTTTTGTTTCACGCTTTTTTGTCTGTGTCATGTTACTCAGTTTAGTGATTTATATAGTTGGTTAATTTCAGTATTTAAGGTGATAAGGATTTTCTCAACTCTCTTGATCACATCATCATATTGCTCTCTTACATCCTTATCCCATGCCTTATTATTTTGAAGCGTTGATCTAAGGTTGCTATGTACCACTAAGATTTGTCTTCTTGCTAATATCTTGCTGTTGTACAGTTGCGCCTTCTCTTCGTCTGTCAGGGTTTGAATTGTCATATTGTATTGATTTGATTAGTGATCTGATCATTATTTCATAGGACTCTTCAAGGACATTTGAATGCTCCTTGCACTTCAAGGATTCAACTGCATGATACTCCTTCATATAGAAATCTCTGGCAATCTTCAGCTGCCTTCTATTGAGACCTTCCTCTTTCTCCATTTGATTCAAAAACTTCCTGTCTCTGGTGATCCATTGTTGTCTCCACCAACTCCACAATCTCTGATGAGAAATCAGTTGGTCAACACTCCACTGGTCCAGCATCAGAATCTTCTTCAAGTAGTCCAGGCATCCATCAATTTGAAGCATGAAATACTCATTGTCGGAAAGCCTCAAGAGCTGCTTGATCTGCTCTTGGACCTTCCTGTGTTTCTGCTGTTGGTCCTTTATATAACTCATGCTGCAATGTGGTCTTTCTCACCAACCTGTAAATTCTCCATGATGTCCAGATCAACAGCTCCTTCAGCTGCTCTGTTTGCATTTCTGATCAGTGCCTTGAGTGTGCCGTAGTCTTGAGCATGTCTGGCAATGTACGACACAGCATCTTCATTAAGGATGCCATGATGCTGGCATATCTCTTTGACAATCTTTTTGCTTGGCTCTTTGAGTCCAAGCCAGTACTCAATTCTTCTTTTGAATTCCCTGAATCCAAGCTTGTTCCTTGAAGCCATCCTGTCAATATAGAGCTTCAGATAAGTGGTTCCAGAAAGGACAATGCCACAGCTGCCTTCGGTCTTATCATAGATCAGTTGAAGCAATGAATAGATGGAGTTCTGGACCTTGCCAAAATCATCAAGGATCAGCAGTGGATTCTTTTTCTCATTCAGCTTTTTGATAACCGCATCCAGCATCCATCTGATGGTTCCTTCTTCATTGACATTCATTGCAAAAAGAATTGACCTGAGAAAGTCCTTCGGTCTCATGGTGATGTCACAGAGCACATAAAAGACTTCAGGATTTCTGTCAGCATATACAGTCAATGTGGTTGATTTTCCAAAGCCTGATGCAGCTGAACAAGCCAGGAAACGCTTGTAAATTTTAGCATCATCACAAAGGGTGGTGAGCAACTTGAAATTGTAGGTTGCGAAGATCATCCATTCCTCAATCTTAGGTCCAAATCTCTTGTCCAATTCATTCCATTTCTTCTCGCTCACCATGCTCCACTTATCATCATTCAGAACATTGATCAACTGAGCAGCTGACATCTTCACATCCTTGGCAAGCTCATTCTGGCTTAGCTCCTTGTTGTGTTGATACTTGATCAGTCCTTTAACAATTGTACTCTTCTTTTGGTCTTCCATTTTGTGTGGGTTTTAAATGGTTATTAATAAGGGTTTTCTTGGTAATAAGGTACATATCTCTTTCTGGTATTTCCAGCCAGAGTAAGCAATTGAATGTTGTCAATATGATAGCCTTGATCATTGTCTCTTCTGTCAATGCTCATTGAGGTTGAAGTCTTTCCTTTGCCTTCCATGTAAGCATCAATCAAGTGCCAATTTCTGAACTGCTCCAGGGTCAATGAGAAGTCATGTCCTCTTCTCTTGGCGTTCTGCTTCAGGTTATTAAAGGCATAGCAAATTGGATTGCTGATGGCGAACTTTCTGGCTGCACAACAGTGACAATAATTGCGTGACTTTCGTGCATGTTTGGTGCAGCGGTCAGTGAGGCAAAGACCCTTGGGCTTCTTGATCTGTTGGTGCCTGTTCATTTCAAGTGGATTTCATGTGCCTCAATTGCATCTTTCAATGCTGACAAGATTTTTGGTGTGGATATATATGTTTTGTACATTCTTTGATATAGCTCTTCAGCAACAACTCTGACATCAACCTTTGGTGCTACACCATTCAACAAAACTCTTTCATCACCAGCTTTGACCAGGATTGGCATAGACTCTTTTTTATTACCGCTCATAGTTCTTCCTCCAATGTTTTGAATTCTTCCAGCATCGAATCAATGACTTGGCAGATGTAGTGATCACTGGCATGATCATCAGGAATAATCTTCTCATTCATGCACTTTTCTCCATCTACATCACCGATCAATTTTATCTGGAAACCAGCATGAAATAGCCTTCCCATTTCAATGATATATCCCAACCTCATAACCTGATCCAGTTTCATCATAGCTTGTGAGAGTGGAACAGATTTGATAGGGATTCTTGGTGGTGCTGGCTCTTGACTTTCCCATTCAATTTCATATCCAAGTTGCACCTCAATTGCCTTCCTGATCTTGTCATTATTGGCATAAACCTTATACTGTCTCATTTCATCACCAGGCAGGATGTCCTTCTTTTTCCTTTTGTCCTTGATAGGTTTCTCTGTCCATTGAAGTTCAAACACTGCATTCGGCAAAAAGATGTTGCAGATCACTGCAAAATCACTTCCTGTCATTTGCAGTATTGCTGTTTTAGGTCTTGAATTGTCTTTCATATTGCTTTCAGTTTAGGGTTTTTTTCTTCAGCTGATTTCAACTTGAACATCATTATGATTGATATTGCTGCTGAGTCCAGAAGGAACTTGTCAAGCTCTTTATCATCACCAAGATCGAGAAGGTTCAGCTCGTTCAATCTCTTGATCAGGCTCTTGCTATATTGTTCTTCATTATCACTGGCAATTTCAATGGAAATCTCATTGCCTCTTGCAATGACTTCCTTGACAATCTGATTGAGTATTTTGGTTTCTATGATCATATCAGGCCACCTTCGTTCTGTTCACCGTAGATTGAACCACCAGACTTTGGTGTGCTCTTGAGTACATCTTCAGCCTTGTTCAGACCGTCTTTAACTATTCCAGCCATTGCCACAGGTGCCTTGATATATCCTTCAGCATCTATGACACCAAGCTCTTCCAAAAGCATATCATCCTGATTGTTGGCTCTCTCAATTTCTTCCAGAATCTCAGTGGTCCTTTCAGTGAATCCTTTGATGAATTTACCATCACCTTCCTTCATGTCAACCATTGCCATTGGTGCCTCAATCTTCAGCTGAGCCATGTGAACTGGTTTGTCATTCTGATATAGGTAGATGAATTCATGGTCAGAAGGATCAAATTTCACTTGGAATTTATCATCAACATGACTGATGTGGAACTGTTTGTCAGGCTGATTGTTGGCATCATAGACCATGTAAGAATACTTTTTGCCACTGAACTGGAGTGTCATGCCATGCCTTGTGTAATGGATTTCAGAGCGTTCACCTTTCTTTGCCATCTTGAATTTCCAGAAGAGATTGATCTGATCCATGATTTCAAGGTTCCTTTCCCTTGGTGAGCTGATAGAATACTTCTCAGTTGGTGTCTGACCATCAGCCATGACTCTCTCATTCCAGGCTTTGATTGCTGTTTCAATTTGAACAGTCACACCGTAGATGTCAGGGATGGCTTCTGGATGAGCTTTCAACCACTCTTCATTGACCCTGCTGTTCTGTGTTTTTGCTGTGATGTTACCACCAGAATGATTGTCAAAATACTTCAAAATCTGCCTGTTGAAATGACCGAAAAGAGGCTCAATGATCTTGGCTTTTGCATTGCCTACTTTGGTGCTGGTGGCATAGAGGCTAATTCTTTTATACCATTCCATCATCTGGTTGCTCTTGATGGCTGATGAGTTGTCAAACTGCAACTGAAGTGGAAGAGTTTTGTTGGTGCAGCAAGCGTGTTTCAAAGCATTAAAAACAAGTGACTCAGTTTCAGTCTGTCCTAAAGAGTAGCCAACTACCTTCCAACTGCAACAGTCAACCACAAAAAAGCCGTAAATTCTCTTCCTTATGTTCTTTCCATCGTTGTAAAAGAGTTCAATTGGTGTGCCATCCATGACCCACATGTCATTTCTGAAGGTTGGTTTCTTCCTTGAAATGGTCAGTTCTTGATGATGTTTGAAGAATTGGATGCCATGCCGGTCTCTCATGCACTGCATCTGGACAGTTGGTTGTGATAAGTATGTTTTAACCAGGGATAAAGAGACTTGCTGCCAAAATTGCTTGGCTGCAATGAGGTTGAATTGATAGTGAATGTGAGTGAAGTGGAAAGCATTGTGTTCTCTGAAGAGCTTTCTGAGCAATGCCTTCTGTGTTTCACCAAGTTTTTCAGCCAGTTTGTTGCCATATTTCTTACTGATTAAGCTCTCTCTTCCTTGCTCACTGAACAGCTTGATCTTTCTCTGGAGTACTCTGACATTGTTCACTCTCATTCCCTTGATCTGGTGCTCTTGTAATGTGTCCAAAACACAATTGAGAAGGTCAGCCTTGCTGTTGAATCCATACACCTGAGCATCCTTCTTGCCTTTGATTGCAACACAGAGCTTCAACCAGGCTGATGCTTTTGCCAATTCTTGTGCATCGGTCTCTGAGATATGTGGATTGTCTTGGAAATATTGAGTGTCTGAAAGGGAAGGTGTGATCTGGTCTGCAAGAGATATGGTTGCAATGGTGGTCTGAACTCCTTGGTTGGTCTGATTCTGAACGCTGGCATGATCATGGACATCACCAAAATGATCTGTGAGTTGCTTCTTGTAGGTGCCAGTCAGTGCTTCATGGAGCACCAGCAACCTTCTTTTATCATCAGGGTCTTTGATTACTTGCCAGGATTTTGAGCCTCTGGAAGCACCTGTGAGAATTGTGTTTTTTTGGATACCTGCTGATGTGAAATC
>SDBT01018978.1_pt1 | contig 10787 bp, 9 predicted proteins | sample 2277101 | NCBI WGS metagenome assembly SDBT01 (sample SAMN10404973, study PRJNA504765) | marine sediment metagenome | isolation source: marine sediment core GS10_PC15, 103 cmbsf | place: Arctic Ocean: Southern Knipovich Ridge | collected 2010 | reverse complement strand
ATAGCCCCGCGATTGGCGAAAGTTGTTCGCGGCGGGCTTGGTTTTGCCGGGCCGCCGGAAGACAGGAGCTTTGATGGCGTTACCGATTGGAACAACCGCACGCAACCTGGAATCGATCGGCCGATGGATGTTGGTAGGCGTGGTGGTTTGCGGCATGGGGATGGCGTGGTGGCCTGGCTACGCGGTTTGGGGCGCCTTGTCGATGGCGTTGCTGGTGGTCTGGACGGTGTGGCTTTTGTGGCGGACTGTCGGGGCGGATCGATCCGTCCCCGCGCATCCGGCATATCTGGTGCTGGCCGGGCCCGCGATCATTCTAATGTACCACGCCGGGCGAACCGGGCTCGGTGCTGTGCCGCAACAGCAGGCGAATCTGGACGGGGCGCTGGATATGTCGATGCTCTTCCATCTCTGGCTGCTGGCGACGGGGATATTGCTCTGCCAGAGTTTGCTGGGGCGAATTACGCGACACAGAATCGTCGTCAGCGTATGCGGAGCGGCGATGATGTGCAGCACGGTGCTCGCCGTTGCGTTCGGCCGATCTGGGCCGGTCTCCAGTGCGTTAGGCTTCGTGGGCTTTGCAGGCGTGGCGGTCTGGCTGTCGCCGCTGTGGATGGCCGACATGCAAGATACGCCGATAATGTCCCGCACTTATAAATCGCTACGTCTGGCCAGGCTGGCCGCTGCGGCAGTGGCGTCGGCAGCACTGGCGTGGTTGACGCCGGTAGAGGCGGTGGTTTCCATTGCAGTGGCGGGTGCGGCTGTGTCGCTGGCAATGGTGATTCGTGCTCGCGGGCGAATGAAAATAGTGGCTATCGCAGCCTGCATCGCTTTGATGCTGGGCCTGTCGGCGTGGGGCTTGGCGTGGTGGAGCGATCTGCCGACCATTCAAGTCAGCGCCTTCGGCCAGGGCGAGGGGGTTTTCGCCCATCTTTCGGCACGCGATCCGTCGCTGGCTATCCTGGCTGGCGCGATCGGTTGGGTTGGCTTGGTCTGGCTGGCCGTCGGGGTGCTGGCGAGCGTAGTCTATCTTCTGGTGGCCGCACGAAAGCAAGCGGACAGGTCTTGGCCGGGCGGGGTCGTGTGGATCGTAGCGGCGATGCTGGCCGGCTGCGCCATGCTGACGCGCGCGGGGCTGTCCGTGCCGTCGGTGACGCTGGCGGTGGCGTTTACCTGGGGTGTGCTGCCGCCGGTTTTCGACCGCCCTGAGCGGCGCAGAAGCGGGGCGGTCGTCCTGATCGCCCTAGTGGTGCTCCTGGCGATGCTGGGCCTGGCCAGGCATGGCGGGTTGCCGGGGTGGGCTTCACTGACAATGGGCGGAGGGAATTTACTGCATTCGGTGACCGGCTTTTTCATGGGGCTGGTGCTGGCCTGGTTGATGGGCTCGCGAAGCGTTGCCCTCGGGCTGGTTGCCCTGGCTTTGGCGGCGCTGGCAGGCGGGGCTGGCGAAGCGCTTCAGAAATTCGCCTCGCAGCGCAATGTGGAAATGAGCGATTGGATAGAACACGCAATCGGCACGGCCGTCGCCTTGCCGCTCTACCTGTTGTGCATCGGCTCGCGCTGCTGCGAGTCGCCAGACGCACGTCCGCCGGGCTACTTGGCCGACCGGCCGAACGATCACTTGCCGATCTGAGGCGCCAAGCCCTTCGGCAGTTTTTCAAACTAGATCTGTGGCGCCAAGCCCTTCGGGAGTTTATCCAACCCGATCTGCGGATTGGCCTGGAACGGGTTGTACAGCGGGTCGCCGATCAGCGTCATTCGCCAGCTAGCGTTCGGTATCGTTCGCCAGTAGCACTCGGCCAGCGTGAACTTGCCCGTCATCAGGAGCAGGAAGAATTCTTCCGGATTTGGGAAGGCGCCCAGCAGCGGTTCGGCAACGGCGCCGATAGTGGCAGCCACACCGTTCTGGATCATCTTTACACACCACTGCCGGCTGTCGGGTTTGCGAAGATCGGTCGCTTCGAAGCTCGCGATGTGCCAGCCCACCGCCCCCTCGGACCACATGAACGCGGGCACGTATCTGCGCAGGCTGTACCAGCCGACGTAGAGGGCTGCCTGCGGGCAGGTGTTTTTCTGAAAGACGGCTTTTTTGTTATCGTAGACCGCAGGGAATTGGGTATTTTTGCGCACCAGGGAATAAAGCAATTTGAGATGTTTGTCGTAATCGGGCACCTTGCCGCCGGCGTCGATGTAGAACGTGCCCTTCAGCCCGGTTTTTTCGACGGCTACCGAGACCTTGATGATCCGCATGGCGTCGATCGAACTCGGGCCGTCAATTCGGGCGGTCATCAGGGTGGGCGGTATTTTTTTCCCGCGAAGCTGCGTCTGCATTCGCCAGAACAGCGGGTTGAGGCTCACGCCCTTCAAGTCGTATTCCGGCCACCACAACAGGGCCAACTCGCTGTCGACCGAGGCATCGGCGGCGCTGCGAATTCGTTCCATTGGCTTTTTCTTTACTTTGTTCTTTTTGGCGGTTTCTTTCGGCTCGCCGACTATGGCGCTGGCGGACGTGTAGATCAGGCTCGCTCCGCCGATCGAATCGAGTAATTTCAGATGCTCATTCGCCTTGGCCTTGTCGATTTTGGCGGATTCCATTTCTTTGAGTTTCTCTTCCGCTTTGGCCAGCACCTTTCGCAGATTGACCGTCGATGGCGCGCCGGGTGGGGTGGCTTTTTCGATAAACGCGATCAGGCCTCGAACCCCGCCTATGTCCAGATGCAAGGCCATCAATTGGCGCGAAGCGATCATCTGTTTGTCTGGCGAGTCGATTTTCTGTAATTGTTCCTGTTTGAGTTGCGAGACGATTGCGATGTCTTCGATGAGCTTATCGTGCGTCATCAGCGGCGGGGCCGGCGCGTGTGCTGGCCCCTCGAACAGATCTCCAAGCGGGCGGAATCTGTCCGTCTTGGGCTTGGGAAAATCACTGCAGACGCTTCCCATAAGCAGGCGGTCGCTCGCAAGGCGGTAGTGTGCCCGCGCGGCGGCGGTGGTGTACAGAGCGCTGGCGGGGTGGGGCGGTGGTTTGCGACCGGCTGGCGTGGACACAGGCCCACTCACGCGGACGGGAACGCCCCACATCAACGCAATGCATCGAATCTGCGGGGCGATCTTGCGTTCGAGCATGGCTTGGCGAAGAGGCAGGGCGATTCTCTTGTCGTAACCCACCCGGCTGATGCCGTACGCCTTCGTCGTCTTGAGTTTCACTATGTTGGTCGCTGGAATGTTGCGCAGGCGGGCATACGTTTCGGCCAATTCGACCGATTCGGGTAGCCTGGCGTTTGCGACCACTAGCACCTGCTGCGGAGTCAGCGCCGCGGCAGAGGCGGTCAAGGCAGCCAGTACCAGTCCAGCTATCCACGTCGAACATGTTTTTGAAATCATCGATTCCTCATTTTCTCGCCGTCTCTGCAGTATCAGACACTCCAGAGAGGCGATGGGTAGATATAAAGCCACAATACTGTAAGATATCCTCCGTATGCAAAAGATGTTTTGTTCGAATTTGGCGCTGGCGCGATCGAGCGGCCGCGCTGTCGGCTAACATGAGTGAGCAGAGATCGACCATGAAGCGATACCTGATATTAAGCCCACTGATTTTCCTCGTGGCTGGCTGCCCTGTCTATCAGTCGCAAGATACGCCCGTTGCAGCCACGCTCGTTCGCCACGAACAGACGAGAGATAAGTACTGGTCATACGTCCCGAGCTACTACAAAGCAGACCGTGACTGGCCTCTGGTAATTACGCTGCACGGAACGTATGGGTTCGAGTCCAGCCGACTCCAGATCATGGAATGGAAGAAACTTGCCGAGGAGAAGGGCTTTATCGTGGCCGCCCCGGCTCTGCGGAGCGTGCAGGGAATCCTGCCGGTCAATAAAAAGCTCTGGTTCAATGATCTCAAGAAGGACGAGCGTACCATCCTGGCCGTGCTCGAGGAACTCTCCGCCAAGTACAACATCGACGCGAATTCAGTCTTGCTGAGCGGGTTTTCGGCAGGGGGATATCCGATGTATCACGCCGGGCTGAGGAATCCGGAGAAGTTCAACATGCTCGTGGCGAGAGCATGTAACAGCGACTTAAAATTGTTTGAACGCATTGAACTGACGGACGCGGCTCGCCGCATTCCCGTGCGCATTTTCTGGGGCAAGGACGATCTCAAGCCCATCGCCGATCAGTCATGGCAGGCGTTCCGCTGGCTGCGGCAACACGGGTTCCGCGACGTAGAGCGTGAAAAGACTTCCGGTGGTCACATTCGCCGGCCGGAACTCGCCTATCGATATTGGCGGAATAGGCTGCCGGAGCGGCATCGCAGGTGAGAGGGTGCTAGAGCACTGTTCTTGTTACAGAAAATTCTTGTCGCTTCTTTGCTACTGCAATGTCATGGCTCATCGTCCGGCTGCATCGACATAGTCACGGCTATGTCTGCTTCGTAAGTCCTCGCTCCAAGGCATTTCGCTACGCCCTGACGCGATAATTATTCTACAAACTACTCTATCATCTTTCCCTTTTGACCTTGCGGTTCAGTGCCCTCTCGTAGGTGGGCATCACGCCGTTGGTGACGCGAATATTGCTGACCCTGGTGGTTCGGCGGAACACGACGTAGGCGGGTATTTCTTCTTTGGGGATTTTATAGACCCAATCCACAGTCAGGTTACCTCGCCGCGGTTCGCTGCGGGATAGGATCAGCGAGCCAGGCAGCGCATGGCCCTCATCCTCGTCTATGACGGCGTGGGCCTTCCACTGGCCATTCAGGAACGTCAAGTAGGCAACCGGGTAGTAGCTGCGGTTCGCGTTGGTCACCAGGCGAAAATGTGTGCCCGGCAGATACCAGTCAAAGTCGGAGTTGTTTTCAGAGTGAATATTCCGCGCATTGGCGTCCACTGAAGCGCGGAGGACGAAATCACGGGCGGTGGCCGAAGTAGGCATCAGCGGATAGTCCGGCACGTCTTTTCGCCAGCGTCCCTGGGCGTTCGAAGCCGGCGGAGGGAAGTACCCAGTAACGTCGCGAATCGACTCGGGCTGTGCGTCGGTTCGGCCGTTCTTGCCGGCGGTGTTTCGCTCGCAGAACAGCTCTAGCAGCAAATCGTCGTGCGCGTCGCTGAAGGAACTTTCACCACTGAGCGAACCGGCCGAGAGCATGCTCACCATGCCTACGGTGAACTGGTCGGGGCTGAACGGCGCGATAGACTTGCGGCGTTGGAGCGACGCGTCGAAGGGTTCGTACCCCAGGACGCTTTCGCCGAAGGGCATCATTTGGATCGCCACGGCCAGCGTGCCCACCATTATCATGCCGGTAATCAGGCCCAGAAAGCCTCCGGCGATTCGGTCGGCCCAGACGCCCATTACGACGTTGCCGGGGACGTATTTGTCGAAAGCAAATCGCAGGCCAAACAGCGGAATAACGAACAGAACGACAAGCGCCAGTCCGTCCGCGCAGGCCGGCTGATCTTCGTACAGCAGTTCAGCGATCGGCTGGTAGTACAGAAACGCCGCCGTTGCGCAGATGATCGACAGAATCGTCATGATCATAGCGCTGAACAGCCCCTGAATCACCTGGTAAAAGGCGATTGCTAGGATCAGAACCAGTGCGATGAGAGTAAGTACCATATTCGGCTCCCACTCCGTGGCGTATCGCCAGGGAGGTTGCTATTTCTTACGTTGCGAAACGCGGACTACTTCCTGTATCGAAGTCTCTCCGGCGATGACTTTCCGCAGTGCCTGCTCCTGCAGGTACAGCATGCGTTTCTTCCTGGCGGCGGTTTTAATCTGCGACAGCGAACCACCAGACAGGATCAGCTTGAGGATATCATCGTCGATTTCCAGTAATTCAAAAGCGGCAGTGCGACCCACGTATCCGCTGCCCTGACAGGTGTGGCAGGTGTAGGGCTTGCCCTTTTCGTCGACCAGGGGCTGCGATGGCGGTCGGTAGAATACCTCGGCCTGGTTGATGGGAATATTCACTTTCGCCAGCAGTTGCGGGTCGGGCTTGTAGGCCTCGCGGCAGGTCAAGCACAGCTTACGCAGCAGTATCTGGCAGAGCACGCCGCGAAGGTGCTTGACTGCGCCTGGGTCTCCGCAGAGTTTGACCCACTTGGCCAGGGCGGTGAACGAATCTCCCGCCTGCATTGCCAGCATGATGGCTTTGTTCTCTGATACGGCGGCGAGGCGTTTGCCTGCTGCCGGGTCTTTGCAGCGGTCCACCATCAGAATGTCCGGATCACGGCGGAGGGTCGTCGCCAATAGGCTGTCCATATTGGCTGCGTCGTCGTAGGAATTCTGCGTGATGTTTTCCATGTCGATTTCCGGGTTGTTCTCAAGCGTGGTCAACTGCTTGATGAACGCATCCTGATCTCGAAGCAGCGAGTAGACCGTGCTGGTGATTCCGCTGCCCGGGCGTCCGGAAACGATAAACAGTCCAGTCGGCTGGGCCGTGATTTCGCGGATTCGCTTGAGCATGTCATCATCCATGCCCAGCAGGTTTATATTGGTTTGGAGATATTCCTGCACGATGCGCATCCGCAGTCGCTGGCCAGTCGTCTTGCCGGCGACTGCCAGGTCGACGTCGATCGGCGCGCCGACCAGGTCGGCTGTGATCCGCCCCGTCTGCGGGCGACGTCGTTCTTCGACGTCCATTTTCGCCATTCCCTTGAGATATTGAATAATTGATTCGCTTTCGGAAATCGCAATGGCGGTCTGGTCGTTCACCATGCCGTCGATGACGAATCGCACTCGACTCATCTGCCCGGCCGGGGCGACGTCGGCTTCGCTGGCGCGGTGCCAAAGAACCTCGTACAGCAGGCTCTGGGTAAGGTTGTAGGCTTCGATCTCGCCATCTTCGGCGGTTTCCGGATCGGGTGGGAGGATCAGCTGATTGTTGGCGCCGTACATTTTCAGCTTGGTGACGACTTTTGCCTTCGATCCACCGCCTTTGCCCATAAGCAGGGCTGTCAGCGAGATTTTTTCGTTTTCGCCGACGCGGCCGTTGCGGTAGATGAGAAAGGCGACCAGGACCGAAATCAATGCTACCAGATAGACGCTCACCCCAGCTGCGAAGGCCGGCAGAATCATCCACAGCAGAAATCCCACGCCGCCGACGGCCAGCATCACCGTGCTCCAGACATTCTTGGGCGCCCGCACGTGTTTCGAGTCGCGGTGCACCCATGTAGAGGAATAGGCCCAAGGAGCTATCAATATTAGCATTGCGACCATTTTGATGATCGGTATGTACATACCGACGCCCTGTGCGAGCAGGCCTGCCTGCTCGGTGCCGGCAATGGTCCGGCCCAGCAGCCCACTGGCTTCGATGGGGCATATGCCCGCGATCAGTTCGATCATTCGTTGCTCCGTCTCATGCGGCGTTTAATGCTTCCGGCGCGTCGGAGCGCCGGACGACAGGTTATTGCGCGTATATGTTAGACAAATTCAACTGCGCAAGCGAGTTTTCCTCGTCACACAGACGTCTTTTTACAGTTGCGAAATTCGCTACCCTCGCCCGATCAGCCCGGCGTGCTTGGTCGAGATGCCCTTGAGCATCATCTTCAATTCGTCGGCGTTGGGCGCAACGTCGTAGGCCACCTGCGGGTCGATGTAATCCTGCTCGATCAACTCCAGCAGGCTCTTGGTAAAGCTTTGCATGCCCATCGTTTCGCTGGCGCGGATCGCGTCGCCCAGATCGCCGTCTCGTTCGTCTTCGATCAACTGGCGGACCATGGGGCTGGCGATCATGACTTCGACGGCCGGCACACGGTCCAAACCTTTGTGTACGCTCGGAAGCAATTTTTGGCAAATAATCGCCTGTAGGTTATGCGCCAGCGACTGGCGGAACGCGTCGCGGTTTTTCGGGCCTATCAGGTCCAAAATGCGCCCGACGGTCTGTGCTGCGGTGGACGCATGGACCGTCCCCATCACCAGGTGTCCGGTCTCGGCTGCCTGGAGGGCTGCCTGGAACGTCTCCACATCACGCATTTCGCCGATCAGCACAATGTCCGGGTCTTCACGCATCAGGTATTTCAGCGCCAGATCGAAATTATCCACGTCAATGCCGATTTCTCGCTGGGAGATGATGGCCTTCTTGTCGGTGAAGATGTATTCGATGGGATCTTCGATGGTGACGATGTGGCACGGGCGGGTGTTGTTGATGTATTCGATCATCGAAGCGATGGTCGTTGTCTTGCCGCTGCCGGTCGCTCCGGAAATGAGCACCAGACCCTGCTGCACTTTGGCGATCCGCTCAATGGAATCCGGCAGGTGCAGCGCCTTGAAGTTGGGAATCTCGGCCGAGACCCGTCGAATCGCCATCGATATGTTGCCGCGCTGGCGGAAGACGTTGATTCGGAATCGGTCGGAATCCTTCAACTGGTAGGCCAGGTCGATACTGCCGTGCTCTTCGAAGTAATCTATCTGTTTGGGCGTCATCAATTCGTAGGCCATCTCGGCGATTTCTTCCGGCTTCAACAGGTCGGCCTGCGTTGCGCGAATCAGGGACTTCACCCGAATGTGCGGCACGGAACCGGCCTTGAGGTGCAGGTCGGACGCGTTGGCTTTGATAAGCGCGTGAAAATACTTGATCATTTTCGGCGGCTTGTCGCTGGTGTGTTTATCAATGGGCTGGTGCTGTGGTTCTTTGCTCACGGTCACTCTCCTACTACGTGCGTTCTACATGCATTAAGTCTCCGCCGGGTCGGTCAGGGTCTGCCGGACAGGGACGCCACGATCGGCAAGATGTTGCTTCACTTCGGCGATCGAGTACGTGCCAAAGTGAAAGATGCTCGCCGCCAGGGCGGCATCGGCCTTGCCGTCTGTCAGAATTTCGTACATGTGCTCTGGCCCCCCGGCGCCCCCCGACGCGATAACGGGGATATTTACCGCTTCGGCTACGGCGCGAGTGATTTCCACATCGTAGCCGGTTTGCATGCCGTCGGCGTCCATTACAGTCAGAAGGATCTCGCCGGCACCGAGTTGCTCGACCTGCTTTGCCCAGGCGACGGCCTCCAGCCCAGTCGGCGTGCGCCCGCCGTGGATGTGAACTTCCCAGATTTCCCGCCCGTCTTTGATCACTCGCTTGGGGTCTATCGCAACCACCACGCATTGGGCGCCGAACCTTTTGGAGGCGGCCGTGATGAACTGGGGGTCCTGCACGGCGGAGGAATTCACCGAAATCTTATCGGCGCCGGCAGTCAGCAGATCGCGGAAATCGTCGATCGTGCGGATTCCGCCGCCGACGGTGAGAGGCATGAACACCTGCTCGGCGCTGCTGCGCACAACGTCGAGGATGATGTTCCGCTGCTCGTGGCTGGCGGTGATGTCCAGAAAGACCAACTCGTCGGCGCCTTCTGCATCGTATCGGCGTGCGATTTCCACCGGATCGCCGGCATCGCGGAGATTCAGGAAGTTAACTCCTTTGACTACACGACCCTTTTCGACGTCCAGGCAGGGGATGATTCGCTTGGTTAGCATACTTCTCACTTCCGGTCTGTCGTACAGAAATTGCTATTATACATCGAAGAACAGGCGGATGGCAATGCTTCACCGCCACGAATTCGCTCGTTATCCGGCTTTTGGGCGAGTTTACAAACAGAGCCCTGGACGATAAGCTCTTAGAACCATGAGTGAGCAGATCGTATTGCTTGGCGGGACGTTTGACCCGGTCCACTTCGGGCATCTGCTCACTGCGCGCGCCGTGGCCGAGAAAAGAGGCTTCGAGCGAATCACGTTCGTGCCAACCGCCAGCCCGCCTCACAAGGCCGGCCCCGTCGCCAGCGGGGCAGACCGACTGGCCATGCTGGAGTTGGCAATCGAGGGCGATCCGCTGTTCGACATTTGCCGGCTGGAACTTACCCGCACCGGCCCCAGTTATACATTGGATACGCTGCAAGCCCTGCGGGCGCAACATGGCCCGGACGTTCGACTGTCGTGGATTGTCGGCGCGGACATGCTGGAAGGGCTGCCTTCGTGGCACAGGGTGGGGGATGTTCTCGAAATTGCCGAGATCATCGTGGCGGCCAGGCCGCCATGGCAACTCAAGATAAATTCACTGCTGGAAAAAATGAGCACTCAACTACCTGCATTGAAGATAGATAAAATCAAAAACTCCATGGTCGTGACGCCTTTGATAGAGATATCTTCCAGCGATATTCGGCGGCGGGCGGACGATGGAAGGACCATTCGCTATTTGGTTCCTTCCAGCGTTGATGACTATATTCGCGAAAACAATCTTTATTGACGGGCTCTAAAACAGGCTCCAAGCCTCTGCTAATTAAAAAAATAGAAAAATTCACCGCTCTTTTCTTGACAAATCACGATAAAAGTGTAAAACAGGTATGGCGCATAAATGTGAGGCTCCTCGGTCATACTCCCTCCTTTGACCGAGATTATGTAACGGCGTCAGGCTCCCCTCCCCTGACGCCATTTTTTTATCTACTCCGAGCGGCATGCTCCAATCTTTTATCGCAACGCGCTTATATCGCAACGCTCGTAAGCGTCGCAGCCGTCACTTTGCAGGCTGAATATGAGGTAGCGCCTGCGGCGGGACTAGCGCCGACACGTCGCCGCCGCCTTGGGCGACCTGCCGGATCAGGCTGGAGGAAATGAAAGCGAACTCGGGGCTGGTCAGCATGAACATCGTTTCCACGCCGCCCACCGCGCGATTGGTCTGTGCGATTTGAGACTCGAAATGAAGATCCTCGCCGTTGCGGATTCCTCTAAGGATCACGTCTGCGCCAACCTTATGGATGAAATCGACCGTCAGGCCGCTATAGGTTTCCACTCGCACGTTGAGCAGGTCGCCCGTTGCCTCG
>SDBT01018977.1_pt1 | contig 10788 bp, 10 predicted proteins | sample 2277101 | NCBI WGS metagenome assembly SDBT01 (sample SAMN10404973, study PRJNA504765) | marine sediment metagenome | isolation source: marine sediment core GS10_PC15, 103 cmbsf | place: Arctic Ocean: Southern Knipovich Ridge | collected 2010 | reverse complement strand
GCCTTCTCGGCTTCGGCTTCGTCGGCTTTCACCTTCGCTTCCGCTTCGGCGTCGTCGGCGACCTTTTTCTCTGCTGCGGCTTTGATCTCCGCTTCGGAGGCTTTGATCTCGACAGGCTCTAGCTTGCCGAGCTGCTCCTCGGATAGACCGATCAACCAATTACGGTCGTCCTTGGAAAAGCGATTACCCTCGTTGGCGATGAGGGCATCCGCTTTCTTCTCGGATGTCGTCATATCGTTCTCCTCGGTGACGTTGACAGCGACAAATTCGGTAACAGGGCGAACCTGTACCGGATCACTTCCAAGGGTCACCGTGCCATTAGAAGCGATTAGATAGTTCCTTTGGAATAAGGATCCGCTGAAGCCTTCAGCGTAAACAACCTGCTCGTTGAAGACGGCTATAACCTCAACGAATCCCCCCACAACCTGGTCAAGAGCAGTTTGCAGAGCTTGTCGAGTATCTCGATCGCTGAGCTCACCGGATTGACCCCTGAAACGAATGAGGCCGCCGACCTTGTCGATAAAGGCTAGGAAGCCTCCCACGATCCCGTCACTTGGGTCGCCCGCCTGCTCAGCTGAGTTCTGGCTAGATGAGGCCTTGGCCTTAGCCTCCTTTTTCTTCTTCGCCTCCTCTTCGGCCATCTTCTTCTTCTTCTTTTTCTCGTCCTCTTCAGGATCGTGTTTGGCTAACTCTCGGCTAGGATCGGGCATACCGCAAACTCCACAGTCAGGGTTGTCGCAGCGCTGATTGGTCCTAGGAGCTCCGCAACCGTCTTCAACACTGCAAGCTCCGATGATTCCTTCAGGCAAAATTGCTAAATGGTCAGGCGTGATGTTACGCCAAATACCGAAATACTTTTCGCCATTGAATTCGCCCTCAACCTGCTCTACCATAGAGAATAGTCCAGTAGAAACCTCGACAGGCTCATCGGAGTTCTCTAGGCGATCAACGGCTTCTTGGATCTCGTCGCTCATAGTGGCGACCTTCTCCAAATCGATCCAAGCCTCTGTTTTGAGCTTCGTCCCGTCAATAACCGTGTTAAACAACTGCCCGAAGGCCTCTTTCTCGAGGATCTCGGGGGAGTTGGCGCTAACTTTGACCCCACGTATTGTTGGGTGGCCGAGAACGACCGGGCTGCCGTTCCATCCCTGAGGGTACATAGCGAACTCTGAAGCTAGCGCCAACTCTGGGTGGGAGGCATTGGAGGGGTGAATGACTCCCTCGACGAGAGCAACAATGGGTACAACCAGGTGCTCTACCTCATTGAACATCTCCCGACGAATAGCAGATGTGTCAGCTTTCGCCAACACCGTTAAGGCATGGGATCCTCCTTGCACCACTAAAGGCGCTATGTAGCCCGACGTTTGGACTGTCTGTGCGATCACTGGTAAATTCCTTCCAGTCTGGTCCTATATATTATAATGAATGAATACAGGACCATCAACAAGTATTTTCAGGCTTCGTTAGCGCCTCTTGTATCGCTCTTTCAAAACATTCAACCGCTTAATCTTGTCGTCCGTCTTTTTGATCTGAAGTTGATGCGTGCGAATAATAGCCTTATTTGGGTATATTTTTCCCTGTTCTTCTTCCATCAGCTCGGCGTATACGCTCCGACGGGCATGAAGCGCGGGAAGGCTATCACCTTCAACAGCGATCAAGGCGATCTCACGGAACTCTCCAAATAGGGATAGCATGGGTATGCTGCCGACTGTAGCAGCCGCACCACTTGAAGCTCCGATGAGTAGGAGTATGACGGTTAACCGTTTGACTTTGGTGGTGAACCGGCCGTTACCATTCTCAGATCGTCTGTCTTTTGTCATTACTCGTCCTCGTCGTCTTTAACTGGTTGACTCGGTATCTCATCGATATCATCCTTGTCGTCGTCATCTCCACCTGGTCCTCCAGCTGAGGGATCTGGTATTACAGGTTGCTCGAGAGTGCCCATTTCAGGCTTCTCAGGCAATCCAACGATCACTCGTGACTCCTCGACAGTTGCTACCTGTGAGGGTGTGCCCTGTTTGCTGAGGTTGACAACGGCTCGAGCTGTTTGCGCGCTTTTCTGCGCCTCCTCTAGAGGGTTCATACGGAACGCTTCAGGCCACTTCAACTCGAGGTCTTCTGTTTCAGGTAGGATGCCTGCATTACTGAGCATTTCAAAGAGGGGGCGTAAAACTAAGGGTTCTGCGAAGTTGCTCCGACGTTCAGCGACCCTATCTGACCAATTAGCCCTATCTTGCTGCGATGCTAGCTGGCCAACCTCGCTGCCCGTCAATAGCCGCTTCGGAATTCCTGTTGCCCCGCTGAGCAGGCTAATGATCATATCGAATGTGCCCTTAGGATCTGGGTTATCAGACCCTATGGATTTGACCTCCACCCCCCTAGTTCGGATAACCCTTCGGAGTTGATGCTGATACTCCTCTAACTCGTCTGAGAGGGCTTTCGCGTCGGCTGGATCCAAATCCATATCCTTATCGACGTTGGCTTGCAGACCGCGGTTAGCAACTAGCCAGAACGTCTCAGACGCTCCACCTGACACCTTAAGGAGGTCATCCAGGAGGTTATAGATCTTGGAGAGCCTGGGGATTCCATAGACGTTGTCCTCGAGCCCAGTGTCAGCAACATGTAAGATCCTGCTGTAGTGCACCCTGAGCTTCGTAGTTGAGATACCACGCTGGCTCGGAGGCGTGATGATACCAGTGATGGAGTCCTTGCTAGGATCAACCGTGTCAATCTCGTACTTCTTCGGTAGTGCGTACCTCGGGGAGGTCGGGTCTTGGTCGAACTCGATGATTGAGGTCGAGATCTCACTGTAGGGCTGTAGATAGAGCAGCTTGCTGCCGGATCGTGAATTGACAGGGAGTTCAAGGTTGGACCCGTCATCAAATCCTAAGAGTAGGACTGCAAACTGCCCAATACTGGATAATTTGTCAACCCTCTCGAGATTGTTCCAGATCTTGTGCTTCCTGACCAAAGGCTCCCATTTCTCCTTGAGCTCATCGTTCTGCGAGATCTCGGGCGGGAAGCGCCACACAGCTGCTACAGGAGCATCGATGATGCGCGCTGCTATGTCTTGGCGTACATACTTGGCCAGGAAGTCTACATACTGGAGATGGTTCTTGTAGCCGAAGACGCTGTATAGATCGCGCTTACCTCCGAATTGGAGCCCTGCCCGAATCCCAAGGCCTAGTCTCGATAGGAGTGCTGACATAACCTTCAGCTGAGCCATACCTAATTACCTCCTAAGCGCTTCTGCGCCTACCAAAAGTCACACCACTAACGACATTGCCGCTTTCGGTGGCTTCATATTGAGTTTTATCACGTCCCCAAGAGGCTCCGAAGCGATTGCCTCCGTAAAGCTCATTATAGGCTCCTGAAGTTGAATCCACCTGGTCATCATTGGGAGCTTCAGGGAATAGCTCGAGCTCTTCAACGAAGGCGGTATTCCAAGCACCGCGCAACATCCTAACGTTTCCAGATTCTGCTGCAGCAAAGAATGGCTGCGCTCTGACGAACTTGTCACCTGTAGTCCTTTGCCCTTTGGCGACGAAGCCTTTGAGGACGTTACGTGTGAAGTGTGAGATGACTTGTTTACCACTAGACCCTGGCTCCTGTTCAAGACCGATGATTGTTTCGCGTCCGTCAGCAATCGCCATACCTCGGACAGCCGATTCAACCTCAGCTGGTGACTTCCGGAAGCGTGTGACATCTAGGATCCACGTGAGGCCAGTATGAGTATCTTCAGCCATTAGTGTTCCAGATGTGAAATCCCCCTTTTCAAGTGAGGATGCAAAGTCCCAATACCTCACCTTACGAAGATGGGAGGGGTGCGGGGCGATATCGGCAACTTGGAGCCAGGCACCTTGCATCATCCCAGCAATACGAGGGATTGGACGCTGTTGGTATAGGGATTGGAAGAAATATGTCCCCAGAGAATCTTTGATTGCCTCTAGCGCCTTCTCATTGTAGCGCTCACGCCAAAGAGCTTCTCCCACCTCACGTCCAAGAGGGTCATTAGCTTCAGCGAATGCAGGTAGGATGATCTCATCCCAGTCCTCACCTGTACGCGTGCGCAGACGACCGATTAGGTCATCAATGTTCCAACGCGTAGCAATAATGATTACGTTACCACCTGGCTCTAAACGTGTGAACGCAGTTGAGATGAACCAATCCCAAATATCCTCGCGGATCGTCAGGCTCTGTGCATCCTTCGCATTCTTTAAATAGTCGTCAACGAGGAGAGTGTCAGCTCCGCGACCTGTGAGCGGTCCACCAACACCAACAGCGAACATCCCACCGCCCGCAGTCGTTAGGAACCTGCTAACTTGAAGAGTATCACGCCTGAGACGGACTTTAAGGAGATCTTCGCTGTTTAGGATCAAATCTCGTGATTTGCGCCCAAAATCGGTCGCAAGCTCTGATCCGTAACTTGCCAGAATTATGTAATGTGCTGGATTGCGCTCGAGGATCCACGCTGGAGTGTGAATAGAGAGCAATTCGCTTTTACCATGTCTAGGAGGCATTGAGACTACCAGACGGGCATTCCCCTTAGCGAGGGCAGCCGCAATTTTGGCAGAGATATAGAGGAGGTGCCGAGCAGGGATCCAGGAGCCGCCAGTGAGCTTGTGAGCGAGCGTGGCTGGTGTGAGCCGATAGTTAGATGCTGCTGCAATTGCTTGCAGGTCAAGGTTACTGCTATCGACTTGGATCGGCTGCTCAGTCACTATACTTGGCGCCTTTGGCTAGATTGTCTTTAGCTGAAATCATGGACAGATTGTATGGAGACCAACAATCTCGAAACGCTTTGTCAGTAATCTTCTTAACGTTAAATCGTGACAGAGGCTTTTTATGGTCGAGGTGGTAGCCTCTATTGATTGCGTCCCTATATGTGATGCCCTCCCTCTTCTTGAGGTCCAAGTTTAGAATCCTGCGTAGCTTTGTGATATTGTAGCCGAGGTATCCCTCTAGATCCTTGACGTAGCCCTCTGGGAGGTTATTCCTACCAATTTGTGTGGCAACACGTGTAGCAATATGGTGTTTCAGCCTAAACGAGAAATTTTCCTTCCTACGCTTAGTATTCAGAGCATTTCGGCAGGTATTGCAGTAACTAGCGACCCCATCACTCGAGGTATCGTGTTTGGCAAACTCCGTAATAGGTCTCTTCTCTTTACACTTAGCACACCGCTTCTTGCGGATAACGTCGGAGACAGTATTGGACTCGACATTGCGGGCTCTTTTGACAAGGGCGGCTGCCTGCTCAGCTGAGAATGGGTTGATGGGGTCGACATTATCCCCATAGTTTAGAGGTCCTGGAGAGCGGATATAGGAAACCATATTAGGTGACCTGTTTGGGAGGTGCCTTAGTATTGAGCCTAATGATGAGCTCTTGCGCTAGAGCAGCGGTATTGGGGTCTTGGAGCACGTTATCCAGGTGCTCAATGGTATTCCCCTCTTCATCGACTACTTTTACCCCTTCAGCTGTGTTACCGGCGATATTACGCATAATCACGTCGATACTACCGAAGCCGCTCCCAGGATCGCTGGGGTGCGAGGTAGATGGCCCGGCTGCAGGGAGACCAGCTGAGACACGTTGCATGGTCGTCAGGGTCTTAAGGAGATCGATTGCGGCTTTGGGAGTCAAGCCCTCAATGAATTCACTCACGCCCTCGTCATCAGGCATCATATATGCCTCAAGGATGCTCATTAGGCGCGAGGAGAGCATATAGTGGTTGTCCTCCGTGTGGAGCGCGCGAATTTGGCGTACCTTCCTCGATTCGGCTATTTTGAACAGGTCGAACGCCTTAGATCTCGGTTCCCAATAGTACAGGTCGTACCAATCCAGGAGTTCGATTGTCGTCGCCTTGAGGTCTTTATCTTGCTCAAGTAGAAAAAGCTGACGAGCCCCTCGATCCCCTTGGATCATGTAGGCCTCAAAGGCTTGGAAGGCTTGTGCTGGCTCAAAATCGAAGCGATTCCAAAAAGGTCTCCCGTCGGGAAGGGTCGGATACCCCTCAGCGTAGCTCAGCGGCAAGAAGGCCAAACTAAGGTTATCCGACCTGGGAGTAGCATCCGGAAGACCTCCAGCAGCGGAGGAGTCGTCTCGATCGAGTAGGTCAGAGCCAACGGCCCCATTCCCTTTCGGTCTACGAGGCTCGCCAGAAGTATCCCGACGCCCAGGGAGGCTGGAAACGTCAGGTTTGGCTTGCGAAGACTGGTCACCATCGCTGATAAGGGGTGCGATGTCGGGTACGGGCATGGACTCGGGTACTAAGTCAGTACGATAAATCGCTTCTGGCAGACCGAGAGAGTTCTTCGGCATCTTGCTCATGAGATGGCGAATCAGAGCCCCTTTGGATTCGGGACTGGTAGTAAGCTCTTGCGATAGTGACCTCATACCACATTATAATATGGTAGAGAGGGTAAATCAACGGTATTATTTTAACCCTTGATTTTGAATTAAAAATAAAGTAAAATAAATTATACACTCAAAAGAAGGAGGTGACAGTGTCAACATCAAAGATCCCAAAAGAGGCCAGATTAGCCTTTACCAGAAGTTTTGAAAACCTACCCTCAGTAGGCTTAACTGGAGGAGGTCAAGCTATCGAGTCTGTCGTGAAACTGTTCCTAGAGACGCTCCAAGAGGTTGACCCGGATACACAGTTCACCTCAGCTCATGTGAACATGTGGTTAGGGGAGTACATGAAGAACCTGCCGGAGAAGGAACGCTTTCCCGTGGGAGGGATCAACAACTATGGTTTGGGTAAATTCCTGAAGAAGAACATAGATGGGGCTTTAGGGTATACCCAGACGGGCTCTTATGGCAATCGGGCTATATATGGGCTTATTACTGAGAATGGAGATTAGTCATGATTTTACTGACAAATTGCTCCGCAACGCAATCAGTTCCGTCTCATGAGAATCTCAGAGGGGATAATCTTCCGAGAGGTCTCACCAATGAGGAGGCCAGTAAGGAATGGATCAAACGTGTGAAGGCCTACAAAGGGAAACAGATTGCCCCCGCAGTTTTATATCGTGGCCTTGCCTTCACCAGTGTATCCAAGATGCAGAAGTATGTCTCCTCTACTTCGATTGTTTCTATTGGCCAAGGCTTGGTAAACTATAAAGAGCCGATAGTGCCATACGATCTTTCAATTGATCCTACACACAAGCACTCCCTTGCAGATGTTGTCACAGAGGAGTCGTTTTCGCCATCCCGCTGGTGGTCACTCACGAATCAGGGTTTGGGACGCTCTGAGTATCCCATAGAGCAGCTTTTGGAGGATAATCCTAAAGAGTTGGTCATTATAGCGTGTACAGGCAGATTCTTGAGTCTGCTAACCGAAGATCTGATGAGCGCGTGCCAGGAGCCCGAGGCCGGGAGCCGGATTCGCATCATCGTGCGATCGATTGCTAATCTGCCTACTCAGCTCAAGCCTTACTGCATCCTCTACGATCAGCGCCTATCGAAGGCTTCCATCGGCAATAGGAACGATTTCATCCAAAGAGCAGCACTACACTTCGTGAAACTACTTGAGGCCAATGATTTAGTTGTAGGGAGTGATATAGATGAGCACCAAGCGGCTGTATCAAGGGCACTAGACAAATTTGGTGAAGCTCCAACCAAAGGGCAGAACCGTAACGCTGGGAAGGATAATGTAATATCGCTCCTGAAAGTTCATGAGGCGAGCTTTAAGGATATGCACCCAGACAATGCATATGCTAGAGCTCGTAAGGAGTTTGGTCTCTCGATAAGCGCAGGTCAGTTTCGGCGAGCCTGGAGAGAGCACTTCGATATGGATATAGACGTGAAGCCTACAAAGGTGAAGAACGCCAATAAGGCAGCAGCGATCAGTGCTATGGCAGCGATTGCGGAGACTCTGGACAAACCCAAGTCAACAGTTGTCACCTGGAAGGATGAAGAGACGGCTTTAGCTGGTTTGCAGCTATTTGCCGATGCTCTCCGAGATTTCCGTGCTGATGCGAAATTCTCAAGTACAGAGGTTGCTACTTGGGCAAAGCAGTACTATGGGGAGCGAGAAGAGAAGGTACCACCGCAATTAGGCAGTGTGGGTCGAGTTGCTCACCTTTTGCGAGACTACCACGAGAAACTGGGTTTCGTATCCCTTATGGGTGAGGGTCAAACAGGTGGAAACATCTATATGCTGGGAGAAGCGTCATGAAGGGCAAAATAGTACTGAAGATCACCGACGATATCGATCCTTCAGAGGTTTTGTGCACAACATACCAAATGCGCAACTTCTACAGGCAATTTGGCGATGGCTTCGTCAACTCCCTGGATATCATGAATTTCATGCAACATGACAAAGCATCCATGCTTGCTCGTAGTGGGGATCGAGTACTGGATATGTGTTGCGGTCGGGGACTGATGTTACCACTCCTAAAGTGGAATCGACCAAAGATACACAGCTGGACAGGTGTTGACATCGCTCCCGCCAATTTCGGCGAAGCCACTCGCTACTTTGGGATACGCAAGATAGACCCTGTCAAGGAGAAATTGGCTGTGAACTGGATGGGCTCGGGCAAGCCCGTATACCCCTTCGAGGTTAACTACGTTGAGGCGAACGTCGCTGAGATGACTCCTGTGTTGGGAGTTAGAGGACTTCTGGATGCTGGGGGGTTCGACTATGTCATATATACAGCGTCGATTGAACATATGCAGCGAGAGGCTGGCGTTCTCTCACTTAAGGAGTGCTATCGAGTCATGAAGAAGGGGGCCCGCTGTTTTCTGTCTTCACCCAACACCTCCGACAAAGCTGATCCCTACGACACACAATATGCTGCTCACCTCTACGAGTGGCCTAGGACTGAACTATTGCAGGTGTGTCGAGAGGTTGGTTTTAAGGTTAAAGCTGAATATGGTCTAGTTGCTAAGGTAACTGGCTATCGTAATAGGCTTCGGAAGGAGTATCCTGAGTTACTGGAGGTTTTCGACCAGTTTGCTGAGTATATGCCATCAGCATGGTTATATGCAACGTTTCCTGTCATTACTCCAAGGATCGCTGATGAGGTTGCGTTCCTCCTTGTCAAGTAGGGTTATGCCTCAGGTTTTAGTCGAAAATTTTTTTACTACCATGGCCGTTAACAGCTTAAATAAAACTTAACTAAATACGTGTATTAAAATTAATTATTAAATAAATAAATTTTAAATTCAAATAAATAAAATATAATTTCAAGTGTAAGATGTGTAGATTTTTCTATTAAATAATATATAATAAATATAATAAAAATAATAAATCATAACCAATATAAGGAGACTATGTAATGGCTACCATGAGTAAGGACGCGGCAGTGAGTAAGGTAGAGGCTTTGCCCACCGTCTCAGGTAAGATTCGTGCGTTGGACAAAATGGGCTTTGCGCGAGCGGACATAGCTCGCATGCTCACCAAACGGTACCAGCACGTGCGGAATGTGTTGGAGGAGGACAGACGGCTCGGTAAGTAGCCGCAGCGCAAGGGAGGGAGCCAGGTAGGCTCCTTCTTTTTTTATTTTATTTTATTTGAGGCGGTCCAGAGCCCGCCCGGACCATCCCTAAGGAACGCTCGAGAGAATTTTTTTTTTCACGCCCGCACAGGCGACAGAACAACCAACCAACTAACCAACAACAACTACACCACGACAGCCCGACTAGGCGACAACCAACGGTAGGTAGGTATGGGTATATAGAGCGGTCTAAGGCCCTCCCGGGGGGTCCATAGGGGGTCTGCGAGCAGCCCTATCTAGTCCTTATTATTATTCTACCTACCTACTACTATAATTGCCCTAGAAGCGGGCAAGGACCTTTATATATAATATAAGGACAATAAATTAAATTAGGAGATCCGGTATGACCAACACTAACGATCAGCTCTGGGCTATCTACCGAGGTATAGTAGATCAGGGCTACCTGGAGGATCGGGCTGAGTATCAGGCCGGCGATCTGGGCAAGATGTACGACCTGGACAAGGATGGATCCACCAAGCTCTACCTCATGATCCAGTCCGATCAGAACCTGGATTACCGATGGAGCTCGAAACGCCCTGAGCTACTGGCCGAGATGATAGATGAAGCGGTACATGAGGGCTTTGACGGGTGGGAGGATGGAGATCGGGTAGTGATCCAGTCATTCCTGTCCGATATCGCCCATGCCTGCACGCTTGGGTATGTTGATGCCGGCATGCCGAGTTCCCCACCTAAGTACTTCTGTCCGTGTTGCGGTTCGAACCAAACTAGGGTGGCCGGGATAGATCAGGTAACTGGATCGATCGGGGACGATCCGATAGATCCCTGGTCTAGGATCCACCTGGAGTGCATGAACTGCTCCGATCCGATAGTGATAGCGGTCGAGGTGGTTAATGAGGTACGTGACAGACGTGATACGGAGATCTAGCCGTACGTCTCCTAACCTAGGGGGGTCTTCGGATCCCCCGTCTTTTTACCTTCAGGCAGACCTGGGAGTGCCATTGGGGGGCGGTCGGTCGGTACTATATTGGCCCTTGTCAAATCTTGGCCCTATCATCACTTTAGCCCTTGTGGTCCTTAGGGACCAGGATATATAATATTAAGGTAAGATCATAATTGGTATGGTCAAAACAAAAGTGAGGTACATTATGTCCAAAACTACCAAGACCACCAAAAGGGACCCCAAGGCGGACGTCAAGACGGTCAGCTCCATCCCGACCGTGAGCGGTCAGATCCGGGCCCTCAACGTCATGGGCTATACGCGCTCCCAGATCGCGGACATGCTCAACAAGAGGTACCAGCACGTCTACAACGTCCTGACCGAGGACGCCC
>SDBT01018976.1_pt1 | contig 10788 bp, 11 predicted proteins | sample 2277101 | NCBI WGS metagenome assembly SDBT01 (sample SAMN10404973, study PRJNA504765) | marine sediment metagenome | isolation source: marine sediment core GS10_PC15, 103 cmbsf | place: Arctic Ocean: Southern Knipovich Ridge | collected 2010 | reverse complement strand
GCCCCGCCCCGCCCCAGCCTGACCAGTCCCAGGAAACCCAAACCGACCCAACCGAAGCACTAAAAACAGATACGCCCACAACAGGCACCGAAAAAACCTGGTATTATGACTTAGAGCCCGTCGTCGCAAATCTCGACGAACCCGGAGTAACACGATATGTCCGCGCAACTCTAACTCTCGAAATCAACGCGACCCTCGACCGGCAAAAAACTGCCCGATTCCTTGAAAACAAAAAGCCTCTTCTTAAAAATTGGCTTACTATCTATCTGGCGAGTCTAACTGTCGATGACACAAGAGGCTACAAAAACCTAAAACGAATCCAATCCCAGATACTCGATGGCTTCAACGAAAAACTTTTCCCTGATGCAAAACCTCAAATCAAGAAAATCCTTTTTAAGGAATTCGCTGTACAATGAGCAACACTTCTACCAGCAACCTAACCAAAGAAAAAATCCAGCAGCTCCTCGCCGCAGTCGGCTCCGGACCGGCAAAGGACAACACACAAATAGAAGCCCAGGAATACAACTGGCGCCAGCCGCACTACTTCACAGCCGAAAAACTCACTAAACTCAACACCTTCATGGAAACAGTTGCCGCAGAAATAGGCAAAAGATTAGCCGAACTGTGCCATAGCAACTTCGAAGTGACCATCAACCAGATAATCCAGCACTTCGCTGACGAATTCCTCAATCCCACCGCCGAAGAACAATCCAACTATTACTACCTCGCTTTTGGCACCGACCAAAACCTCAATCCTCAAACACAAAAGGATAAACCCGCCAGACCGTCAAACCGCTGCGGCGTCGTCGGCACATCACTCAAAACCGCTATCACTTTGACAACACAATTGCTCGGCGACACCGAAACCCAGGAAACCTCAGACAGACCGTTATCCGAATTGGAGGAGTCACTCCTATCCGACGCCGCCTCCGCTATCGTCTATGCTCTTGACGATTCTTATCCTAATTGGAATTTCAGCCCCGACGCCACCGTCGTCAGCGCCCAGTTGCCGCTTGACCTGCAGGGAACAGAAGAACTCTGCAAAATCACTTTTAACATCAAAAAAGAAGATGGGGAAAACAGCTGCGAACTCTACCTGCTCATACTCTCTGACAGCCTGGAACCTGTTGTCACAAAAACAGCACAAACCGCACCTGAATTCTCACAAAAAGATATTGCCAACGCAATGCAAGAACATCTATACCAAATGACCGTCTCGCTCACCGCCCAGCTCGGTTCCGCTATGCTCACCTTCGAAGAAACTATGAGCCTCCAGATAAACGATATAGTGTTGCTGGATAAAAAAGTCCATGACCACATCGAAATAATCGCCCAAGGCAGAACCCTCTTAAAAGGCCGGCCTGCAAAGTCAGCCGGAAACTATGCCGTCGTAATCACACATGGCACAATGCCTGATACTTAAAAAAATACAGTGCAAATAACGCCAAATAGAAAGGAAAAAATATGGCAGACACAGCCCATGCCGTAGATGAAAAACAAGAACAGAAAGACGATAAAAAGCAGGCTCAGTTCGTCGAGCTCTCCGAAGCCCCCGACGCACAAACCACATCACCGGCAGGCAGTATCGATATCCTCCTGGATATGAGCGTACCTGTCACCGCCGCCATCGGAAGAACCGAAATACCCGTCCGACGACTCCTCAGGCTCGGTCCAGGCTCCGTGCTAAAGCTCGATAAGTCCATAGAGGCACCCGCAGATATCTATCTAAAGGACACAAAGTTCGCTACCGGAAACGTGGTCGTCGTCGACGAAAGGTTCGCCGTCAGAATAAATCAAATACTTGGCCTCGGCAACTCTAACGCCGGCCCCACAGAACAATAAAACCAAAAGGACCCAATCAAACTGCTTAACAATAGCCCCGGCAAAAAACTATAAAAATAAAATAAAAGAAAAAATGGCAGTCACCAGTAAATCCGATTTCAGAGCTTTGCCTGATCCGCCTTTGACCTCGCACAGCAACATAGTACTGGCTGTAGGTCTCGTGACCATCCTCGCAACTCTCTTAATACCACTGCCTACACCGTTGCTCGATATGTTACTCGCCTGCAGCATCTCTCTGGCAATAGCAGTCCTCATCATCACCCTCTCTTCAAAAGAGGCCCTCGAATTGTCAACCTTCCCCTCGCTGCTTCTCTTCGTTACACTCTTTAGACTCTCCCTCAATGTCGCCTCTACCAGATTAATCCTGCTCCAGGGAAATGCCGGCAAAATCATCCAAACCTTCGGTGACTTCGTCGGCGGTGGCAGCATCGTCGTCGGACTCGTCATCTTCCTCATCCTCGTCGTTATCCAGTTCATTGTTATCACAAAAGGCGCCGAACGCATCAGCGAAGTCGCCGCTCGCTTCACACTTGATGCTATGCCCGGAAAACAAATGGCTATCGACGCAGACCTCAATGCAGGAACCATCACAGAGGCCCAGGCAAATGAACGAAGAGCTAAAATCGTCAAAGAAAGCGAATTCTACGGAGCTATGGACGGCGCAAGCAAATTCATCCGAGGCGATGCAAAAGCCGGACTCATAATCACCGCCGTAAACATCATCGGAGGAATTGCTATGGGCTATTCCCGCGGTATGAGCATCGGCGCCGCCATGAAAACCTATTCAATCCTCTCAATCGGAGACGGACTGGTCACCCAGATACCTTCAATAATAATCTCCGTAAGTTCCGGCCTCCTCGTAACTAAAATCTCATCACAACACAGCCTCGGCCAGGACCTCTCCAGGCAGTTCCTCAGAACCAGCCAGCCGCTCCTGACAGCTTCGTGCATCATCGCCGCAATGGCGCTGATACCGGGCATGCCAAAAGTGCCGTTCTTGCTCTTGGGCGCTGGCGCCGCCTTAGCAGCAAAAACCATCGCCCAGTTTGAAAAATCACAGGACAAAAAAACACAAACACAGACCACTCAGACAAAGTCCGACACCCAGCCGCCAGAAGAACTGCTTGACATCGACAGAGTCTCCGTCAACGTCGGCGTCAGACTCATCAGCATGGTAGACCCAAGAAAAAACTCCACTATCTTCGACAGAATCGGAGCCCTGAGAAGAAAATTCGCCCAGCAGCTCGGCATCATTATCCCCCTCGTACGCCTCCGGGACAACATCAACATCGAACCCACCGCTTATGAAATCAAGCTCTTCGACCACATAGTTGCTAAGGGCAACTTGCAGCCCGATATGTTCCTCGCTATGGACTCCGGAAACGTACAAAGAAAAGTCCACGGAATAGAAACCGCTGAACCCGTCTATGGTCTGCCCGCACTGTGGATTACACCCGAAGAAAAAGAAAAAGCCGAACTAAACGGATACACCGTCATCGACCCAGAGTCCGTCTTCATTACCCATCTCTCCGAAACCCTCAAAAAACACGCCGATGAGTTATTGACGCGAGAGGATGTCCAGCAGATCGTCGACCGCCTCCGAAAAAATCAGCCATCCCTCGTCGGTGATGTCATCGGCGACCTTGTACCGGTCGGACTCCTTCAGCGAGTTATGAAAAATCTCTTGAGAAACCAAATACCTATTCGCGGATTAAACACAATACTCGAATCTCTCGCCGAACACGCCACAAAAACAAAAAACGCCGCTGTACTCACTGAACTCGTGCGAAAAAGTCTTAGCAGAACTATCACCGACCAGCATAAAGACCAGAACGGAAAAATCCCCGCTATTACGCTCGACCCCGCCCTCGAACACCAAATGACCTCAACTTTGCAGTCCGAAGCCGACGAATTAACCTTGGCCCTGCCGACAGAAATGGCAATGGATATCACTAAAAAAATCGCACAAGCTTGGAAAGCAGCAATGGATAAGCCCATAGAAAAAGTCGTTCTGCTCTGCGACTCAAGAATACGGGCGCCTCTGGCGGCAATGTTGGAAAGAACAGTCCCGCCATTGCCCGTTATAGCTTATGACGAAATCGTCCTCGGAACCGATGTCGAACCTGTCGAAACAATATCCTGCAACCAAACGCAAAACACAGCGCCCCGCCAACAGGAACTTGTCGGCGCCCCAGGGTCATAAAAAATGCCAAAAACGCACAAAATAAATAATGCCATAGAAAGGTGCAAACGCCTATGCCGCTAAATGCCCGACAAATCGCAGTAAGCATCTCTGTGATATGCTTCTTCGCGATCAGCTTTATCGGCTGGTTCAGCGACCTTACGCCCTTCACATCCTGCAAAAGAGCAATCGCCGGCGCACTGCTCGCATACCTCGCCGCAGCCTGCGCTGTAAAAGCAGTCAACGCCATCTTGACAAACGCCATGATTACAAAACATCTCAATAAACAAAAGGAACAACGCAGTGCCGGTACAGACTAAAAACATTAGCAAAAGACAGCTCATAGACAACGAGCTGCCTAAAAAAAGCACCGCACACTTAAAAACCGTCGCCCTGCGCGCCTACTCGGGACAAAAAACAAAATCCGTCGAAAACGAGCGGATAACAAACCTTCTCCCTATGGTCCATAAAATAGTCCACCGCGTCGTGGCCTATCTAAAACCACCTTTATCATTTGAAGACCTGGTCTCTGCAGGTACCGTCGGCCTCGTCAAAGCCGCCAGAGATTACGACCCCGTACACCAGGCAGAGTTTAAAACCTATGCCTATATCAGAATCAGAGGAGCTATACTCGACGAACTCAGAGGATGGTCCTTCGTACCCGCAAATATCAATAAGAAAGTTCATAAAGCTCTCGAACTCACCAGAAAAATAGTCGAACAAACCGGAACCACCCCCTCCGATGACCAGCTCGCAGAAAAACTCGGAATAACTACCCGGCAGCTTTACGAAACCTTAGAAAATGCCCGCGCCCAGCACTTCGTCTCAATGGACGCCCGCACACAAGATAACCACGCACTCGGTAACATCCTCGCCTCCGTCGAAACCGCAACACCAGACCAGCAAATCGAAAAAACAGAGCTCATAGACAAACTCGCCGAGGCTATACAGCAACTGCCACAAAGAAAACGCCAGATTATTCTGCTCTATTATCAGCAGCATCTCACCATGAAGCAGATTGCACAAATCTTCAAAATTACAGAGCCGCGAGTCAGCCAGCTCCACGCCAGTGCTCTCTTTAATCTCTCCGTAAAATTGAGGCAATGGAAACATGCCGGATAACGATTCCAGCATAATAAAACCCGTTGAAAGTTTGCAGAATATCTCAGGAACAACTCCCACAAGAAGACGCGAACAAAGAAAACAACGCCGGAACTTACACCAGAAAAATAGTCAAAATCCCGAACAGGAAACCGACGAGCAGCTCGATGACCAACAGCCCAAAGACCAAAACGCTCAAAACCAGAACGGCCCCAGTACTATCGATTACTGTGCGTGACTCGATAAATCCGGCAAAAAAAGAAAGGTTGATGTAACAAATGAAAAGTACAACAGGAAATGTCCTAAGAGCCGACCACGTCAAACTCGAAGGTCAACTCCAGCTAAACCTGGTCACCGCCCAGCCTGATATCCCAAAGGCCCAAAACGCCGCCTCAGCCGCACCAAGGGCACGCATCCTCGAAAATCAACCAGAATTCACCATTATAGAAATAACTTGTCCCTGCGGAACCAAAACTAACTTACGATGTGAATATGCCCCACCTGGTACCTCAGCTCAGCCAGATAAAACCCAGAATCAAACCCCTGGAAAAACCAGCCAAGCATCTGAACAAACAAAATAATTGGAGATAACTACAATGCAATCTAACAAAAAAATCATCCTCTTAACCACCCAGATACTCCTAATCCCTCTGCTTTCAAGCTGTCAGGTCCCAGATGGGCCCGTCCGAATCGTCTTCCCACCCAAGCCTGCACCCGGAAAGCCCGCAGACTCCGTCTCCACAAGGTTTCAGGAACCTGTACCAAAAGGACCTACTGCCGTGGAGTCCGCTATAGAATTGTCCCATAAATACGCAAAACTTTCCGAACAGTACAATACACTGCGCCAACAAAAAAACCAGCTCGACACACAGAACCACTCCCTGAAAGAACAAGCCGCTGACCTCAAGGCAAAACTCCAGCAGACGCAAAAAGAGCTAAACGAAGCAAACGACCTGCTCATCGAAATGCGCATCGAACTCAATAACTGGAAAACCAACATTCTTGGCTTCCGCAACGAAATGCGAGATGCCGAAAAAGAACAGCTCAAAGCCCTCATCCGAATACTCACAGTCCTTGGCGGAGAGATTGAACCTCAATCCGAACTGCCCCAGACCCTATCCCAAAATGACAACACACCGACAAAACTGAATATCGCCCAGCAACACAAAAATCAAAACACAGGTGAATACAATGAATAACTCAAAAACACTATTCTTGCTGTCGCTCACTCTTGTCACCGCGGGCTGCCACTTCTACACCGCTCTGCCGTCCACCACACGGCATTACTATCTAAATCCCGATAAAGATTTGTCAGCCATCGGCAGGGTCGCCATCGTCCAGTTCGACAACTATTCCAGTTATCCCCAAATCTCACCCGATACCACCGACGCGCTTTTCCAGGCCCTGCAGAAAAAGCAACTCTTCGGCCTTACAGTTGTACACCAAGCAGACCCGGCCTGGCGAAGCCTCCAGCTAAGCCCACAAACAGGTGCGCAAAACCAAAATCGGACCGCCGCCGTCCCACCAACATACACACTTGAGCAGCTACTCGAAATCCACAAAGCATTGAAGTGCGATGCCGTATTAACTGGAGCCGTCACCGAATACCAGCCCTACCCACATATGACCATCGGATTGCTCCTAAAGCTCGTCGACCTAAAGGACGGCCAGCTGCTCTGGGCAATCGAGCAAATCTGGGACAGCGCAGATAAAACCACACAATATCGAATAAAACACTATTTCCAACATCAGCTGCGTTCCGGCCACGCCCCCCTTGAAGAAGAATTGGTCACCGTCAGCTCAATTAAATTTATAAAATTCGTCGCGTACGAGGTCGCTGAAACGATGAAGCAGAAAAGATGACAGACAGATAGAATCGTCCAAAAAACACGTTGACTTGAAAAAAAAATAAAAATTCGCCGAAAAATCCTAAAGTTTTGCCGAAAATACACGAAAATAATTATAAAAGATAGTCTGAAAGACCGATAACCCAATGAAGATTGATACAAATCAAATTCAGGATGTTTTGCAGAATCTATCGGCCGGGCAGCCAAACAGCACCAAGCAGCCTTCCAATGCCAACGTCGACGCATCACTGCAGGTCGATTATGAAGCCTTTATCGCAAACGCAACCCAACTCCCACAGCAAGACACCGACGCCGTCCAGAACGCAAAACGGCTTTTATCGTCCGGCCAGCTTGACACTCCCGATAACACTCGCCGGGCCGCCAAAAACATCTTAACCTACGGTATATAAAACCCTTAAATAAAAATAACAAAGTATTAAATCGCAAGGCTGACCACGGATGGTCGAAACAATGCCTTAAAGGAGTATGTTAGGGCCGGGCGAGGATGGTTGGTTTAGTGGTCACCCCCCAAAATCTATCTCCTCGCCTCTTTTTTCGCTTTCAACACAAACCGCCAAGGTTAAAACTATGTCCTATCCCACAGCTAAAGCGTGGAAAGCCACCATAACTACCAAATTCAAAAGGCTTTGGAAATACTACATCATCCAAACCCTCATCGCCGCCGCCGCCATCTCTATCATCGTCCTCATCCTCGGCAAAGACAAAATGGTCGTTATCAGCTCAATGGGAGCAACCGCCTTTATAGTCTTCGCTATGCCAAAGGCCGTCTCCGCACAGACAAGAAATGTCATCGGAGGTCACCTCGTCGGCCTCGCCTCCGGAGCTGTCCTTTACCTCACACCCTGGCCATATTTTATTGAATACCCCCTCGCCGTCGCTCTTGCCATCTTCCTTATGGTCGCTCTGGACGTCGAACATCCCCCCGCCGCTGGTACAGCCCTCGCAGTCGTCATAAACGAGGTCTCAAGAGATGCCTTCATCACAATAATGGTAAGCGTAGTCCTATTCTCTCAATGCCGCTACTACCTGAGAAACCACTTAAAAGATTTGGTTTGACTCCCCCGGACCGTACCTCAAATGTAACAGTCCAGAATCCGCCCGTTCACACCGCACTCGACAGATTCCCGCAACATCCCCCGCCGAGCTGTATATGTAACTACATCACCAACGCAGCCGACGTCCCTGCCAACCTCACGGGCACCGGCCTGCACATCTCTTGACACACGCGCAAACCGAACGCCGCCGCCTTGGCCAAGTGGAACCGAATTAACTACCCTGCATGAAATCCTCTTTATCATTTCATCACGCCCCAACAACAACCATCTTACCACATTCAAACAGCAAAATCAAGCAAAAACGCACCGACAAAGCTCCCAAACCCCACACCGTTGCCCATTCGTCCGTTCCCACCCTCTGTACAACCACATTATAGGACAAGAGCAAAGTTTATGATAGATACGCTTTAAGTCGACCGCTAAAATATTTAACGTCACGACCATTGGCATAAGGAATCTAACAATGCAGATTATCGCACAATGCCCCAGATGCAGCAGCGCCTGGCTGCTCGACCCACAAGCCGCAGACCGAAGAATAAGGTGCAAAAAATGCCGCAGACTATTCAAAGTCCCAAACCTCGACGAAGTCCCAAAGGCAATGAAGGTAATAAGGCAGGCAAAGGGGACCATCTACGTCGACCAGAACGGAAAAACATATGGCTAAGACCCCTTGATTATCTCCTGCTATTTTTTGTCCCCAGTCACATCCAATTGGCCGCGGTTTCGCAACAGTTTTTCGCACAAAATTGTCGATAAGTCTATAGATTATGCTGCGCGCCGACGCCGCAAGGACCCAGTGCACGCGAAAAAACCGATACAAATAACCGGGCTCTGACAAATGACAGCACCACAAACCCCTGTCACAAGATTTTCAGCAAAGATGACTAAGGCCGTCCGCGACAACCTCCCAGCAGACAAAACGCGGTACGCACATATCCAGCCGGCTCAGCAGCCGCCCACACCAAATCCAACGGCTATTGCAAATAAACAGCCCCAAAAAACACCCAAAACAAAGGCTTACCTCATCCCACACGATGTCGCCGAAAATTACCTCCAGGCCGTAACACAGGCCGAACAGAACACCATCGCACAGGCACAAGAAAAAATCGCCAGAATTAAAGTAAAAACAGACGAGCAAATACAAGACGCAAAAGCCGATGCCCATCAAACCATAGCCAAAGTCAGAGCTGACGCCCAGCGCCAAATCGACCACGCCAAAGCCCAGGCCCAACGCCAAATCGCCAACGTCAAGGCCCAGACCGACCTGCAAATTGCTCAACATAAGACCAAAACCGAAATCGAAGCTCAAGAGCAAATTGAAAAAACCAAAAGCCAGGCCCAAAAAGAAATAGCCAGCCAAGCCGTAGCCGCACACGCACAGGCTCAAGTGGCAATTGAAAAACTCAAAGCCGAATCCGCTGAGCAAATTGCAAAGGCAAAAGCCCAGGCGCAGGATGAAATTGCCAAAATAAAGGCAAACGCTCAAACCGAAACCGATGCGAAAACGGCCCGCCTGAGAACAGATACCGACCGAACAATAGCTAATGTCAGGGCACAGGCAAAAGACCAAGTAGCAGATGCCAGCGCACAGGCAAAAGAACAAATTGCAAACATAAAAACCCAAACCGCAGAGCAAATAGCAAATGTAAAAACCGAAGCACAAGAACAAATAGCCAAACAAAGAGAAAAAGTACAAGCCGAAGTCGATGAAAAAATAGCACACCTCAAAACCCAAAACGAACAAAAAATAGCCGAGGCAAAAGCACAAGCCCTACAGCAAATCGAAAACGCCCGGACTCAGACCCGCCAACAAACGACAAAAATAAAAACTGACACTGAACAGCAGATGGAAAAGGTCAGGGCTCTAACCCACGAACAAATAGAACAGCTAAAAGCACAAACTGCACAGGATATTGAAAACGCCAAAACCTGCACCCAACAGAAAAACGCCGAGGCAAAAGCACACGACCAAGCCGATGCCTTGGAGCAGCTCAACAGGGTAAAAACCCAGGCCCAAAGAGAAATAGCCGCTCAAAAAGAAAACGCACAAGCTCACGCAAAAGAGCAAATAGATACCATAAGGGTACAGACCACCGAGCAAATAGAACGGCTAAATACTGAAACCGCAAAGCAAATAGCCCAGCTCAAATCCCAGGCCCGGCTGCAGCTCGAAGCCCAAAAAGCGAACGCAGAACAACGTACCAACGAAAAAACAGCACGCCTCAGAACCGAAGCCGAACAACAAATCGCCCGGGTAAAAGCCGAATACGACCAAACAATAGAAAAACTTAAGGTACAGGCCCAACAAAAAGAAAAAAGCCATGCCCGCCAAATCGCCAACATCAACGAGCAAAACAAACAGCAGATAAAAAACCTCGAAGCGCAAACCGAACAGAACATACTAAGACTCAGAGCCGAGTCTGAAAAAAAACAAGAAGCCTATAACCGCTCAATCGCAAATGTCCAGGCCCAGGCCCAGGAAAAGATAAAAGCCTACACCGACCAGCTTGCAAACGCCGGAACGCAAGTCACGCAAACCCAGAGACTCAAGGTAAGAGTCGACCAGCTAAAAAAACGATTGTTGACCTGGCACGCACACGCAAACGCCGAACAACAGGCACACAAGAATGCATACAACAAGGCGATTGAGCAGGCCAAAACCCAGGCCGAACAAAAAATCACCAAATTGAAAGCACAATTCAACCAAAAAATAAAGCTCAACTCGCAACAAATCGCCCAG
>SDBT01018975.1_pt1 | contig 10788 bp, 12 predicted proteins | sample 2277101 | NCBI WGS metagenome assembly SDBT01 (sample SAMN10404973, study PRJNA504765) | marine sediment metagenome | isolation source: marine sediment core GS10_PC15, 103 cmbsf | place: Arctic Ocean: Southern Knipovich Ridge | collected 2010 | reverse complement strand
GAGTTTGTAAGCTAATGGCGAAGCCTAAAACGAGAACTAAATTTGATGCGAAGAAGATTCGTGCCATGGTCAAAAGAGGAAATATCGATAGCCTGGGAAGGGCCGGTGCTTTGCTAAGAACCGTCGCACGTAGAACCATCCGAAAAAAGGGTGTCAAAAACCTCCCGTCAAAGCCCGGTCAGCCACCAAAGACAACTGGGCCATTGAAAAAATCAATTCTCTTTGAAGTAGAGAAAGACAAATCTGCTGTGGTCATAGGGCCATCGTCAGACATTGTGGGTAACGTAGCAAAAGCTCACGAATTCGGTGGAGAATTCAGAGGCATCCGATATCCCGCCCGGCCATTTATGGGGCCAGCATTAATCAAAGTAACGCCTCAACTGCCACGGTTGTGGGCCAAATCAATAAGATAGCAAAGGAGCAATCATGGCATTTAGAGTAGGAAAAGATTTCATTCTTTATTACGACGAAGACGATGCGGCCGACGGACCAGGCACACCGGCAAACTGGATTGAGAATGATAACATTCAAAACTTGACGCTAAATCTCAGTAAAGACACTTCCGACGTTTCAACTCGGGGTGGCGGTGATTTTAAAGCGACAGCAGCAACACTCTCAGATGGAACCACAACATTCCAAATGATTTATGACCCGGCCGATGCAGCGTTCGATGTTTTCCAAAGAGCGTTCTTCGGTAGTGGCACTGGATTTGTAAGTGCTGGCGGTGTTGTTTTAGGAATCGCAGTAATGGATGGTGACATCACCGTATCAGGAAACCAAGGTCTGGTTGCTGACATGATGGTACTTGACTTTAGTGTTAACGAAGATCTTACTGAAGCCGGTAAGGTTGATGTTACAGTCGCACCGACTTTTTCAGCGTTCACAACAACTTGGTATACAGTACCGTAAGCAAAAAATATTTTTAACCTCGCAACAAAGGAGACAGTATGAGAGTGATTAAGGATTTAAAAGGCAGAGAATGGGAACTTCAAATTACTGTGGGCACAATAAAACGTGTCCGCAGTAAACTGGATATGGATTTATATAAAATTGACGACAAAAATTTTATAAAAACAATATTCGATGACCCGATTAAATTAATCGAATTAATATGGGTGATTTTGGAAGACCAAGTTAAAGAGAAAGAGATCAGTGAAATTGAATTCTGTGAGGGTTGGGCCGGTGAGGCAATTGAAGTCGCAACCGATCTTTTCATTGAAGAATTGATTGAGTTTTTCCCACCAAAAAAGAGGCAGCCACTAGAGAAGTGGTGGAAGATGGCTCGGTCAGTGGAACTAAAGATTCTAAAGAAAGCGGAGGAAGAGGTGCTCAACATCGACGAGAACCAAATTCTCGATACGGTTCTGGCGAATATGAAACAAAAACTGAATACATAGTTTACAGGGTGGCTGGATACCTCGGTGTCAATCCAGAGCCCTACACTGTAAGACAATTGTGGCTTATGTCGGAAGGTAAACAGAGACAGGAATGGGAACACACAGCAAATATAATGAGTGTTATTCACAACGTACAATGTTCAAAAAAGGCGCAAATGAAAAGTGCAGACCAATTTAATCCAATGATTCCTAAGCATAAAAAACATAAGGTTGGGATTATGAGCACTAATAACTTTTACGTTTTAAAGGGAATGTTACCCAATTCAGGAGGTCCGAAAGATGGCAGTTAAAGCCGGTGAAGCATTCGTCGAGATATTTGCGGATAGCACCAAGTTACAAAGTTCTTTAAAAAAAGCCTCGGCCAAATTGAAAAAGTTTGGTGCAAGTGCTACGAAAATTGGATTGGGTGTTGCTGGAATCGGAGTTGCTTTAGCAGCACCATTCATTAAGGCGATAAGCGTTTTCTCAAAAGTTGGTGATGAGCTTGACAAAATGTCAAAGAGAACCGGGTTTGCCGTTGAATCGTTAAGCGCTCTTGGCTTTGCAGCCGAGCAAAGTGGTGCAAATCTTGCCACTCTTGAAAAAGGCATTCGAACAATGCAACGAGTTATTAACGACTTGGAGCGTGGCCTTTCAACTTCTAAAGATGCATTTGAAGATCTTGGAATTACTCTAAAGGAAATAATTGATTTAAGTCCTGAAGATCAATTTAAATTAATCGCTCAAAAGGTTTCGGAAATCGAAGACCCTACCAAAAAAGCAGCGTTAGCAATGCAGGTTTTCGGTAAGGCCGGATCCCAATTGATCCCACTACTTGATGGTGGGGCGAAAGGCATTGAAGCATTTATAAAGGAAGCGGAAAAGCTCGGTCTTGTTGTGACGGGTGAGGAAGCGGCAGCCGCTGCGGAATTTACAGATGAAGTAAACATTCTCACGAGGTCATTTGAAAAATTATTCTTTAATATCGGATCGTCTGTTTTGCCGATATTCAAAGATCTAAGAGTTTTCTTCCAGGCGTTAACCACGGACGCAATTAAATTTGCAAAAGAAAATGCTCCACTATTACAAAGCTTATTGAAAATAGCCATTGCGGCAATTGCCGTTGGAACAGCCCTCGCTGGCTTTGGTGTTGTTATCACAACCGTTGGATTTACCCTTAGTGGATTGGCTACCATTATCGGAGCGGTCACAAGTTCAATGTTGATTTTTACTAGTGTCTTCACGGCCGCTGGCGTTGCAATATCGCTCATATCAATCGTTATAGATCTAGCATCTGCAGCATTCATAATTTTAACGTCGGCCACAGCACTGCAGACTGTCGCAACAACGGTCCTCACCGGGGCCATTGGATTATTGTCGGCAGCGTTCGCTCTTTTAATTTCGCCCATTGGATTAGTCGCAATAGCTGTGGTGGTTTTGATTGATTCACTTGATTTAATAGGTAAGGCTGCCGATGCGATAAGCGGATCGTTTACAGATTTTGGATCGACAGCCAGTTCTGTAATGGATCAAATCATTAAAAAAGTTAAGGCTGGTGATCTTGAAGGTGCGTTTAGTTTAATGTCGGAAAATATACAATTTATTTTTGTTAATTTACGTGATTCCGTAGTGAGTACTTTTACTGGCTTTATAGATGAAATACAAGTGAAGGCAAATCAACTTGCCGTGATACTTAAAGAAATTGCCAGTGTAGGATTTGCTGACACTAAAGCGGAATCAGAATTTTTAAGTACCTTTGTTAAAGAAGAAGAAAAAAGGCGGGATAACGCAGCAAAGGCAAGGCTCGAAAAGATCAGGGAGCAAGGCAAGGCCGAGCGAGAAGAAATTGATAAAACAAGAAAGGCAAAAGAAGAAGCTGACCTGGGTGATAAATCCAAATTAAACAAAATTAAAGCTGACGGAAAAGCCGAGCGAGATGAAGCCGCCAAAACACTCAAGGCAAAAGAAGAAGCGGCCGAACAAGACAAAATTATCAGTGAAGAGGTTATCGAAACAAGAAAAATGCAGGAAGAAAAAGCAAAAGAGGAAGTGATAACAGGCGCTGAAGAAGGTATTCAAAAACGCTTAGTCGAAGTTGATGTAAAAACAGATGAAGAATTAAATAGAACAAATGAAGATTTAATTTCTAAGATTATTGATTTAAAAAATAAATTTACTGAAGCACAATTTCAAGACATCGCAGACAACTTGGGAGATCCGATCGAATCAGTATTGCAAACGGCCGGTAGTTTTTCAGGCGTGGAATTGTCAGGTCAATCACGCACAATCGAAAGAGAGGCTTTGACGGCACAAAAAGAAACGGCCAAAAATACTAAAGACCTTCTAATTCAAAACAGAAATAACGGAGTGACATTCGCATGAGTTTTACAGCTACAGAATCAGAAGATCCAAGAGATGTCTCAGTCAGTCGTGACAATAGCCGGTTTGAGTTGGTATTTGTTGTCACTGCGGATCCGGGTGACACCGTGGATGAAAACGACGTTCTCACATTTTTAATAAACGGTGGAGTTGCGATTGTCTTTAATGAACTCCCAAGGTCAGCAATTCGAGTAGACAACAGAATCAACAGCTTGCAATACAAAGCGACGGTCACTTATGAATTAAGCACGATTGAAGAAGATGAAGCTGAAGAACAACCAGGCGCAACAGAAAGCTTTGACACAACGGGTGGCACGGTCCATCGAACCCATGGGCTTGAAGTCGCATCCACAGTCGGAAATTATCCTACTGAATTAGGAGCAGCGCTCAATTACGACGGTGAAAAAGTAGTTGGCATTGATGTGATCTCACCGGCTTATCGCTACACATTCACAGTAAAAAAGCTCGACAGCGAAGTCACCGACGCATTCCAGCAAAAATTGCATGAGCTTACAAGTACAGTCAACAGCGCACCGGTTAAATGGTTCCTCCAAAGAGATCTTTTATTTCGTGGCGCTGTTGGATCAAAGACAAGAAAAAACGCAAGGGATGCAAGTGGAAACCCCATCGAGGATGAATGGGAAATCACTTACAATTTTGATGGCCGATTAACAGAAGTGTCAATTAAAGTTGGCGAGCATACTGTGCCCGAGAAGGCCGGGTGGGATTATATATCGGCCGTATACGAGGACTTCGATGATACCCAAACTAAAACAATTATAAGGAAAGTTAAATCCGTTGCTGTAATTCAAGTTTTTCCGGAATCAGATTTCAATGAATTAGGGATAAATATTTAATGCCCAAAGAATTTGATCAAAGGATCCCCAATGAAAAGCTTAAAATCTTTGCGACGGAATATAATAAATTCATTAAAACTGCTGAGATTGTCGAAAACAACACTGACAATTTAGAGAAGCCGCCTCAAGGCCTCAACACTGAAAAGCAAATAATTTTTATTAAAAATGACAGTGCAGAAGATATCGAACAGTTTAGAGCCCTTGCAGTAAAAGGCCTTATTTTTGAACCACAAGAAAATGAAGACGGATTTAAATATAGATTTTCATTTAAAGGCAAGCAATACACTCAGGGCGATGAGGATTTACAAGACCCGTCAAATTTTTGTATCGTTCAGCAATCAATCGCAGTCGGCTCAATTGGCAAAGCAATGGTCAATGGAACAACTCAAGCCAGGGTTTTTATAAACGATGAGGATCATCGCTATGTGAGGTTTGATGATGAAAGTTTTATTCTTCAATCCGATGTCCAGGGGGAGGCCCGCATTCAATTTAAAGAAGGTGTGGGTGAAGGTTGGGCAGTTATTCAGATGGCCTCTAATGATGCGCAACGTATTTTAGTTTTAAATTCATCGGGGTCAACGATTCCTGATCGAAGCGCAATGTTAGTCGAAAGCGTAGGCAACGTGCCGAATCATTTTACTTGCGTAAAGCCCGACAGAAATAACGCTTTAAATGTCATCCCATTGATCGGAGGCGATCTCAAAGACGGATGCTCCAGGTGGCAAAGCCATCAGTCATTAATGATTTTTAAAGCGACGAAACCAGAAACGGGAAGCATTGAAGCCGGTGATTTTATAGGCACAAAAGAAAACGAATTCGATCTTGTTAAAGAGGGATTCGGGTTTTTAGTCATGGGTGTGGTCGAGGCATCACCCACCGACATCACAGTAATTTGTCAATTCAACGGAATGTCACCGGCTTTGATTGCCACATCGGATGAGACAGCCGAGAAGATCAATGTTAAGACGGTCAATCAGGACGGTACAGGCGAGGGAGATGAATTCGAACTCGATGTATTGCAGCCAGCGCCATGACTTTAAGCGAGGGCGATTTCATGTATCCGCTAATGACACCGGATAAAAAGGTGGTTATGGTTCTTTTGAAGCCAGCGACCTTAACTGATCAATTTGGGATCCCTTATATGACTGCCGATAAGAAAGTTGCACTCGGAGAAGTTGTGCCCATCACCATCGAGAACGAGCAAGGGTGGGCCACGATGACAGACGACGGAAAAGCGGTCCCGGTCAAAGGAACTTCTTATGATATGGTAATTAATGTGGTTGAGGATTCAGAAAACTATATAGATTTCCCCTTAGCGTGGGAGAATAATGTTGATAGCTGGAATGATCTGACAGATGAAATAGGTGATGCCATTGGATTTAAAATGATAATGCCAGCAAGTAATCTCGGCAGGACAGCGAACATTCCCCCGGCCGTACCTGACGATCACGCTACTCAAATCGTTGATGGCCCAGGTTCAATCTCACTCGCTGAATGGAAAGATGATATTTATCAGCCATTGGTCGATGAGTTTGGAAAGCCTTCGACCGTGAGCATTGCATTTGCTCAGACAGTACCATCCGAAACCGACATCACGGAATATGATCCTGAGTTAGAACAGTTCGAAGATTTTCTTTTTGATGATGAAGGAATCGGTGAATGCATACTCACTTACTTAAGTGGTAGTTGGGTAGAGTTTGACAGGACTTATAGAAAATTTGCATTGGAAGATGTTTTACTTGAACTCCCAGGATCGGCCGGAATATTTAACAGCCGTTGTCGTGGCTTCCCGGATTCGTGGACGTAGGTGAATTATGTTAATTGAAGATTACAGATTAGCTTTTAACAATGCTGGCAACGCCAGGGTTTCATGGACATCCGACAATGCTGACAATGTCTCGTGGATTTATGTTGATGGCGGATTGGCCAGGGGGCCTCTCTACCTTGGGGTCACCGAGAGAGAAATGTCGATCCCGTTTAAAGACGGGGTGACCAGGGCGATAGAGGTTCATGATTTCCCAGACGGGACAATCGTCACGCCACCAATTGAAATCGTTCCAAACACAAAGCCGATAATCCAATGGATCGCATCGCCAACAGCTACTCGATACAAAGTTTATTTAACGCCATTCGGAGAATCAGAAAGTGTGATTTACAATCGATTGGCCCAGGAAGACAAAATTAATTATCAGCTCAAACTCACTAAAGCCCTCACGCCCGGATGGAATTTCATTCGAGTGGAGGCAATCGACGAATTTGGAAATGAAAGCGTTCGATTCAATTGGAATTATTTGGTTTTTGATTTACCGGCTCCGGCCGATAACCTGGCAATCGTTGATGGAAGCGGTGCGGGTTTATTTGACATTTCCATAACTTAGGAGAAATACCATGGTCGCACCACTATCAGAATTTGCAAGAACATATTACCCAGGCAAAGACATTGCCTCCGATGGCGATCCCATTGTTGAGAACATTGCTGATGCCGGTGGCTCAATCACAACATTGGTCGATGCAGCAATAACAGAAGCCGATGGTTATTATGAAGGGGCAATCATTTATTTCTCAGGCGATACCACAACCGTGGCGCTGCAAGGGCATTTTGCACACGTTAAAACCTGGACTTTTTCAAGCAACACCTTCACATTTGCAAAAGATTTGCCAGCCATACCAGTGGCCGGTGACACCTTTAATATAATTTTTGGAGGAAACAAGCGAAGCAGCCAGGAAACCTTCGGATTACTTGCCGGTGGCGTTCAGCCAGAATTGACGGGTGTAGTGGGGGCCAATATCACAGGCCTCACAATTACTAAGCTTTCTGGAAAATTGGGTGAAGAAACGCTGACCGTCGATTGGGATGACACAGCAGATGAGATCGCTATCAAAATCGGTGCGGAAGTTCTCGGAGCCCCCTATACAGTCACCGGTGACGATACCGACGTTTATGTTTATGCCAACGATGGTCAGTCATTTATGAGGTTTGATGTTGTTGAGGCATCACTCCCAGTGGGCGATGAGGTGGACACACACACCCTCACAAGGCCAGATCAAACCTTAACCCCCGATTACGAGGGCTACGAAACACTCTCCGCCAACAACGGGAAAACACGTTACAGATTAGAAGTCATTAAAAACGACGATCCTAGTAATGCCATGACTGCCCTTGAGGTATTCACAGGCAAGCCAGCAGGGGCCGCCACAGTGCTGTCATCGGGACAATCGATCTCATTAGCAGAAAGCACCTTTGACGTTGACGATGCGACAGGGTGGCCCACAAAGGCCTTCTGGGTTGAATTGGATGATGGCGTTAATACGGATTTCAGGTATATTAAAAGTCGAAGCGGCAACACATTAACGGCATTGCTAGTGGATTGGATGCTCGTTCCTTTTGATCAGGGTCAACAGGAGCCAACCATCAACAGTATTGCATTTGACACAACAACAGGATCAACGGGAATCGTCGATCAAGTCATTGTTACTTCGGGAACCTTCGGTGGCAGTGATGCTGCCGGGTTCCTCTTGCTAAAACTTGTCGATGGCCCATTTAATAACAACGATGAAATAGAACTCGATTCTGATCCATTAGGCGCAATCGTTGATGGCAGTGGAGTTTTCGGTTTGCGAGGCGCTACGGCAATCAGCTTCACAGCCGGTGATGCAATTGAACCCATGGGTGACATTGACATCGGATTGGAAACGCCAGCCGGTGGTGACACCTATGATGATCCAGCCGATGAAATAACTAATCCTGCAGGGGTAACATTTTCAAAAGCTGATGCAATTGGTTTAGCATTGACCATTGGAGCATTGGCCATCGCTGCACAACATGGAGTGTGGAGGCGGGAATGGATCATGAACGAGGCCGAAGCAAGAGCCGACATCAACGCAGACACAAATTACAATTGGAGTTAAACCATGGCCAGCAGTTCAACAGTCTCAAGTTTTACTTCAGGCTTTATCGCAACGGTCACATTTAAAACGGTTGGGTTAAGTAGCTTTGAATCGTTTAAATTAAATAGCGCACAAACGGTGAGTGCTTTTGCATCACTTATCAAAAATTTGATGGTGAACATTTCACGATATGCATCGATCCCGGTTTACTTCACAGTCTCAACTTCGAAGAATCGAGTGTTTGTGTTAGATGGCAACTCAGTCTTTGCCAGGGATTCATTAAATATTTTGACAAAGCTTGGATTCATCCCGGCCACGGATCCCCAGGTACTCACTGACGTGCCCCTGGCCGATGGCGTTTATGAGTTAGAGGTCCGGCCAAGCGGTAGCTATTGGCGAGAGACAACAGGAAAGAAACTTCTATCGGTCACAATCACAGGTGGCGTGGTTGAGTTTAGCGGGATCCCTTTCATTCAGAATTTACAATCGCTAATCCTAACTTCATTTGCTACTCGTGTCATTTGGGATGTAGGAGAAGAATTCGATTTGCAAAGCATTAGCTTTGGAGTTTGGAGATCTGCCACAAGCCCGGTGGACGTTTCAGGTGCGCCAGATTTTACGGTCATCGGCATAAATGGCATTGGTCGATACAAACAAGACTTTCAACAAACAGGTCCGGAGTTCGTGGCCGTCGCAGCGTTCACAGATTCGGAACAAGGCAAGGAATCAGAAATAGCATTACCGTGGGATTCGATAGCACCGCCATCGCCCAACGAACAATTCAGCCCAACTTAACCAAAGGAGACAAAGTGAAATCAATTAAGACAATGTTGTATCTAACTTTACCGTTAACATTATTTATCTTGTTTGCGTGTGAAAGAACCTATCCCGATGGCGCAACTGAGGAAGTCGGATGGTTTGATGCAACGCTTGATATTTTCGGAGGCACGCCAAAAAGAACTAAAAAAGATTTATTAAAAGAGAAGCAGTTAACTGACGACGCAGAAAAAAACAAAGCAATCATCAAAGAAAATAACTTGATTGCGGCCGAGAATGTGAAGATAGAAAAACATAATAAAGGCGCTAAAGACGATGAAGAAAATCCAAACACTGGTCTTCTAGGGCTCTTAGGTGTTGTCGCTACGGCCACAGGTTACGGATGGGTGCGAACGTTTTTAAATAAGAAAACGGTTGAGGCAGCCCGAAGTCTCGCAGACAAACAGAGGCACGTTTCAAACGCCAGGTATCAAGCGATCAAAGATGGCTACCGAGATGACGCATCCGTTTTAGATAAAATCAAACTTCTTGCAAAAGAGGGAACAATCTTCGCTCGACAAAATATGGAACTCATCGAAAAGAATCCAGACGATATCGAGATATTCAAAGCAATTATGGCCAAGGCCAAGGAAAAATCCTGATCACTTGCTGATCATGGTGTCTCCGGGGAGGGGTAGCAATACCTCTCCCTTTTTCAATTTGTACCCATTAATACAATCATTTTAGCTAATATTTTTTGTTTGACTTTCAGAATTGTGAGGTCATAATGTTAAGCATACAGACCAACAAGAAAGACAAATTAACATACCGGCTCGATCCTTTCAAAATGCAATTTTCTGATTGCGGCTTGTTGGTCGGGATCGAGCCAACTTTGAAAGGCCAACAATGGAGTTAATGAATAACCCTGCAAGCGAAATTAGAAATGGAGATTCTTGATGAAATATCTATATGTAAATGGTTTTGCAAATGGTTACTATATTGATTTAGAGGGGGAGTACCGAGATATTCAAATTAACCACTTCTCATTAAGTATTCTGACGTCCCTAGAAAGAGGCTATCCTGTTTACTTCTCAAATAAGAAAAATGATTGGGTTTCCAATGACTAACCCTGCAAGCGAAATTAGAAATGGAGATTAGAAGATGAAAGATTGTGAACATGAATTAGAACGCACCAAGCTGACAAGAAACATGCAAACAGATGGCTCTGTTATTTTGGCTCATTGCGAAGTTAAAAATAAATATTGTCCTGACTGTGGAGATAAATTAAATGAATAATAAGTATGACACCCCTTTCCAATGGGGTAAAGACTGTTTTAATGCAGGAGTTAAGTTAGAAGATTGCCCAATTAGTTATAGGACCTCTGCGAATAAAAGACTTCTTTGGAAGCAGGGATGGTTAGAGGAATCAGCACCATGTAAAGGTTTTGAAATTGAAGAAGGCGTTTATAGTGGGTGTGACCAGTCAGGTGGAGATTGCCCAGTGTGTCTCCAATGAATAACCCTGCAAGCGA
>SDBT01018973.1_pt1 | contig 10788 bp, 9 predicted proteins | sample 2277101 | NCBI WGS metagenome assembly SDBT01 (sample SAMN10404973, study PRJNA504765) | marine sediment metagenome | isolation source: marine sediment core GS10_PC15, 103 cmbsf | place: Arctic Ocean: Southern Knipovich Ridge | collected 2010 | reverse complement strand
AAAAAATCATTGAACAGTTGTTTCCCAAAAGTTTAATTTGATTCAGTATTAATTCCATTGTTTCGGTAAAGTCAGCGTGGTGATTTTGACTTAAGGTGCCGACGATTGCTCAGCAGAGTTATCCAGGCCGAGAATCTGCTTTATTCTAACAGCGAATTGACCATCTACTACCACGACATTGCCGACGGCAAATTTTGTATCCTTCAGGTACAAGTCTGCCGGCTCATCAATGGATTTTTCAAGTTGCAGCACTGATCCTGGGCCAAGTTGCAGGAGCCGGCGGACAGGTATTTCTTTTTTGCCAACGACAACAGTAACGGGCACATTCATATCCAGCAGGATGTCAATGTTTCCTTGTGGACCTGTGCCGCTGGTTTGGGCCGCTTCGCTGAATTCCACAGATTGTGCCGTCGTTTTTGAGTCTGATTGTGTCGAGTCAGAGTCGGAAGTTTGCTGGTCCTGAGCTTCTTCGGTTTTTTCTTCTGTAGCTTGTGCAGTATCAGCCATGTTTTTGTTCCCTTTATATTTAGTAGGTTTATTTAAGTTTTAAGAGTTATCAGAGAATGCCTCTGTAATTACAACCGCGTATTTTCCGGCTGATTTTGCAAGATGGCCCGCAAATTGTGTTCTGCCTTCGACAACCAACTCAACCGGTTCATCAACTCTTTTATCCAGCAACAATATATCATCAACCTGCAGATTTATTATTTCTTCAAACGTAAGCAGCGCAGAGCCCAGTTTACCTGTAACAGTAACGGGAATCTGTTGAATGTGGTTAAGCATTGCATTTGAAAGTTCCTCGGCTGAAAATTCGATTTGGTCTTGTGTGTCAGTACATACAAGTGATTCCAGTTTTTCGCACGGGATTAAGAAGTAAGCTTCAGAGTTGTCTTCTGAACCGGTTTTTTCAATGCGAAAAGTAATCTTACACAGTTCCTGGCCTTCTGTCGTTTCAAGAGGTACTGTTCCCTTAACAATACTGTCGGCCGGGTGGAAATCGCAGTTATCAGAGGAGTCTGAAACGGCGCTGACGAAGAGAGAGACTACGTCTAATAGAAGTGACTCTTCAAGTTCGGATAAATTCCTGTCTGGATCTTGTTTGGTATCGGAGTCGCCGAGCAATTGTGTTGCCCAAATAAGTGCAGTTTGCGAGGGGATGCTAACCAGTCCGCATACCAGGTTCTGTTCGCAGGTGATACCGAGGTGATATTCGGTTTGTTTTTTGTCTGTGGTCGGCTCAAGAAGATCTTCGGCAAAGTGCTGGGTGGTTGAGGTAACTGTTACATTAAAGTCGCTATGGTAAAGTTCGGCAAATTTGCATGCTATTGCGGCTGCTACTTTTGCTGTAAAGCCCTCGATTTTTCTGAGATGATCGTGGCTGAAGTGATTTGGGCGGCGCCAATTGTGTTCAGAGGCGTCTATATTGTTTGTGGTATCTTTTTCTGATTCGACACCAACGGCAGCAAGAAGCTGCTGTATTTCTTCTCTGGTCAGATTGTCAGCAAATGCGTTGGTCATTGTATTACGAATTCCTTAAGCAGGATTTTCTCGATTTTCGGCTTTGCATCAGGGAAAAGTATTTCATTAAGGGCATCCAGTATTTGCAATTGGATACGTTTTTTCTTATTTCCGGTACAATCCTCAATTTTCAGGCTTCCAAGATAGATGTTAAGCCAATTTATCAGGACAGGATTTTTCTTCTCGATAAGTTCTGTGATGTCCATCTTTTTTTCTGCAATGGTGTTCATTTGCAATATGATAGTCATTCTGATGAAGCGAGTGGCATTATGCTCGTCAGGATTAGCCACAACAGGTTCTAACTCATAATACCAGGTCCGGCCCGGGCCTGTTTGTGAATCATCTTCTTTTTGGGGTTGCTCTTTTTCAGCAGGCAGATTCTCCCGGGCAGGCACTGTTGTCTCAGTTGATGCGGGTCCAGCGAGTAATCGACTTAAACCAATGCCGGCGCCGGCACAAACCACAACAACAACAGCCATTATTACCCATGTTAAAGTATCCAATCCGGTCTTGGCCTGGGTGGTTTCCCCGGTTTTTTCCGTTTCTTCATCTTCTTGTTTTTTTTCGTCGTCATTATCTGCCATTTTTGTTTTTCTCCTCAATTTTTTCGGTGTAACATTGAGAATTCTGTCAAGTTGTCTGTAAACATTTTTCTTGCCGGTATCGGCGCATTTTGTCCCGCAAGGTTCGGTCGCTGATGCCTAAGATTTTAGCGGCCTTTGTCTGGTTGCCTGATGTCTGGCCTAAAGTATCCAGTATCGCCCGCCGTTCTACCTGCTCAAGTGGTATGCCTGCCAGTAGTGATGTTTGCCTGCTATTTGGTTGTTCGTATAATTTGCTTGTTTCCGCCTCATTCCGGTTTTTCTGCGGGCGAGGCTGTAATTCATCAAAAAGCCAGGAGACGTCAGCCAATGAGAGGGTTTGGCCGGCTCCTAAGATCAATGACGTGAGTACGGCATTTCGTAATTGACGTATATTGCCGGGCCAATGGTATTTGGTAAAGATTTCCATCATAGTGGCGTCGAGTTTAGTGATACGGCGCTGAGTTTCTCGTGCGTAAAGATTGACAAAATGCCATACAAGTTCAGGCAAATCCTCAACCCGGTGCCTTAAAGGCGCAATAACCAGCCTTACACCGGTTAGTCGATAATATAGGTCCTGGCGGAAGTGTCCCTTGGAAACTTCCTGCAGCAAGTCCTTATTTGTAGTACTTATTATTCGAACATTGACCTTGATATTTTCGTTTCCGCCGACCCTTTCAAAATCCTGCTGCTCGAGCACTCTGAGCAGCTTGGCCTGAAATTTCAACGGTGTTTCAGAGATTTCGTCCAGGAGCAGAGTTCCACCATGAGCCATTTCGAATCTTCCTTTTCGCTGGGTGTATGCTCCGGTGAAGGCGCCTTTTTCATGGCCGAATAATTCGCTTTCAAGAAGTGAGTCGCTCAGGGCTGCACAGTTGACTTTGATGTATGGTCCCTGCGCTCTTTTACTTTCGTGATGGACAAGATAAGAGAACAACTCCTTACCCGTTCCGCTTTCACCGCTTATTAACACCGGAGCTGAAGTTGGGGCAATTCGTTTAGCCAAATCGGCGGTTTGAAGCATTTTTGTGCTTTTTCCCACGATCTTGTAAAGAGAATTGGTACCGTTGCTTGCTGAGGCTATAGTTGCGATACTGTGGTTGGGCAGGAACGTATCAAGCAGAAGGTCTATTTTTTCATTTTTAAGAGGTTTGACCAGAAAATCGGCGCACCCTGCTTTAACAGCCTTGACCGCGGTTTTGACAATTGACTGCTGATTATTGGTTTCTGCAATCATAATCACCGGCATCTCTGGTGAGTCTGTTTTGATTTTTCGAAGCAGTTCAAAAGCCGGTTCCGTTTTGGGCGGTGAACCGGCCTGCGGGCATATTTTATCGCTTATGAATACAAGATCGCAGTCATCCCTGTTGAGAAATTCGACAGCGGTTTTTTTATTATCAGCAAGGTCTGCCCGAATTCCCTTACGAGCCAGAGTTTCGAGCATGAGACGAGCTAAGTTGGGGTCATTATCCACTATTAGTATGTCGGCTAAGCAGTTTTGTTTGACGGAGGTTTTGTTGTTTATCATATTTTTACTCACTTGAGGGGGCTCCTTTTCCAGTTGAAAAGATTGCCTCCGGCCGGTATTGGTCAATCAATGTTTTTGGTTTGTCCTGCTGGTACCACTCAATCAATTTGTTCTGAACTGTCGCCAGCTCCACCCACAGCGGGTCAGCATGTTCAGTGATTAGTTGTTTGTAAGCTTCTGCTGCTGATGGCAGGTCAGAGTCTCGCAGACAGTTTCCTAATTGAAGTAGAAACCAGGATTTATCCGTATCTGAATAGTTTTCGTTAAGACTATTAAGCCCCTGGCGGTAACAGAGAGCTGCTTCCTTTAGCTGATTACTGTGAAAGAGGATCTCACCCAAATCAAAAGGATTATGAAATTGACTGTTATTTTTGGAAAGATTATTGATTATCTGTAAAGTCTGACTGGATACAGGCTCGTACGGCAATTGAAGTGGGATTTGTTCATGGCGGGGTTCTTCAAATATTTTTATGGGAGCGGCAGGTTCGTTGGGCTCGACTGTTGGAGCAGGCTCGATGACAATTACAGGTTCGACATCATCCTGCAGAGGTTGGAACTGTACGGAGCGGAGCTGCCGAATCATCTGCTCAAGTTCATTTTTGCTTTTATTGTTTTTTTCACCTTTAGGAAAGGTGATTCTCTCTCTCCACAATTGGTAACCCGGTTGAGAATTCGGGCTTTTTGAAATAGGCAAACTATTCTGTGGTAATTTTTCATCATCTATCCTGGCGGTGAAGTTTCCTTGTTGGGGTGAAATTTTTGCACCTGCGAAGGATATTGGTAAGCAAACAACCAGGAGCGAGAAGTACAATTTAGAAGTTCTGGAAAGTAAATCGGTTTTAGAACTTTTTAAAGTTTTCATTTTCGCCTTATCGATGGATTTTTATTGGGTTTTTACCAGTGCCTCGGTTGTGAGGGAAAGGTTGTTAAAAGCGATGTTTTCATTTACAACTTCAGTTTCTTTCCAATATCCCAGAAGAGCCAAAGCGGCTTTGTCATAGTTTTTCTGACGTTTGTGTGCCTCTGCCAGGAACTCTAATGTTTGTTTTCTTATCTGCTCGGAGGGCCCGGTGTCCAGAAGCTGGGAGCATACGGACACAGCCTGCGAATTTTTGCCGATTTCCAGGCAAACCTGCGCCAATTTGCAGGATATTCTATTTGCCAAAGGTCCTGGTTCCACAAAGACAAGCATCTGGGGGTTTTTATAAGCAAACTGCCAATCTTTCCTCGCAATGTAGCAGTTGGTTAGTTCGAAGGAAATTTGGGCTTTTAACTGGGCATCGAAAATGTGTTCAGCTTTTTTGGTAAGTGCGGCAACAGCCTTGTGAACCAGACCCATTTCGCGGTAGATTCTACTTTTGAGCAGTGATATTTTGACAGCTTCCTTCTGTGAAAGTTGCCAGGAATGTATGTTCTCCACTATGGCAAGAGCCTTTATGAAATTTTCCTGTTCCATATAGCTGTTGACCAAAGCCAGAATAGTTTCCACATATTCTTCTTTGCCGAGCCTGCCGGTTAGTGCATATTGAAAAGCATCACAGGCTTGTTGGGATTTTCCCAAAGCCAGATAAGTCTTGCCCAGTAGGAAATAGGCTGAATACAAGTCATTGTTTGTGGGGTCTTTTATCAGGCCGATGTATCGAGTAAGCCATTTTTGGGCGGATGTATATTCTTGTTTTTCATAGAAGCATCTGCCCGCGCCCAAAGCGGAAGCAATCTGTAAATCCGAAGACAAACTAATATTGTAAACTTTACAGTATAGTTTTCCAGCTTCGTGATAGATTTGTGCTTTCATTGTAGCATCGGCGAGGTGCAGGTAGGCTTTACCGGTGATTTCGGCATCTGGATATTGCTCTACGAGTTGTATTAAGTCCTCCCTGGCGCCGAAGTAATCGTGCAGGCTGGATTTCAATCTGCTTGAATGTAACAAGGCCGATGGCACTAAGGATGATCCGGGAAATTTATTGACCAGCAATTTGAATTCTGCGAGGGCTTCCTGCATCTGGTTTTTTTGAGCATGCAGGAGAGCCAGAGCAAAATGTGCATTGGGTATGTTCCTGGCGTCAGAAAACCTAAGTAAGAATTTTTTCCAAAGCGAAAAGGCTTCGTCGCTGAGCAGTGATATATACTGAGATAATGATGAATAATCGGCCGGGTCGAAGATATTTATGACATTTTTTTCGTCCGAGCGAGCCAACAAGCCGGCGCATCCCGTTGCAACCGTGAGAAATTGCTGATTGGTTGTCATTGGTAAGTATAAAGTTACCGGTCTTTTACGAACGATATTTTTAGTTTCTTCCATGGCCGGCGTACCATCGAAAGCCCAGTGGATATCAAGATTGGAATCGGCGGCAAACCTTGACAGGATTTCCTCGATGGAGGCCCCGGAACAAATTACTAACCATCGAGTTAGTGTTGAAGTGGTGGAGCCGCTTATCCTTTGAATTTGTGGTCCAAGCACGGCCTTATTGAATTTTTCCAGGCCGGACTTCAAAAGAGATTTTAGCTGGGCCTGGTTCAGGTTGTCGAAGGGGTCGTCTTGTAAATTGTTACGCCATAAATCGTCGGGTATGTCTTTGTCCGAATCACAAAGCGAAAGGACCCTTCTGGTTATCAGTTCAGAGACGAGGAAGTGACAATCCTGTTTTATCTGCAGGGCCCAGTCGCTTTCATAATCGATGGCATTGATTAAGGCAATCACCTGATATGCCCTGGTTCTGGCCCTTAGATACAGCTTTTTCTGCAGATCAATGGAAGTAAGATGGTAATTTGCCATTGCTCTGACCATGGGAGAACGGCTTGTCAGAATGGTTCTTAATAAGCGTTCGGCCTGCTCGGTATCTGCTTTTTTTTTCGCAGCCAAAGCTATTTTCAGTTGAAGAAAATCTCTAAGCAATTGATTTTCCCCGCCTTTGGGCAGATTTTGACGAAGGAGGTTGTAGGCGGCATAAGCCTTCTCGTAGTCCTTTTGCAGGTAGAGTGTTTGAGCAACTTTTAGAGAGATTGGCTGTGTCGGTGTAATCACAGAATCCGGTTTTGGCACCTGCTGGCGGGCCAGGGAGTGGTCCTTGACAGGTTCTCCTGGAGCCGGACTTTGCCGGCTTGAGGTGGTTTGTAGTACAGCAGGAGTTTGGTCGCTGACAGGTGTTTTTGCATCCGGCGGGCCGGCGTAACCCTGGTTTGACGTCGCTGGAGATTTCAGCGCATAGAATAGTCCCGATAAGGTGGGGACTGCGACCAAAACAATACCAACAATGAGGATTTTCTGGAGGGTTGAAAAACGCTGCCAAATCAGTGCTAATGGATGCCTGTTTGGGTTTATCCCCGCCAATTCGGGCTGTATCATACCGGCCTGGGCCGAATCCGTTAGAGTCTTGAAGAAATCTTCATCTCCGGCAAATACTTCTTGCTCCGAGAGTTCTTCGTGAATCCGGCCTACAAATAAATCACTGTCCGGGGGCATCTCATGGGCATTGTCTTGGCCAATAGGTTCTTGGTTTTCTGTTTCCATAGATTTCAACTTTTAGGCCGAGCGCAGCGCCTGCTGCGCAAATTCCAGAGCGCATTTAAAGACCTTTTCTGAAATAGAGCAATAGTTATGCCAAATGTGGCTAAAGTGGACTTAATGGGCGTGTTTTGAGGGCCTTTTGCCCTTAAAATGGTTGTTTTAACGCTTTATTGAGTAATCTGGACCATCAAGAGGTGTCAGGATTCTATACAAGCCGATAGATTTTCTGACATAAATTGCAGTACAAAAACACGAGGTCTGTATGTAATAAAGATAAAAACCGGAAGATGAAGGGCTGTGGATAAGAATATATATTAACAAAAGCTAAGACGCGGTGCGTCATATTTTCATTATGCGACCGTTACCGGCTCAGGTAAGGATGGTGTTGAAATTTCGTCCGGCGTCTCTTTTGCGATATAGCAGCCCTTTTCGATATTATACTGCTTGATCTTTGCATAGAGAGTTGCCCTTGTTATGTTAAGCAGCGTGGCAGCTTTGGTTTTCTGCCATCCTGTTTCCTGCAGGGCCCGGGCAATTAACTCCCGTTCGGCTTTTGCCAGCGAAAAATCCTTTATTTTATCGGTCGCTGTAGTGTGAGAAATGCCGTATAGTTCTGTCGGGTCAATTACAATGCTGCTTAATCCGATTTTGTCGGTCGTTTCCAGCAATATCGCTCTTTCAATAACATTCTGCAGTTCGCGGACATTACCGGGCCAATCGTGTTCCTGCAGAGCTTCGAGAGCCAATTTGGTTATTGAGTTTATTTTATTCTTTTTTTCCGGACATATAGTTGATGTCTCAATGAAATACCGTGTAAGGAGCGAAATGTCTTTTCTTCGTTGAGGTGCTCTAAGAGGTGCAATAGTAACAGGACAGATATTCAGACGATAATAGAGGTCACGTCGAAACCGACCGGCCTCTATTTCGCTTTTGAGATTACAGTTGCTGGAAGTCATTATTGAGGCATGGCAGGTAATATTTCCGGTTCCTCCAACTTTTCGGAAAGTTTTTTCCTGAAGGACCCGCAGTAACTTTGCCTGAAGCTCCACCGGCATTTCGCTTATTTCGTCAAGAAAGATAGTACCGGCCCCGGCTAATTCCAGAAGTCCTGTTTTTTCACGGTCGGCGCCCGTGAAGGACCCTTTGACGTGGCCAAAAAGCTCACTTTCGAGCAGATTCGCCGTCAGGGCCGCACAATTTACAGCTACAAACGGCTCGTTTGGATGCCTGATGATATGTATTGCCTTTGCCGCCAACTCTTTGCCTGTGCCTGTTTCTCCAACAATCAAAATCGGATTGCAGCCGCTTTCAGCGACAAGTTTAATCATTTTGAGATTGTCGAGAATTGCCTTGCTCCAACCGACTATAGAGACTGAAGCGGCGTGGCCGTTGGCAAAAAAACCATCTGCATTTTTCTTAGCGGCATCGCCTTTAAGTTTATCTTTTATTTGATTTACGATTTGCTTGAGGCGGGGATGGTCCTGCTTTCCACACAGGTAATCATATGCTCCCATTTGTATAAATTCTTCGGATACGTCAGGATTATTTTCATCCCTTCCCACAACTACGATATGGGCATCAGAATTTTTATCGGTCGTATCAAGGAATTCACGAATATGGGCCGGACTAAAATGGTGGTCGAAAAGAATTAAATCCGTATCGATGGTTTCAATAATATCCACGGCCTCAGGCAGATTATCGGCTGCGAATATTTCCTGACCGACCTGCCGAGCTAACTGTTGAACTTCTCTTTCGGTGCCTACGGTAACAACCTTGTGCAATATCATCTTGGCCCAAACGATATAATATATACGATGATTTACAGTAACTGTGAGTTTTATCCCCGAAAAATTATGCTTTCCAAATGTATTCGGGCGATGTCCACTTAATCGTCAGATAAACGGTCATAACTTTAATTTTTTATGGGACGGGCCAATAATGTCAGCGATTTGTTTGTGTCAAAGAAGGGCTAATTTTGTGTGATAAATTTATCGGACGCTTTAAGAAAACAAGAGACCAATAACCGCAAAAAAATAACACACTTTTTATGGGACGTTTTGGTAAGGTCATGTAAGTTTATGCAAAATAATTTTTTTTATTCAGGCTCGTCAGGACTACAGCAATACCGGTAGAATTTTCCAGCATATTAGGAAGATTTATCCTCTGAAGCCATTTCTCAAAGGAGCGAGTCTAAGTGCTTGTTTCTTTTATCTTGGCCTAACCTGTTTATTTACAAGGAGTTATATATCACAAAATCAGGATACACTCTGTTGTGGCACGGCGATTGCATATTCATCGATTGTCTGTTTGTGTCAGTACCACATTAAAACAGTATTGTTTGAAAATTATTTGAAAAAGAAGTTTGATTTGATTTTTGAGAGGATAAAAAAATTATGAGCACAGTATCAGGAGCTATGACAGCAAGTAATATCCAGATGGATTATATGAAAATTCTTATAACCCAGTTAAAACATCAAAATCCACTGGAACCAATGAACAATAACGAAATAGCTTCTCAATTGGCACAGTTCTCGCAGCTTCAACAGTTAGAGTCAATGAATTCAAACTTCGCAGAGGTTCTTGTCACGACCAACCGCAAGTACGCCGGTTCGTTATTAGGCAAAAATGTTACGTTTTATTCAGCAGATGAAATGACCGGCACATTGGAAATAAAGGCCGGCACGGTTGAATCTGTTCTGAATGATCCTAAGACAGGCCAAAGCCTTTTAGGAGTAGTGGTTGGTCAAGGTCAAGAAGCAGAAGAATATATGCTTGGCCTGGATGCTGTTGTGTCGGTAGAAAACCAGGGTTGAATTAAGATTTCTAAAATATAAGGAGAAAGAAAAATGAGCTTTGCACTATCAGCGGGGGTTACCGGGCTGCAGGCCCACCAGAAAATGCTTGATGTAGCTGGTAACAACCTGGCAAATGTCAATACTACAGCTTTCAAATCCAGCAGAATAACGTTCTCAGAGCTGCTGAGCGAGACGATAAAAAAAGCGTCTCAGCCAACAAGTACGGTTGGCGGTACAAATCCTCAACAAATGGGCAGCGGTGTAGGGGTCTCGGGTATATCTCCCAATATGGCACAGGGTAATATTGTAAGTACAGGAAATCCTTTGGATCTGGCGGTGGAAGGCGAAGGGTATTTTGTATTAAGTGACGGGTCGAAAAGTATCTACACCCGCGCAGGCGCATTCGCAGTTGACGCAGATTCGAATCTGGTTGATCCGGCCAGCGGGTATATAGTACAGCGCATTGGTTCAGTCGGTGAGAGTGACGGTTTTCAGACGGCCGGCAACAGCAATATTAGTGTGCCATACGATGTAGCAATGACGGCAAAAGCTACGTCATCAGTAACAGTTGCCGGTAATCTAAGTGCCGATGACGTTCTTGCAACTGCACAAACAAATGTACTTAAATCAGATATAACGTTTACCACCAGTAGCGGAACAGCGGCCTCCGGGAGCACTGACGATCCGCCCGCCGCCTAACACCTATCAGACCCACCCCGTCAATAGGGAATGACGTCTCCCTGACGCCCCGCCCTGCCTCGGCACAGCTGTCACGCTGCCCGGACGGCCGGAAACAGACGACACGGGCCTGCCGATGCGGATCATGTACTAGTTCAGCTCGGCTCGACCCAGGGCGCG
>SDBT01018972.1_pt1 | contig 10789 bp, 8 predicted proteins | sample 2277101 | NCBI WGS metagenome assembly SDBT01 (sample SAMN10404973, study PRJNA504765) | marine sediment metagenome | isolation source: marine sediment core GS10_PC15, 103 cmbsf | place: Arctic Ocean: Southern Knipovich Ridge | collected 2010 | reverse complement strand
GCTGAGACTCGAATCGATTCGTGTTACACTCTGTTTGCACCGGGCCGCCTCCTTGTATGCGTCGTAACTGTTGTTCGCAAAACAAGTTATCGCATACAAGGCGGCCTGGCGCAATACTACTGGTAAGAAATGCGGGCTAAACAAGCCGGAGACGTGCGCGCCCGATGGGCGTGGACCGAAGCGGCCGTTTGGACGGATCGCATCGACCAACGCTCCGCGCCGGTGCCCGCGGCGCTCGAAAAGGGCGTGCTTTGCCGACCGTGGGCTATTCTTCCGGTTAAGAGCCCACGACCTGGCCAGTCAATCCTCACCGAGGTAAAACCATTAACCGGAGAGCCGGATGCGGGAGACCCGCACATCCGGTTCGGAGGGAGGGGGGCCGAACTCAATCGGCTCTCCCTACCCCTATCGAACCGCGTTCGCTGCCAGTCATTCAGCGACGGCCTCGCAGCGCCATCGTACGGGGGGGCGCTACTGGGCAGCCAGTGCCTGATCGGCCGCTTCACGGACGTAGGCTTCGTCGTCGCCGGTGCGGGTTCTGCGCAGATAGATAGCGATCTTGGCGGCAAGGCTCTGTGAGCCGGCGGCGGCCAGCTTCTCGGCCAAGACGAGGCAATGCTTGGTCGCTTTGACCCGTTCCCAACCGTGGGGAACGTCGGCCGCTTTGATCAATAGATCGACCGAACCGATGTCGCCCATGCGGGAAAGTCCCCAGCCGGCGGCCAGACGGACCTCGCGATCGGCGTCGGTTATCGCTTCGCGTAACGCACCGGCCGACTGCGTGTCCTCGATCGCGCCGAGCCCCTGGACGATGTTCAGGCGACATTTTCCCTTCGCCGTGGGCAACGCCTTGCGAAATTGCTCGGCAGCCCCGTCGCGGATGGCGACCAGTGCCATGGCGGCCGGCTCGACCAGCTCTTCATCCAGCAACAGGCCGCCCAGCGCGGGTGTGGCCTCCTTGCGACCGGCCCATTGCAGTTCCTGACAGAGAAACGCCTTGACGGCCTTGGGGAGTTGCATCGCGGCGGCCGAATCGACTCCGCTTCCCTCGTCACCCCGACGCCGGGGGCGGTTCTCGCCGAGGTCCGACGCCACGGTCTCGCTGAACGTTCGCCGAGCCGACTCGTTGCCGTCGATCAACGCTCGGTTGGCCAGGCAGTGCAGCGCATAATGGGCTTTCGTGTCGTCTCCCTCGCCGGGCACGACCAGCATATCGATCAGCCCTAGGATACTGTCACGGCCGCCGCCCTGGATCTCGGCGATGGCCCGATCTATCTTCTCTTTGTCGATATCGGTCGTATACATCCCCCGGCTATCCGGGTCGGGCATCTGAGCGACCAGCTTCTCGAGTTGTGCTGATGGTTTCATGTGTATTGCTTCCTACTTGGATTATGGGTTGGTGTTCGCTTAGATTCGCCACGGGGCTCGCATCGGCTGATAGACCAGGCGGTTCGCTTCCTCGTCGCCGATGATCTGTTCCTTGACCGGATCGTAGCGGAGTGTGCGACCAGTGCGTATCGCGATATTCGCCAGATGGAACAGCGTCGACGTGCGATGGGCCGCTTCGGCATGTCCGCCCGACTGCTGGCGAGTGCGAATGGCCTCGGGGAAACGGACCAGCGGCTCGGGGTCGGGCATCGCGGCCAGCTTCTCTTGGTCCGCCTTGCTCAGGTCGTTGATGCTCACGTCCCGATCCTTCTTACGATCGTAGGGCTCGCCCCATTCGCCGCTGGCGAGCACCAGCGTCAGGCCGTCGGCATACTTCAGCTCGACCCAACCCCAAAGGGCAACCGCCTCGGGATGCGCCGGCGGGGCGTTGGGTGTGATCTCGACCGGGCTGATGTAGTCCCGGGCGTATTGATAGTTGAATCCGTCGAGGTGATGCTGCGCCATGTCGGCCAGCCCACCGCCCTCGTAGTCCCAATAGCCGCGATGCGTTCCGCCGAAACGATGCGGATGATAGGGCCGAAGCGGGGCCGCGCCGCAATACATGTTCCAATCGAGCGTGTCGGGGATCGGCTCGGGCTTCGCGTTGACGATCCCGCTCCACTGCTTCACCTTGAAGCCGTTCTTACGAGAGATCACCGCCTCGCACTTATTCAGCAAACCGCTGGCCATGAGCTTGTGGGTTTGGCGGTTGGCGCTGAAACGACCGTACGTGCCGACCTGGAAGATGCGGTTGTAGCGACGTTCGGCCTCGGCGACGGCCCGGCCTTCGGCGATGAATCGGGTCATCGGCTTTTCGCAGAGCACGTCCTTGCCGGCCTCCATCGCAGCGATCGAGATCATGGCATGCCAACCGGGATGGGTGGCAATCGCCACGACGTCGACGTCTTTTCGGTCGAAGACGCGGCGGAAATCGGTGTAGTAGGTCTTGTTATCGACCCGATCCTTGAACTTGACGTCGCATTGGGCCACTTTTCGCATTCCCTCGCCCAGTCCGGCGTAGGTCCCGCCGCTCCGTCCGCCGCAGCCGATCAGGGCCGCGCCGAATTCATCGCTGGGGGCCGTTTGTCCTTGGCCCAGGACGTTACGCGGCACGATCGTCGCCGCTGCCGCCACGGCCGCCGAACTCTTCAAGAGCTGACGGCGGCTGATTTCCGATCTTCGTTCTGTCATTGCTTGGACCTCTCGTGTACTGAGTTCTGGTGGTCTGAGTTCTCGTGTTTCGCGTTTCAAATGGACTTCCGTGGAATACGGATTAACGAACTCCCCGACGCTCCGATATCGCGTTGAGCAACTCGGTCGGAACGGGGCCGTCGTGGGCAATCAATAGATAGCGAAGCTTCAGCGGTTCCCCCTTCTTGATCGTCACCGGCCCCGGGGCAACGATGCACGGATTGATCATAGCGATCGGAGCCAGATTGTGCCATGTCGATGGCGGATTGCCCGGGTAGTCCATCACTGCCAAGCCGATCGTCTTACCGCTTTCGAGCTTGATCGTGCGGTCGTACCAAGCGGCCGCCGGCCAGTTCGTCGTCGGCTTGAGGTGATGCGGGTCGGGGCGATCGACGGGACCTTTCGGGTCGGTGTAGATGGCCTCGCCGTCCTTGCGGGTTTTGGCACAGAAGCCGCCAAACGCCGTCTGATCCAACGTGACGTCGGTCGTCGGTGTCAACTCGAACGATAGGAAGATCAGATTCGCGCCGTCGCGTTGCATGACGCCGATGGTCGTCGATTCGTCGATCATCACGTCTTTGCCCACCATCCACTGGTTGCGAACCTCCAAACTGGCGCCGCGCGAGCTCGCTCCGACGAGTTTAACTTCTCGATTCTCGATCACGCGTCCTTCGGTCGGGGCCCATTCTCCCCAACCCCAGAAGTCGGCCTTCTCCTTGCCTTTGGTCGAATGCCAGGCCAGAAAGACGCCCCGGTGATGGGGATGGTCGCTCGGAGCGAAGTCGACGGCCCGCTCGCCCGAGGGTGTGTTGACGGGAAACAGGCAGCAGACGCTATTGGCCGTCAGCTTCGAGTCGGCCGGCTTTTTGGTCATATAGCCGAAGACGACCTTGCCCTGGGGGTCCTTCAAGACCATGCCGTGCTGGTCGGGGGTGAGTGTGAACTTGGCCTCTTCTTCCTGGGCCACAGTGTCTTGAGACACGGCAATCGTGGATGCTCCCAGGAGGAGACTGAGAACGACGGCCGTGGAGAAGATTGTGATCAGATGTCGCATGTTGGTTCCTTTCGTGTGGATGCTAGTGCTTTGTCAAGTTTAAGCTCTTGGGTTGAAGGGGTGAGCGGCAAGGCGCTAGCCGCCGGCCCCATCGGGTTGACATTGCCCCTGAAATACCGGCGGCTAGCGCCTTGCCGCTCACGAATTTGCGATCGAACCTCCCCCAGCGCAGCTACTCCAATTCCTAACATTGACACGGCACTACTCCTCCAGTCGCTTGACGCGGATGTTGCGATACCATACCGGGCGACCGTGGTCTTGCAGGCCGATATGGCCGGTGCGTGCAAAGTCCTTCATTGCCGTGGGAAATTTGTTCTTCGACCCGTCGGGATTCTCATTCGGCTTGGTCCACCGATCGAGATCCATGTCGACGACCGGCCGGCCGTTCAACACGATCTCGATCCGATTATCGCGGCAGGTAATCCGGCATTGGTTCCATTGGCCGGGCTTCTTCACCGCGTTCTCGATCGGGGCCACGCAATCGTAGACCGCTCCGGCCGTGCCGCCGCGATTGCAGGTCGGTTGGCCGAATGAGTTGGCCACTTGGATTTCGATGCCCGTGAAGACCGGGTCGTTCAAGTCGGCCGTGCGAATGAAGACGCCGCTATTGGCCCGCTCGGGAATCTTGTACTCCAGGTCGAGGACGAAATCGCCGTAGGTCTCTCGGGTCCAGAGATATCCGGCGTTGTGCAGCCCGCCGTCCATCTCGCGTTTCAGTGCGATCAGGCCGTCTTCGATCACCCAAGGCTTCCCCGGGCCGGTGATCCATCGGTCGAGGTTCTTGCCGTCGAACAGCGTGGTGAAGCCGTCCTGGTCCGCCGCGGGTGAACCGCCGAGCCGCTTGATCGAAACGCCACGAAACTGAATCATACTCGACGCGGGACTCATCTCTCCGGGGCGACCTTTGGCCGGTCCGCCGTGATGTTGCAGCCCGATGGGCCCCGAGGCGACGACGCCGGGCATCCGCGCGCCGTCGATGACCTTTTGGCCGTTGAGGACCACCGTAACCCGATCGCCCTTCATGGTGATCTCCATCGCGTTCCATTGGCCGACCGGCTTGTCGGCGTGGACCTTGGGAACGGCGGCGGCTCGAAGCTCGGCCGGCAGAGACTTGTCGTTGCGCACACTCCACAGCTCGCCGGAGCCAACCGGCCAACACCACAGATTGACCTGGCTATTGCCGCGCAGGAGAATCCCCGAATCGGCGTTGGGCGTGGGTATCTTGATGACCTTGCCGTCGGCGTCGGTTTTCAGCGAGCCGTCGGGCAGGATCGTCGGCATGGGATACAGCCCGGAGGTCCGCTTGAATCGCCACTCCAACCGCAGGACAAAATCGCCGAAGGACTCCTCGGTCCATAGGCTCTTGTTGCCGGCGGCCTCGGAACTTGCGTCGTAGTCGATCACCCCGTCGACGACCTTCCAATGGCCGCCGTCGCCCTCGGGCACTTTCCAGCCGGTTAGGTCCTTGCCGTTCAGCAGGGAGGTGAAGCCCGGCCGGTCGTCGGCGATCGCTGTGGATACGACGGCCGTCAGGATGGTTGCCAGGATACAATGATATCGGTTCATGACGGGTTCTCCTTCGTCGGGTGTCTATTTGTGCCAAGATTTCCAGGACGGATAGGTTTCCTCGGGCAGTAATCGCGATTTGCCGCGTGGGGCGGGTGAAACGCCCTTGTGGTAGAAGATATAGAGCCCGGCCTTGCCGCATATGACGATGTCGTTTCGCCCGTCCTTGTCCATGTCGGCGATGTTCAGTTTCATTCCGACCGCAACCGCTCCGGTCGGGGCCGGGTTGTGGTTCTTCTCGGCCGAATACCAGGGTAGATGGTTGAACGATAGGATATGCCGCTCGAATCGGCCGCCCTGGATGTCGTACCAGAAGGCGTAGAGCGGATCCTCCCAACTGATGTCGCGGCCATGATGGGCGAACAGCCGCTTGCCGGTCACGAGGTCCGCTTTGCCGTCGCCGTTCAGGTCGCCCAATGCCATCGTATGGAACTGCCCGAAGTCCTTCTCGATCCAACGCTGGTCGAACTTCCGCTTGCCGTCGTTGTCAACCGTTTGCTTCAGCCAGGCCAGGCCGTATTCGTGCGAAGCGCCGATGATCAGATCGTTGATGTTGTCGCCGTCGACATCGTGAACGAGGATCGGGTGCGAGGCCGGGATATACCGCCCCGGCTCGCCCAACTTGTGAAAGACGTAGTCGGCGTGGAAGGTCCACTTCTGCTTGGTCGGTTGGGGCGGTGCCTCGTACCAGCCCATCGGCGTGACGATGTCGTTGCGTCCGTCGCCGTTGACGTCGCCCAGGCCGTTGCCGTGATGCTCGCCCTCGGTACCGATGCGATGCTCCACGAGCCAGGGAGCCCGATCGATCGATTCGAGCCACGTCATCTCCTGACCGGCAACCGGGGCCCAGTGGTTCACCAGGATATCGTCGTCGCCGTCACCGTCGAGATCGCCGTGGATAACGCCTTCCATGTTTTGGCAGGCGTGGATCCGTCGGGCCTTCCACTTCACATTGTTCTTGCCGGGGTTCTCATACCAGAACGCCCCTTTCATCCGCATCCAGCCGGAGCTGACGATATCGGTTCGTCCGTCGCGATTCACATCCATGGCGAATTCGCTGTTGTTGTCGGTCTCCGGGCCGTTGGTCTCGGCCCCGTCGCGGAAGTCGGCGTGTTTGGTCCAGTCGGGCGCTTCGTACCAATTGCGTCCGGCCGCCAGATCCAGGTCGCCGTCGCCGTCGACGTCCAGGACCGAGGCACATTCGCTAAAGGGCCCGAACCAGTAGGTGTGGTTGGCCGGATCGTGGACCGGCCCGGCGACCTTGACCGGGACAAAGATCGGCTCGGCGGCGAATGTGGCCGCGGCCATTACCATTGACAGAGCAAACAACGGGCATGTGAGATACTTCATGATGGGATTCCTCGCGTCGAGAGGGTTGGTTTCGCATCGTCAACCTACAAGACCGGGCGGGGCCTGTCAATCAATCGGCCGGTTCGGCCGGAAAAGGGGGCAGGGTGGCTGGCGGCATAGCGCAGCGGTGCCCCAGATCTCCGCCAACTGGGGCACCGCTGCGCTATGCCGCCAGCCACCCGCTGCGCCATTCCCAGGGGTATCCATAATTCGCCCCTAAATGGCCTTTATGTAACGGCTTATGCCTCCAATGGGCCGCTTGTCACAATGGCCGTCCGTGGCTACAATGTCGCCGGATCTGTGATTGGTCCTCGATCTGACTGCAAACTAGGAGACCGTACCATGCCACTGGAAGGTTCCGCCCGGCGCTGCGAGAAGGCGGCCGAGGCGATCAATCGGCACGAAAACCGTCGCGACGGCACGATGGTCGTCGCCAGTCTGCACGCCGGTTTGGTCGTCCTGCGAAATCTGCTCTATCTGCGAGTCCATCAGGACGTGCAGCGGCTGGTCGGCCGAGACTCGATGTTGATTCCGACCTCCGAGTTCAAGAGCGAGTTGGCGGCCAAGCGCGAATCGGATCTCTACCAGATCGCCGAGTCGGCCGCGGTCGTTGCCGAGTATGGCTATCTTCCGGCCAACGGCAAGTGGTATACGCGATGGCTCGCGACGCTGCAACTGGACGACGCGGCGACCGACGCCGAGCTGCTTAAGCGGATCGACGAGTACACGGCCCAACCGGCCGACCAGCGCCGGCTCGCCTTTACCGACGCCCTGGTTTCCGTATTGCCCGGGTCGCAACGGGCGCCGTTGGTCCTGTTTCAACTGCTGCCGATTTCGATATGGATCGCCACGGCGTTGGCGTTTAACGATTCGGAAACGGCCATGGAGCTACGCACTCGCCAGCGACGCCATCTGCCGGCCATCGACGATTGCCAGAGTTGTCACGGCCGCGTCTTGGAGAACGGCGAGCAATGCGCCGGATGCGGCAATCCGTTGTGGCGATCCGAGTGGCTCACGTCGGCCGATTGAGGGAAGGGCTTAACTTGGTTCCTGTTGATACTAGCCGGGTGCCATGCTCCACGCTTGCGTGGGCATGCGTGAAACCAGGGGAAGACCGTCTCGCATGCCCACGCAAGCGTGGAGCATGGCACCCATTTGCCTGTTTAGTCAACGGTAGGCACCCACCTTCAACGGACCGATGAGCGGACAACGGCGATGGGCCTGGACCTGGTCGAGATTGTATTCAGCATCGAAAAGACCTTCGAGATCGAACTCCCGATGGACGATCTGGAGGGACTCACCCACGATTACGACATCATGGTCGGCGATCTTTACGACTATATCCTCAAGCGGCTGCATCTGCGCGAGTTTGCCCGACAGGACATCGGGCTGAACTATGGGCTGTGGCGAGACGTGCAATCCGCGCTCTGCTCGGTCACGAACGTCCCGGCCGATCGGGTGCAATTGAAAACGCCATTGGACGAGCTGTTTCCTCGCAAGACACGTCGGGCCACATGGCAGGCGTTTCGCGACGCGTGTTCCTATCGCGTTCGCACGCTCGATTATCCCAAGGCAGTTCGCTACGTCGGATTCGCGCTGGCGGCGGCCATGGTCCTGTTCGAGCAGTTTCAGATCTGGCAGATTCCCGGGGCCGGGTTCTTTTGGATTCTGCTGGGCATTCTCGGCGCCTGGATGCTGGCCGAGACGTACGTGAAGGTTCTGTGGATTCTCGCCCCCTTGCGACGAAGTTTCCCTTCCCGAATGGTCACGGTCAAGGACCTCTGCCGCGCGATCCTAGCGACGAACTACACCGACATCTGCCAAGACGCCGACATCCCGCTGGACGATCGTTCGCTGGCGGTCTGGCAGCAGCTCACCCAGATCCTCGTCGAAGTGACGGGCGTCGACGCCGACGAGATCACCTTCCGCAGCCGATTGTTTCGCGATTTGGGGGCCGGGTGAGATGGGCCGGCCATTTCCTCCAGATGGTCGGAATCACGTCACGGCCCCCCATCAACTCGCTAGACAAAGGGGTGTGCGATGTTACAATATCACCCGGTGCGTGCCTGGATCGTCTTCGGGCCTACCCCATAAGGGAAATGTCGGTTTGTGAAAATACCATCGGCTGATCGGGAGCCCAACACATGGTCCGAGTCTATGCCATTCAATCCGACGGCACAACGGAGCCTTTTGCGGCGGTTCGATGCAAGAACGAAGATCGGGAACTTCAGCGGATCTTGGAGCGCAATCCCGACTTGCTGCCAGGCGAACAGATTCGGCCCGATGATCCACGGCGATGGTTGGTGATCCAACGGGAAATGCCCGTTCCCGATCCCAACTCCGGGGAAGATCGCTGGAACGTTGATTTCCTGTTTGCCGATCAAGACGCTATGCCCACGTTCATCGAATGCAAAAGGTATGGGGACACTCGGGCCCGTCGGGAAGTCGTCGGCCAAGTGATCGAGTACGCCGCAAACGGCCATTACTACTGGACAAAAGACGTTCTCCGTGAATATGCCGAGAAGACGGCCGAACAACGCGGCGCAGAACTGGAAGACAGCCTTGACACGTTGGAGCCCAACGACGCTGAAACTGTGGACGCCTTCTTTGAGCAACTCCAAGACAACCTGCGCGAAGGACAGATTCGGATCGTCTTCTTTCTCGAGGAGTCCCCGATGGAGCTTCGCAGTATGGTCGACTTCCTCAATAAGCAAATGGAGCGATCCGAAATCCTGATTGTCGAAGCGAAACAGTTTGAACGCGAAGGACGGCGGTGTGTCGTGCCCGTGCTTTTCGGCTTCAGCGAAGAAGCCCGTAGCGTTAAGAGATTAGTAAAAACGTCCCACAAGCCGAGTTCGCCCGCAAGAAGGAAATGGGACCAAGAATCGTTCTTCGCCGAATCGGCCGAGAAGAATGATTCGGTCACGGTCGAAGCCATGCAAAAGCTATTTGACTATGGAGAGTCGAGTTCGTTCAAGGTGTCTTGGGGGACGGGGGCCCAGCACGGAACATTTGCTCTGAAACTGAGAAAGTTTGGAAACCGGTCGGTACTCAACGTAGGCACAAGTGGAAACCTTGGAATCGGCTTTGGTTGGTTCAGTGACGACCCGAAGAGGGAGGCGTTTCGAGACCGACTGCGAGAGCTTGTTTCGGAAAATCTCGGTCTTGGCATACCAGATGGTTGGGAAGACAAGTGGCCAACCTATCCGGCTTCGGATTGGTGCCCGAAAGTGGATGCCGTTATTCAGACGTGTGAACAACTGCGATCGGAATTCGCGTGATGATGTCTGCCCAAAACCGAACGGTCATAGTCGCGTCAAAGCGTGCTCTCCTCCAGGCCTCCGTAGTGGATTCAATCGGCCGATCATGGAATGACCACAGAGCCTTGTAGCGTGGCCATTGCCCACCGTTAATCGGAGATAAGCCGTGATTCCTTGGTGGGCAGTGCCCACCCTACAAAGCTTACGGCTTCTCGAACTTCTTCTCGCCGGTGGCAATCGCCGCGCGCATCTCGGCTTCGAGTTGCAGCCGGGCCTGATACTTCGCCTCTTGATCGATCTCGATCGGGTCGGTCAACACGAAGCCGGGCATGTCGTTCCGCGGACGTTGGGCGAGTAGCTCCTTGCCGGCCGTGATGATCGTTAGGGCCTCGCGATAGTTCGGGTCGGTCTTGTCGGCGAACGTCTTTAGGCAGAGACTCAACTCGGGCCGCGTGAAGCTGACGTGGGCCGATAGCTTCTGATCGCTTACCTTTCCGCCGGTCAACTCGGCGAGGCGATTCAACTGGCCGTTGTCCAGCGGCGAACGGCCGTAGCGGTTGTTGCGATACGCGCTGGCATAGTCGGGATAGTAGGGCCCGTTCAGATCGATCCAGGTGATGATGCGGTCGAAACTCTCGCGGTCGAGCTTGATCTGGCGGTCGATTTCCGCGTCGCCGTGTCCTTCGACGAGCACCTCGGCCAGCCGGCTGGCGTGCGAACCCCATGACTTGGGCATCATCGTCTGATAGGGGCCCGCCCCGGGGACCTTGACGAAGCCGCGAGTTCGCAGCTCGTAGTACGAGGTGTTGAACATGACGCCCAAGTCGCCGGCCAGATTGAGCTTCTCGCCCGCCGGCTTGTTGTAGTCGTGGCACGAGACGCAATGCTTGTCGAAAGCCGGTTGAACCTCGGTCAGGTAACTGAACAGACGCGTCGGGCC
>SDBT01018971.1_pt1 | contig 10789 bp, 15 predicted proteins | sample 2277101 | NCBI WGS metagenome assembly SDBT01 (sample SAMN10404973, study PRJNA504765) | marine sediment metagenome | isolation source: marine sediment core GS10_PC15, 103 cmbsf | place: Arctic Ocean: Southern Knipovich Ridge | collected 2010 | reverse complement strand
TCCATAATGTAAGAAAGTAAGATTTTCCTATTTTTAAATGTTTTGATTTTAAGGATTTTAAGGTTTTTGTTTTCTCAATATCTCTATAAATCTTAAGTTGGGTTGATGAGTGGCTTAAGCTCTTCATCTCCATATCTTCTTATGATTAGAAGATAATGGTTTCTTGTTTGGGATTGAGGGGTTTGGGGGTTTTGGAGGTTAGAATTACTTCATCTCTTTTTATATCCAAATTTTTTATTATAATTTGGGTGATCAATTATGTCAAGAACAAAACTTATTACTTCTGCTTTTGTTTCTCCCTCAGTTAAAGTATAAAGCATTCTCCAAAAATTAGGAAGTTCAACTCTAAATAAATTATTAATTCCATATTTTAAGATATATTCTTTTGGAATCAATTTTTTAGGAACAGGATTACCATAATGAGGATTTAATTTTATAAATTCAATTTTCTGATTTACTGAATTTAAAATACTTCTTTCTTGCTTAGAATCTTGAGCCTCACTATTTAAAAATTCATAAACTTCTTTTGCATCTTTAGAAAGAATTATTCTTACTTGTTTCATTTTAAAAAATTTTATTTTTTCTAACTAATTATATTTCCATACCTTCAGCTATTGCTTTTTTTAGTTTAGGATTAGGATTATGAATCCAAGTTATTCCATTAATTGTTGCAAGTATCTTATTACTTTCTTCTAAATATTTAAGAATAATAATAAGAGTATTATGATTTACTTGTCTTGGAAGTTTTCTTTTAAGTTCAGCTACACTTACAACAGATTCATCCATATTTTTCAAAGTTTTCTCTACCATGATTACAGTATTAAGTGTTGGCCAATGCTCAATTTTATTTCTTAATTTTTGTTTTAACATTTTATACCATATATTGATATTTAATTGTTATCAATATATAACTATTATATACAAGTTAGTATTTAAATGTTTTGGTTTTAAAAAAAAAGTTTTTATAAATTATTGGTTTTATCTATATCTCTTCAAGAATAAAGTTGGGTTGATGAGGGGTTTTTGTTGTGGGAATTATTTTTTGGATATAATTCCTTTCATTTTCTCAAGATGATCTTTACGATTACCAATCTTTATAACAGGCAGATTGTACTTTTTTGCTTCTTTTTTAATATACTGATTGAATGCTATGACCCATTTAACTTCCCTTTCTTTTATGCTATCAGGATATTTTTTAGCATCATCCCACAATCCTCTAGTAAAAATTGTTTTTCTAACACGTCCTATATCCTCATCTATAAGAAAAACAGCTTTCACTTCCTTATTCTTTTTAATTAGTTTAGATGCTAAACTAGGCAAAATTGCTATTCCCTCTATAATAAAAGATTCCCAAACATAATCTGTTTCAATAATAGCCTTTACTCCCTTCCAAACATCTTTTCCTTCCTTATTTACAAATTTTACTATTTCTTTAGCAGTATTATCTGTTAAAAATTTAATCCCCATCTTCGGAGTTGCTTTATAGTGACCAAATAATGCAGGGTAATCTCCTTTTCTTACTATCTCTCGCATTTGTTCACGAATTGTATCAGTAGAAATCCAAGGAAATTTAAGACCCTCTGCAAGTTTTCTTGCAGTATAACTTTTACCAACTGTTGGAGAACCTCCAATTAAAATTATTCTTTTCATTTTTTCCTTAATTTTATCTCTCCTTTTTTAACAATGGCTTTAAGATTGTCGCCTGGTTTGAAGTTTTTATTTTAACCCTAATTCCTTTTTAATCTTTTCAGCAGTTTGTTTAGCTGATAAATTTGTATTATCTATTACTAATGATTTTTTATGAGGTATTTGTGAGAAAAAATCCTCAGTTTTAAGTAAGGTCTTTAGTTTTTCAGTACTTTTTATTTTTCCATGACTTTTTCTTGATTCATCCTTAACTCTTTCGTAAATTTTCTCTTTATTTGCACTTAATTTTACAAAATAAGTCTTGCCATTATTTTTTTCTATTATTTCTATTATTTTTGAAATATTTTTATCATCTAACTTTTTCACATAACAAAAGGTAAATATGAGGTTAATATTTTCTTTTGCAGCCATTTTAAATAATTCTCTCCTTATTTTTTCTACATATTTCCAAAAAGTTTTTCCTCCGAATTTTATAAATGGTTCTATTAAATCTACAGTCATATGATTATGAAAAATTTTAAAATTAGTTATTTTTTTTAATTCCTTTGCTACAGTTAATTTTCCTACTGCTGGAGGCCCATAAATTATTATTAGTTTCATTTCAATTTCCTTCCTAAAAACTTTTCAAGATTTTTCATTTCCTTCTCTTCCTATCCCAATAAGGAGATTTACATTTAGGACAAACTAAAGGTTTCTTTTTTTCTCTTGGAATCCATTTATGTTTACAACGCTCACAAATATAACCACTTAATGTTATTTTCCCCATACTCTATGATATATGATTAGAAGTATATAAATTTTGTTGATAGAAAAGTTTAAATATGTTATATACCTAATAGTAATATACTAAGAGGTAATAAGATGGAATGCTTACACAAAGAATTTTTTGCATTAGGGATGTTTGTATCTTTTATAATATGGTTTTATGCTGAGGTGGTTTGGAGTGTGATGAAGGGGGATTAAGGATAATAATAACAATCAATTCCTAAACTTTTTGCTAAACTTAAACTTTTATTGTTTGGAGATTCAATTATTACTCCTCCAAATCTTTTATAATATTTATTGATATTTTTTATAAACCATTTCCCATAACCTTTTCCAGTATTTTGTTTTGGAAAAATAACTACTGCAGCCAAAACAAACCTATCAAAAATAGGTTTAAATCTAACATAAGCGATACCTATTGTTAACTTTCCAAATCTAAAACTTTTATGTTGTAAAATCCAATAATCATAATTTTTGGTATAGGGAATTTTGAGTATAGCATCTGTATATAAATTAAGAAATTTATTAAGTTGTCTAAGAAGACTTCTAAAAATAATATCATCTCGAGCAACTAAGAGAATTTTTCCATCTTCTTCTAAAATGTTTTTGCCTGAAGGAATTTCAGGACAACCTCCAAAGTGTGTCCCTATCTTTAAAGGGCTATATGATCTAAAACAATTAGGACAAAAATTTTTAAATCTCCCTTCTATTTCAAATTTATAATGTTTTAAAAGATTACATCGAACAACCATTTTATTTTTTATTCTTCACAATCATCAATACAAATTTCTAACTCTGAAAGACAATCATCAATATAAAAATCTTCAATATAGCCATATCCTAAATCTTTTACAAATTTCGTATAATCATCCATACACCATTCAGTTTCATATACACAATCTTCAACGCACCATTCATAATCTTGAGTATTTTTAGAATCTAAAATTAGTAATACAACTAAAACAAAGAGAACAATTACCCACCATCGTTTATACCATTTCTTTTTATCCATTTTATTTTTTCTCCTCAACCTTATCTCTCATTAGAACTATAAAAAATTATCTAATCTAAAACAGAGTTTATCTTTTTTTAAACACTGGAAAATCATCAAAATGCTCATTAACATATTCTGCTTCTTTATCAGTTAATAACATTTCCTTAGGTATTTTAAAAAAATCCAGAAATTTCTGAAAGAAAGATTTTTTATACTTCTGAGGGTTAGTAATTTTGCATTTCATGTTAGCGCGTGTAATGTAGGAGCCTTCGGGCTCCTTATTTAATATAATTTTCTAGTAAGAAGATTTGGGTTTATTTAATTTTTGGTTTTTTGTTTCTAGCCTTTATGATTAAATATGTCAATAAGAGTGAAATTAATAATGCACACTGGAGTGATTCCATAAAAAAGAGTGTTTTGAGCAATCCCCCCCAACTAGAAGAGTTCGATTTAAGGTATGTAGCTAAGAACCATCCAAACATAAGAATAAATGCGCCTGAAAAAATATATCCAAAAGCTTTTTTTAGGTTTATGTCCTTATTTGAATAGTAGCCAATATATAAAAATATAAGGGCAAGAATCCCAAAAATAAACACTATGATAGGTAATTCATCAACTTTTCCACCAGTTTTTTTACCAATAAAATCACTAAAAAAAGCAAAAGATAGTAACAAATACAAAATTATTTTTATTAATAATTCTTCTGGTTCTTTTTCCATTTTAATTTTATGGATTACATGTTTTTAAGAATTATTGTATTAGAGGATTTTGGTTTTCTATATCTCTATAAATCTTAAGATGGGTTGATGAGTGGCTTAATTATGCTTATGATATATAGGTATTGTTTTCCAATTTTTCATCAATCTCTGTACTAACCTGGTTTATCCAGATGTTAATATATTTATCCAAGGGAGATATAGCTTGGATTGACATAATGTTTATAACTAAATCTTTATCTTGTTGTCTTATAAAAATGATAAATTATTTAGATTGTTCTTTATTATTTGATTTAAATTTATGTTTAATATTGAGTGAAAGGGGGTTTAAATAATTATGAAAAAAAATTTAATGATTTTTAGTGTTTTAATAGTGAGTTTGATGATTAGTTTTGTTGTAGCTTATGACAGTAGTTTGACGCTAGATAATAAAGAAATTGATGGAACTACTGGCTATTGGATTGCTATCAATGATAGCATAATAGCGACTTTAGAATATAACAGTATAGGTCAAGAACTTGAGTATAGTCTTACATCTTCTTCTTTTGCAGAAGATTATGTTTTGATCTATTATGCTGATGTAGACCCAAGATTTGAAACTTGGGGAGGAAATCCAGCATTGTTATTGGGAACTCTTCAACATGGAACAACTTCTTTAAGTGGTTCTATTGATACTGGAGATTTACCATATTCAAGCGATTGGAATCTAAATCCGGATCCAAATTATTGTGATTATACTAATGGTTACGATGATTATGCTTCTTGTTCAGGAGCAAAGATTTGGTTAGTTCCTTCAAAATACTATGATGAAAGTGAAAGGAAAGTAATAAGTTGGAAGCCAAATGAATTCTTGTTTGAAACTGATTTGATAAGTTTTGAAGATACTGGACCAACAATAACAGTTGTTGAGACACCATCATGGCCTAGTTGTGAATTATACCCAAATATATCTGCTGAAATTACAGATCCAAGTGGTATTAAATTTGGTTCTGTTAAACTAAATTACAGATATGATGGTTTTGATTGGGATCAAGTATCTTTTATGAACGCACCTGTTAATAATGTATATGAATTAGAAGTAAATTGGTTTATTCCAGAAGATAATCAACCTTTTGATTATTACATAGAAGCAAAGGATATATACAAAAATCTAGCTGTCTCTGGGAACTATTCATTCACATATGACTGTGCAGATCCAATTGTAAGTGTACTTGGTGCGCCTTCAGATTGGGTAATCCAGAAAACTGCAGAAGTAGATTGTAGTGATGACCCAAGTGATTGTGATGAAACTAGCTATAAATTAAAAATTTATAGTAGTAATCCTGGAAATTGCCCACAAGCTTATAGTGAATATGATTTGGGTAATTCAAAATTAATTACTGACTATTCTTGGGTATGTGCAACAGCAAAAGATAATGCAGGAAATGCTGGATTTTCAAGTCCTGAAGAATTTTTAGTTGATGGCGTTAATCCAACAGCTAATGCAAATGGACCATACTATTGTGATGAGGGTCAGACTATCATAAACTTACTAAATGCTTCGTCATCTTCTGATGAAGATGGTAAAAATAATGGTAACCCAATTGTGAGTCATGATTGGAGTAATGGAAAATCTGGAGTTTCTGCAGATTATACTTGTAGAAATGGAGGTAATACTGAAACAGTTACTTTAACTGTTACTGATCATGTTGGAAGAACTGGCACGGATAGTGCAGATATTATTGTGAGTAATGTTGCGCCTGTATTAGATGGGTTAGATACATTCTCTTGTAATGAGGGTGGCCAAGCTACTTTAGTTGCAAGTGCAACTGACTATGATGGGAGTTTAACATACTTTTGGACAATTAATGGAAGTACTGAGATTGAAGGCAAATCTATAACATATGATTGTGTTGATGGTCTTGCTGTAATTCTTATTTCTGTTCGAGTTTGGGACGGGGAAGATTCTACTGAAGGAATGACTACTGTAACTATTTCAAATGTGATTCCTGTTGCTAGTATTACTGGTGATAGTGTTGCTGATGAAGGTTCTGATGTTACTTTGACTGCTAGTTATACTGATGCTGGAATTTTGGATATTGATCCTACATATTCTTGGGACTTGAATAATGATGGTTCTGAGGATGGGACTGCTGATACTTTTTTGGTTGACTGTGTTGATGAGGGACAGATTGATGTTTCTTTAACGGTGACTGATAAGGATGGTGGTATATCTATTAAAACATCTTATGCTGTGACATGTAAGAATGTTGCGCCAACTATAGATGTTATTGCTGGTCAAGATATTGACGAGTGTGGAACTGTTACAATAGCTCCAACATTTAGTGATGAAGGAGTTAATGATGTACACGAAATAGAAATTAACTGGGGAGACACAACTGTTGACTCTTTTGTTCCTGCTGTGAGTGGAGATAGTTTTTCGCATACATATACAGATGATGGTGTTTACACTATTACTGTTACTGTGAGAGATGACTTTAGAGCGACTGACTTTACGACTATGACTGTAACTGTTATGAACATTCCACCTGTGATTGATTCTACTGGAGAGCCTTACATGGGAGTAATCGGAGAGATGATTACTTTCGAAGCTTCTGCAATTGATAGTTGTGATTCTGGTGAATTGACTTACAAGTGGAACTTTTTAGGAGGATACTCTAGTGTTAACACACATAAATGGGATGAAACAGGCGAAAAAATTGTAAGCCTAAAAGTTTGCGATTTAACTGACTGTGTTTATGTAGATGTGTCTGTTATGATTTATGACTATAAGATTGAACTAGACGCTGATTATTGTAATCTAATCTCAATACCATTAGTACCTGAAAGTACTGCTATAGGAGATGTATTAAATGAAGTAAACCCTGAATATGTTTGGGCTTACAAGGTTAATTCAGAAGGCATAAATGAATGGTCTTTTTATAGTAAAGATGGTGATGTAGTGGTTGGAGATCTTAGCGAGATGATTCCTGGATATGGATATTATGTCTGTATGAAAGCAGGAGAATCAGCTACTATTTATGCAAATGGTGAAAAGATGTATGGAGATGCTGAAGAAGGAAGCACAATTCCATATCCACCAACTGTAAGTTTAGAAACTAACAACTGGAATTTGATTGGAGTATATGGTACTAATGACCCAAGTATTGATTGGGCTTTAGAAACATTAACAGACCAAAGTGGTCATGAATACTATGATGTAATCTATGATCAGTATGCAAATTCTTATAGTGAAACACAACTCTTAGAATCAACAAAAGGATACTGGTTATCAGTAAAATTGATTCCAGGAGCAGAGAGTATACAATATAAAGCTTCATATAACATGCAAGAACCATTAGCGTAATGTAATTTTTATTTTTTTTATTTTTTTATTTTTTAACCCTAAGAAAGGGAGAAGGGGGATGGTAAGTAATATATTAAATAATAGTAAAGAATATAAACCCCTGAAAAATGATTAAAACAATGGAAAAAGGAATACTTGGGATTTTTTTTGTGTTAATATTGATTAATGGAATATTGGCTTTTGCACCAACACCTTCTGCATTTTATGGAAGTGTTCAGAATTCTGATGGAGAAGATGTTTTAGAAGGCTATATAAATGCAAGATTAAATGGGGTTCTAAGTGGAGTTAGTGAAGTTAGAGAAGGAACTTATGGTTATGGAAGTAATTCTCTTATTGTTCTTTCATATGACAGATTTGGAGGAAAAATTGAATTTTATTACGGAGAAGAAAAAATAGGAAAACATGATTTTATTGATATGGGGGTAACAAATTTAGATTTTATAGTAGATTCATTAGGTGGTTCTAAAAATCCCTCTGATGGGTTTTGTGATGTAGCTGCAGATGAATGTTCATATAATGCATTAGATTGTAATCCTGAAAAAACAGATGCTTGTTTAGGTAATAATCGTTGTGATGTTGAAATTGGTGAAAACTGTATGAATTCAGAATTAGATTGTGGGGCATGTCAGACAAATGATGATTCTTCAAGTAGTTCAAGTTCATCAAGTTCAAGTAGCTCAAGTTCTTCAAGCAGTAGTTCTTCTATAACTTCTACTACAACAGATGATAATCAAGATGATTTAAATCAAGATGATGATTCTGGTTTAGGGATTCTTGAAACTACTGAGCCGCCAAGAAGTTTTTTCTCTCGAATTACAGGAGCAGTAATTGGAGGGGGAACTGCTAGAATTATTATTCCTATAATATTCATTATCCTAATTGTATGGGCAGTTATAACTGTTTATATTAAAAGAAAGGCAACAGAAGTTGGTTCTGGAGATGTTTCTGCTGAAGAAGATGTTGAGGAAGTTGTTTAGGGTTTTTGTTGGCTTTTCATTTAAAGAGTTATTTCCTATATCCCATCTATATTACTCATTCTCTCTTCTAAAAATTTAGGGGGTTTTTTAATTCAATTCCTGTTTCATCTTGAAAATCATTAGCTATCTTCTCATTTTGTTCATTAGAGTATGAAGTAACTGTTAGTATAAGATTAAATCCATATTTTAAATTAACTCCTTTTAGATTTTTAGAAGCTACAACTATGTAATCATCCTCTTTTAAACATGCGTATTTTTCGTTTAAAGGGCTTCCTATTGGAGATTTAACAAAAGAAAGGTTAGATGATTTTATAACTTCCCCAAAATCCATATGCATTTTACTCACTTTTATTAGTGTAATTGGAATATTAAGGGATACCATTTTCAATCAGAACTCTCTTCTTAAGGGGTGAAAAGAGATGGATATTTGAGTTTTTAAGATTTTGGTTTTTTAGAATTTTCTACTTTTTATTGTAAAACTTATTAATTAGAAAAACAATTAGGGTCATAATTATGACTGCTGTAAAAATCAAAAACCAATTTACTTTTGTCTCTCCTGCTGATAAAATATCTGAAATTAGTATAAAAGAAATCACGAATAAAACAGTTAGTCCATAGACATAAAATAACCAATAATCTTTGACATGTTGATATTTCATTTTATAATATATATAATATAGTATAGGTAAAAGATTATTTAAGGTTTGGGTGTTTTTGAGAAAGGGTAAAATTTTTTAATATATGAATGTAATTTTAAGTTATGCCCTGCTCATCATTTAATCTTCTTAATACATCTTTAATTTCATTTATTGTTTTTTGTTGAGAATTTTTATCAGACATTCTTACAAATTTTATTAATAAATCACTAAGTTCCTCTGATTTTAATAATTTTAATTTTAATCCATCTGTAATAAAATAAAATCTAAATGATTTATATCTTAATTCTTTTATAACAATATTTCCAACTTTGCCAAGGGCTTTTCCTTTTTTAGGGTTTTCTTTTAAAGAAAACATTAATTCAATTATTTTAATAGATTCTTTTTTAAATTTTTTATTGATTTCTTTTTCTAAATGTTTTGTAATCACTACTCTTGCCATTTTTTCTTAGCATTAGATAGTGCTTTTTCAATAGAAATTGTATCTTCCTCATTCATTAATAAATCATGTAATTGCCTTTGTTTTGCACTTTTTAATAATCTTAAAAGTATGTCTGAATATCTTTCTCCTTTAAATCCAAATTCTTGTATTTGTTCTTTTAAATCAACAGGGATAGCAATAGTTGTATTTCCCATCTTATGTATTATTATAATTTATATAATAATTATAGTTGTTATAATATTTAAATGTTTTGGTTGTTTTGTTTTTTTATATTTTTATAAGATATTAGTATTTGATTATACTAAAAACCCTAAAATTTAAAAAGGGATATATCCTAGTTTTCATGCAGACTAGGCTGGCGGGGTAGCTCTCCGCTATTTGCTAGTGAGCTTTAAGCAAGCTGTAAGAGGGTAAGTGACATATTGATTAAAAAGTCTCTTTACAAACGTTGAGATTTTGTCCTTCTTGATCTTGCTTTTGCGAAATGGGTCAGACTTTGATCGGAGCAGCCCTAAACATGAGTTAAGATGCTTGAGGGGTCGCAAAGTTGAGGATGTATTGAGGTAGCTTTTTGACAGATATGAAGCAAACCCTTGGGTCTGCAAAACTTTCTTAGAAAGAAAGTTATTATCAAAGAATTTTGAGAGATATACTACAGATAAATTTATATATATAATTAATTAGATTCTAATATGGCAACTTTTAATGTAATAGTTGAACAAGATGAAGATGGAATTTTTGTTTCTGAAGTAATTGGTCTTCCTGGATGTCATACTCAAGGGAGAACTCTTGATGAGTTGATGAAAAGGACAAAGGAAGCTATTTCTCTTTACTTAAAATGTAAGAAGATAAACTTATTCTAACAATATTTATATACGCTGATTATTTAATATTAATAACTAGTATCTTATAAGCATAGGAAGAGATGCTCTACTGAGATAAGAAATAGAAGAACATAACTTAAAGATTTATAAAATATTAATAAAATCAAATAAAGAGGTAAAATGATGAATAAAAGAGGGCAGTTTTATATTCTTGCTGCGATAATAATTGTTTTAGCAGTTTCAGGCATAGCAAGTGTTAAAACATATGCTGCAACAAAACCAGAAGCAAGAAAAATTCAAGACATAGGTTCTGAATTAAGTGAAGAGGGTTCAAGAATAGTTGATTATGGAATTTATAATTCTCAAGATTTAACTAATCTGTTGAATAGTTTTACAGATACAGAATATGCTCCTTATTTTCT
>SDBT01018970.1_pt1 | contig 10789 bp, 9 predicted proteins | sample 2277101 | NCBI WGS metagenome assembly SDBT01 (sample SAMN10404973, study PRJNA504765) | marine sediment metagenome | isolation source: marine sediment core GS10_PC15, 103 cmbsf | place: Arctic Ocean: Southern Knipovich Ridge | collected 2010 | reverse complement strand
ATTTGGGATCGATTGGCTGGTTGAAAATTTTATTTTAAAATCTAAATATATTTAAAATATCATGAAATTTTTGCTTTTATTACGTAATTATTAATAATACTGATAAAAGTAAATGATTAGATTGATGGAAATTTAAATTATATGTCTGATTATTCCAAAAAATATCTCATCACAAATCTTGTATGAAAAAATCGGTATGAAAAAAATATCAGATCTTTAATAATAATAAAGTACTCTTCAAAATATCACATTTCATACTATAGATTTTTTTTTCTCCAAAAACTACACTTTCAGGAATAGAGATTATCATAAATGTATCCATTTCAAGTAATAGAAATGATAAAGATATTATCTTCTTAAAATATTTCTTATCTTGAAAATTAGAATCTCTATTTAAATTGTTTAGACACGATCTTTAAGAAAAAGATAAAAAATAGGATTAATTCTGCTACATGACTCTAAAATTAATCTTATTTTCTCTCGATCTATATGAAACGATTAAAAAGTCTTGATATGCTTCGTGGATTAGCAATGTTATACATGGTAGTAGGACACTTGGTTACATGGTGGCCTGTTCCTGAGGAAAAATGGATTTTAATTAGTTATGTATCTATTCTTTCCACATTAGGAGCTGTTGGATTCACTTTTATATCTGGAATAAGCACTATGATATCATATAGAAATAGAATTATAAAAGTGGAAAAGGATGAAAATTATAGTTATTCTCAAATAAAATATGAATATCTTTTTAGAGCAGCGTTTATAATAATTCTTGGTTTATTATATAATATTTTTGCTGCGATTGCATTCCAAGATCTCTCTCTAATATGGACGTGGTTCATATTATTGACTATAGGTGTATGTCTTTTTATGTCATGGCCATTATTAAAAACATCAAAAACATTTAGAATAATTATTGGAGCACTTATTTGGATATTTAATCAAATAATCTTAACTCTATTAACTCCATTTAAGGACCAATTTAGCTTACTCGGTATTTTATATCATATTTTATATAATAGTATAGACCAAAATATTATATTATCATTTTTCACGTTATTTATAATAGGAACAGTTATCGGTGACATAATCTATGACTTCTCTCTTATTGATAATGAATTAGAAAAGAGAAAAACTGTCAAAAAAAAGCTGTTATTCCCCTCTTTGTTAATAGGAACCATTCTAATTGTGATTAGTTTTTATTTTTTATTACCTTTTTTCTTTACGGAAGAAATATTATCAATAAAATCAAATTTATGGTGGTTAATTTATTCATTAGGACTTGAAATGATTGTTATTTCAATTTTCATAACAGTTGATGTGTATGAGTTATTTAAGCCTAAAAAGAGCTATAGGTTTTTATATTATTTTTCTTACTATTCTCTAACTGCTTACCTATTACAAAATATTAATTACTTCTTTTTTTATCAATCTTTGCATTGGTATAATCTTTGGTTTTTTATTCTAATAACAGTAATACTATACGGCATATTTTTAAGGTTCGCTCATAAAAAATGGGGTTCGAAACTGTCTTTAAAGGTGCAAATTGGAAGATTAGCATCAGGAGCGACTCGAAGGGTCATGAAGAAATCTAAAAATAATTAGTGGGAATAATTTTTTAATTTAAAAATATTACTTAGGTATTAGGGTTTTTACGTGAAAGAACAGTTTCACGAAGAATTTACATAATTAATTTTTCCAATTCCTCGATTTTATTTGATAAATAGTCAATACCTTTTTGCCAGAAGGAAGAATCATTAAGGTCAATACCTATTTCGGATAACATTTCTTCAGGAGAAAATGAACTCCCAACAGAGAGTAAGTTAACAAATTTTGGCACGAAGTCTTCTTTCTGTTCAAGATAAAGTTGATATAATGAAATCACTAAAAGATTAGACATGTTATAAGCATAAACATAGAATGGGACTTGTAGAAAGTGTGATACAACAAAACAATAATTCGCATAGTCTTCGTTGATATTGCTTATAGAATTACCAAACATTAATTCCATTTCTTTTACAAAAATGGCTTTAATTTCCCCTACTGTTGGTAGCTTTTCTTCTAATAAGTCATGAATTTTTTTTTCAAATCTATAAAATGCATTTTGTCTATGGGAAGTAGCAAAATTAGTCTCAATAAAATTACTTAACAATGAGATTTTTTCTTCTTTTGATAATTCTGTATTCATTAAATAATCAAAAATTAGGATTTCATTAAACACAGATGCTATTTCTGCAACAACTAAGGAAATGTCTATATTTATAAAGTTTTGATCTCTTTGAATATAATAAGCATGAAAAGCATGACCAAGTTCGTGAGATAATGTGCGAATTGAGTCAATATTACCTGTAAAATTAACGAAAACAAAAGGATAATGCTTTAATTTTCCATTTGCGCAAAATGCACCTCTATTTTTTCCTTTTCTTGGTGTAGCATCTATATGATCTAACTTTTCCATTTTTTCTACTATATCTTTAAATTCAGGAAGAAATTGTTCATCGGCATCTTTAATTAATTCTAATACTTCTTGGTAGGAATATTTCTTCGTGACCTCTCCTACTGGTGCATACAAATCAGAAATATGTAATTCTGTGAGATTCAGGATTTTTTTCTTTAAGTTATAATATTTCTCAACTAAAGGGTAACTTTCAGTAGTGACTTTTCCAAGTATTTCGACATTCTCATCTTTTACCTCATTTTCTAGATTTCTTCTAGCTATTGGTTTCGTAAATTTCTTTTTCTTGCTTTCTAAATCCCAATCTTTTAAGATGTTATTGAATATGTGAGTGAAGATCATTTCATTCTTTTTGTATTCTGACATCATTGTACTTAAAGCTTTGTAACGAAGATCTTTATCCCCTTGATACATAAAAGCAAAAAGTTCTGCTTCTGTTAATTTCTTCTTTTTTCCGTCTACTTCAAAATCAAACATGAAACTGCTTTTTAATTCACTATAAAGCTTTATAAATCCACTTACACCAGTAATATCTTTCATTAAAATTATTTTTTCTTCTTTTTCAGAGAGTTGATGTTGTTTTTTTAATCTATTAAATTTAAGAGCTTGCGAATAGTTTGCTAATTCTGGAGCTTTTATTAGTTCTATAAATTTGTTATCCGAAATCTTATTTAACTCTAAATTAAAGAATAAGAGATTTTCTTGAATTTTAACATTAAATTCATCCATTTTTGAATAAAAGGATTTTATTTCATCATCTAAAGAATTGGTCCGATATAGTAGTATAGAATAAATTTGTAAGTAAAATAATTTTTCAGAAATTGTTTCATACTCTTTAAACCATTCTAAAAGTTGTTTAGAAGTAAGTGAAGGATTCTCTACATTCCCTTTGACTTTTTGATTAAATTTTTCAGCTAATTTTACTAAATCTTGAAGGTCTTTGTCTATTACAGGATCGTTGATATTATTATAGAAGTCACTTAAATCCCATTTGATAAGGTCTTTTGACATAATGCAAAAAAGAATTAAGTATTATTGAATTTTACTCAAATTGATCTTACAAAAGTAAATGAAAAACAGTAAAAGCATAAATTTGTTTTATTACTCATGCGTATACACAGCTTTCATACATCAACTTTCTTATGATTTTTGTTTTATTGAAAAAAACACTAATTGAAACTAAAAGTTCACTCATATTTTGTTGCTCTCGTTTACATAATTGTCTTTCTTTTGGTGCTTGCCAATTTATTACATATTTTCTCCAATTAGAATCATTTAATTTTTTTGAATGAACCCCAAAAAATACAAAAATTTCTTTCTTATTTACATAACCACTTCTATTTTTGATAATAAAATGAGGAACCTCATGTAAATACATCCTTCCAGCAATCATGTAAGAAAGTAGAGAGTGATGTCCATCAAATAAGATCCATTCCGATTGCCCTGTCTTTACTAATTTAATATTTGGTAAACCACGTGGAGATAAAATATCTTTTCCATTTTTTATTTGTTTTACCATTGTTCTTATCTGGTTCATACTCTTAATGCCATTAATATTATGAAGGTTCATAATTTCTCCCAATAAAACTAGTTCTTTAACTTTATTGATTGTTTCTATTATTCTTGAACCAGATTCTTTTTCAAACTGATCTACAGTATCATAAATGCTATCACTTTTATTTCTTAAATGAACTTTTGTTGATGAAACACGGATTAGATTTCCATCTTTAGATTTACACGGATATATTAGTTTCACGAATCTATAACTCATCTGTATTAAAATATATTTAAACTAATTTATAAAGCTTTTATGAGTATTTTAGCCAAATATTGCATATTTTATCAATTATTGATAAAAAGCTATTTATACAATTCAATTTTACTCGCTATTCTTTAGTAAATTATTAAGAAACAAATTCTCCCCAATAATCAAGAAGTTCAATTACTAGTCATGAATTAATAAGAGAATTAATAAGAAAGAGATCGTTATACAAGATCATGGTAAGAGTACGAAAAGAAAGAATTCTTTTGGAAGCAACTGAGAACGAGTTTGAAAATCAGGCAGTATTAAACCCTACGATGGTTCAGCAAGGAGATACATTACATATGTTCTATCGCGCTGTAAAAGAAGGAAATTATTCTAGTATTGGTTATTGTAAATTAAAAGGACCTTTTGATATAGTAGAGAGGAGAAAAAGCCCTATTTTGTTTCCTGAACATGATTATGAAATACATGGTACAGAAGATCCTAGAGTCGTTTTACTTGATGGTACTTATTATATGTTTTACACGGCTTATGATGGAAGTAATGCGTTAGTAGCATATGCAACTAGTAAAGACCTAAAGATTTGGGAAAAACATGGAATAATTTCACCTAAAATGAGCTATGATGAAGCAGGGCATTTTTTTCGTTTATCAAAACTAAAAGAAAAGTATTATTTCTTTTTATCTTATTATAAGGATGTCGTTGCCGAAGATGTGCTCTTATGGGAAAAAGATTCATTCATTTTTCCAAAAAAATACAATAATAAGTTTTTACTGATCCATAGAATATTGCCTGATATTCAAGTTGTTAGTTTCGATGATTTTAAAGATTTAACAAAGGTTTTCTGGCAGAATTATCTAAAAACTTTAGGTGAGCATGTTCTAATGGAGCCAAAATTTGGATTCGAATCAAGAAATATTGGTGCTGGAGCACCATTAGTAGAAACTGAGAGAGGTTGGCTCATGATATATCATTCTGTAGAGGATTCTAATAAAGGTAAGGTGTATCACGCAAGTGTTGCTCTCCTTGATAAACAAGATCCTTCGAAAGTGATAGGACGGCTTAAAGAACCTCTCTTTTCGCCAACTGAAGAGTATGAAAAATTTGGGGATGTAAATAATGTTGTTTTCCCTTCAGGCACCGCAGTATTCGGAGAAAGACTCTATATTTATTATGGAGCTGCTGACAAGAGAATAGCTGTAGCATCGGTAAACCTACATAAACTTCTTCACGAACTTTTGGCGTCTGAAGTAGAAGTTGGGATTGGCTTTTTAGCAGGGCAGGTTTTTAACGTTACAATTAAAGAAGAAAAAAGTTTAACCCAACTTAAGAATTTATTAAACCAAAACGAAAATATTTTATTGATGGCAATTGGTTGGTTAGCAAGGGAAAATAAGGTTCTGTGTAGATTTGATTCAGACGAAATTTTCATTCGGTCAATAGAGTAATTATTGATAGTAAAATAGTTCAAATGTTTAATTCTTAATTTACTTATTAGCTTAACTATTTAAACTATTGATATTAAACAATATATATGAGAAGGTATCCAAATCTTAAAACTGTTGCTTTTATTGGCAATTATTTACCAAGGAAATGTGGAATTGCAACTTTTACTAGTGATTTGTTAAATGCTGTATCTACTGAAGCGCCTCAATTAGAATGCTGGGCGTTGGCAATGAACGATATTATTCAAGGATATCCTTATCCAAGTCAAGTTCATTTTGAATTGAATGCTAAACTCTTAGCAGATTATAAGTTAGCTGCCGAATTTCTTAATGTAAATAAAGTTGATATTGTTTGTCTTCAACATGAATTTGGAATATATGGAGGAGAATATGGTAGTCATATTTTAGCTTTACTTAAAAATCTTAGAATGCCTATTGTTACAACATTACATACTCTTTTACCAAATCCTAATCTAAAACAAAAAGAAATAATCAATACAATAGTAAAAATTTCAGATCGAATAATTGTTATGAGTAAAAAAGCAGAGATGTTTCTAAAAGATAATTATAACGTTTCTAAGGATAAGATTTATTTAGTTCATCATGGGATTCCAGATTTTTCATTTATAGATCCAAATTTTTTTAAAGACCAGTTTGGAGTAGAAGGAAAAAAAGTACTAATGACGTTTGGTTTGATCAGTCCTAGTAAAGGAATAGAAATAATGATTGAAGCCTTACCTGATATTATTAAGAAATATCCTGATGTTATATATATAGTTTTAGGTGCTACTCATCCAAATTTAAAGAAGGAACAAGGTGAATCTTATCGCCACTTTCTTCAAATAAAAGCTAGAGAGTTAGGTGTGGAAGACCATATAATATTCCATAATAGATTTGTAGAATTAAAAGAATTATGTGAATTCTTAGGAGCGGCAGATATCTATATAACTCCATATTTAAATAAAGAACAAATTGTTTCTGGAACATTAGCTTATGCACTTGGAGCTGGTAAAGCTATTATTTCTACACCTTATTGGTATGCTGATGAAATTTTAGCTGATGGAAGAGGGATAATAGTTCCTTTCAATGACTCTAAATCTATAGCTAATCAAATTTGCTTTTTATTAAAGAATGAAGTTGAAAGGCATATTATGAGGAAGAATGCCTATATGTTCGGTAGAAATATGATTTGGAAAGAAGTCGCTAGAAAATATATAGAGATTTTTGATGATGTTAAAGAAAATCGATTATTACATCCAAAAACTATATTTCAGAAGAAATATTTGAGATTTACTCCATTTGAAATGCCATATCCTAAATTTGAGCATATTTTTCGTTTAACGGATGATGTTGGCCTCTTACAACATGCAAATTATATAATACCAAATCGTTTTCATGGTTATTGCACAGATGATAATGCTAGAGCACTAGTAGCAGTATTAATTGCTCAAAAATTATCATTTGAAGAAGAATTTTTGAGAAATTTTGGATATAAGTATTTAAGCTTTTTATTATATGCTTTTAATGAAGAAAATAACCATTTTCGTAATTTTATGGGTTATGATCGTACATGGATTGAAGAGATGGGATCTGAAGACTGTCATGGTCGAGCAATCTGGGCTCTGGGCGTGACAGTCGCATTATCAGAGAAAAGAGAAGCAAGTGACATTGTTTTAGATATTTTTGAAAAGGCTGTGAGTACTTTATCGAACTTTAATTCTCCACGTGCCTTAGCTTTTGGTTTAGTAGGAATTCATGCTTATTTAGAAAGATTCAGTGGAGATATTAAAATTAAACGTTTTAGAAAAGAAATCGCTAATAAACTATTTTCTTTTTATTGCAATAATGCTTCCGATGAATGGCCTTGGATTGAAGATATGCTCGCCTATGATAATGGGAAGATTCCACATGCTCTGATAATGTCTGGACAATGGTTACAACGAGGAGATATGGTTGAAGCAGGAATAAGATCATTAGATTGGTTAATTCAAATTCAGACTAATAAAAAAGGACAATTTTCTCCTATAGGGAACAATGGTTGGTATCCTAAAAATGGAGAAAAAGCAAGATTTGATCAACAACCAATCGAAGCCCAAAGTATTCTTGAAGCATGTGTTGAGGCTTATAAAAGCACTCAAGATAAAAAATGGATTGTTAATGCACGTCGTTGTTTAGAATGGTATTTAGGACGCAATGATATGAATATTTCTCTTTACGATTATAAAACTGGAGGATGTTATGATAGTATTACCCCCACTGGAATAAACAGAAATCAAGGGGCAGAATCTACTTTAGCTTGTTTACTTTCTTTTTTAAATATGTATTCACTAGATAATATAACAGAAATAGATTTAGGATTAAAAATAATTGAAAGTGAATAATGTGCCAAATCAATTTCTTATTACCTTGCTAGACTTGCGCTTTATTCAAAAGGAAAGTTATTCGAATTCGATAATAAAACAGAATACATCATTAAATAATTTCTACTTCTAATTATTCCTAAATTTCGAGCTAAAAAAGAGGATAATTTTTTCTTTATGAAAGCACTTCTAAAATTTTCGTTAAAATACGCGCCTTACCCCCTGTAGATTGTAGTAAAAGCTTTCCACATACTAGACATTCTACATCAGTCGCGGAACATCCAAAAATTATTTGTGGGTTCCCACAATTTAGACATTTTACTCGTAAGAATCTACTTTTTGGCTGTGGAATAATTTTTTTTTTTTCTTTATAAATCATTATAATTTTCAACTTTTATACTTCTTGTAATTCAAGACGTTTTACACGATATGATTTGGCATATTGTTTTTTGCCACAGTCAGGACACTCTAATAAAGGAACGCTCCTTTTATTAAGCTTCGCATTTTTGTGGAATATAGGTTTTGGAAAACTTCCATAGCCCCTTTTCTTCCTCTCTAATCGACGTCTTCCTTGATTAAGCATTCGTTCCTTTCCCTTTTTATACAATGTTACACTATGTTTTTTATGTGATCTACATTTTGGGCAATAGCGATTAATAGTTTTAGGATACTTCAAAATTGCTAACCATGAGTGTATTGATTATCTCTAGTAATAATTTACAAATTTTAAATTTTATTGATTTCGCATGTTTAAAGAAATACTATCAAAAATTTATATCCCTGAAAATTTTTATAATTAATGATGAAAGAATTTTAGACTTTCCCTTTGACATTATTTCAATATCAATTCCATTCTTTATACATAATTTTCTTAGGTGTTCTTCTAATGTACTTCCTGTATATATTTATAAACTTAAATATCCTATTATCAATATGATGAAAGCGATTGTATACAAAAAATACGGTAAATTGGAGGATTCCCTATGAGTATCGAAATGCGCTTATCTGGTTTTCTCTTTCTGTTTATTATAATTACAAACGTTTTAAGTGAGAGACTTGGTACTAAAACATTTAGTGATTTGGACTCAGACGCTAAACTGCAAATGATTAACAATGATCCAACAAAATTTAAAATAAGCACCGTGTTACTGCTCATAGAGCATGTTAGCATAATTTCTCTTGCTGTAATGTTGTTTATTGCTTTTAATTCCAGTAACATAATTCTTGGAATTATTTGGACTATCTCTCGATTTGGAGAAGGCTTGATCCAAATCTACAATAAAAAAAACTACTGGGGACTTCTCAATATAGCAAGACAATACTCAGGTACTAGTGGTGTTGAAAAAGATACGTTAATTGATTTATGTCGTAGCATTCTCAAAACAAAAAATGATAGTTTCACATTTGCACAACTCTTATTCTCCATTGGTACGCTCGCATACTCAATCCTGTTTGTTACAACCGGAGTTGTACCAGCAATTATTGGATGGTTTGGAATTGTTGCCAGCATTATCTATGGTTTCGGTAATGGGATAGGCTTTGTAAAATCTAACTTTAAAGTCCTGTGGAGCTTCGGGGGTCTGTTAATTTTGGTTTTTGAAATAGTTTTAGGAGGATGGCTATTATTTTTTTCATAGATCATCCCCTAGCGGACGTGGTAGAGGGTGAATTGATTCTAATAAATCCCGACTACCATAATAAAGTAACAGACACAAACTACGACCAAGGGACTCTCAATACTGATTCTTAAGAGTTTTAGGATACTTAAAAATTGCTAACCATTAGTGTATTGATTATCTCTAGTAGTAATTTACAAATTTTAAATTTTATTGGTTTTGAATATCTATTCTTTTTTAATACCCAAGGTATAATAAAAAATAATTTAAATCTTATTTACATAATCTTAATAAAAACATGTCGGTTGAGAAATTAAATGTTTAAAGAGAAATTTAGCGAAGGAATAATAAGCGCAAAACAATTTGATAGAGAAGATATTGAATATATTTTAAAGAAAGGAAAGTATATGATTGATATTAAAAATTCAAATCTTCTTCAAGGGAAAATTCTAGCTTCACTATTTTTCGAGCCATCTACTCGCACTCGACTGAGTTTTGAGTCTGCAATGTATAGGTTAGGCGGAAGCGTAATAGGGTTTCATTCTAGCGATGTGTCTTCTATTAAAAAAGGTGAAAGCATTGCAGATACAATTAGAACAGTAGAAAACTATTGTGATTGTATAGTAATGAGACATTCACTTGAAGGAGCTGCAACATTGGCAGCTAAATTTTCTAAAATCCCAATTATTAATGCTGGATCAGGAAGCGGTGAACATCCCTCTCAGGCGTTATTAGATTTATTAACTATTACTGAAGAAGTAGGATCTTTAGACGGGTTGAATATCGGTTTAATGGGGGATCTCAAATATGGTAGGACCGCTCATTCATTATCGATTTTATTATCTAACTATAATATAAATATTTATTTCATAAGTCCGGTTGAATTGAAGATGAGAAAAAGGGATAAAGATTTTCTACAACAGCGAAAAATTAATTATAAAGAGATTATTGACTACAGAAAAGTACTAAATACGTTAGATGTCCTATATATAACACGAATCCAGAAAGAAAGATTCATAGATTTAGAAGAATATGACAAAGTTAAATACATTTACAATTTTAGGAAAGAAGATCTTAAAAATACAAAAGATAATTTTAGATTAATGCATCCATTACCTAGGATAACTGAAATTTCTCCCGATGTTGAT
>SDBT01018969.1_pt1 | contig 10789 bp, 9 predicted proteins | sample 2277101 | NCBI WGS metagenome assembly SDBT01 (sample SAMN10404973, study PRJNA504765) | marine sediment metagenome | isolation source: marine sediment core GS10_PC15, 103 cmbsf | place: Arctic Ocean: Southern Knipovich Ridge | collected 2010 | reverse complement strand
TCAGGTTGCAACAGAAAAAGCGAAAAAATACGAAGCAATCACTCGTAGGTGAGGGAGTGAAAATAGTGTTTTTTTATGTGAAATGACAAGTAGCATCGAAGAAAGTATGTAGATAGTTTTCTATAAGTCATTATCTGCGCGACAAAAAAAGATATATGATCGTTTCGAGGAAGAACGTTGCAAAGAAATTGAGAAACGAAAAGCAAAAGAAAAAGAAGAGGGAATAAAGAAGAAGGCTGAAGAAGAAGAGCAGAAAAAAGCGTTGTCACAGACACAATCGCAAGCAAAAAAAAAAGATAGTAGTAGTTGCGGATTAATGTAGTGCGAGAAGTTGCTGTTGGTTTGGCAAGGTTATAATTGTACGTGTAACGAGTAAACAAAGAGACTAAATATTATTTAGAGGGGGTTTTTGCCATGTTGGGTAAGCGTTCAGTGTGGGAGTGTAATAGTAAAGCGGTTCTTGTGATTCTCTTATTAGTATCTTCAACGTCTTCGTTTTGTATGGATAGCTTATCTGGATACTTTTTTTCTGATAGTCGAAGTGTAAACACAACTTCTGATGAGGATAAAATTTTTCGATTGCTACACGAAGAATTAGAGAAGCCAGATGATATAACCGAGAAACCTGAAACTGAAATATCGGATAATGGTTGTGAGAAACATGACAACGATGATCTTCCTGAATGGCTTGTTGAGTCGTGTATAAAAAATATGCCACCACTTTTAAATTGTATTTATCAGTATTTGGGATCGAATGCTCCCGACGATCCAAAACAAAGAATTTCAACATTCCATAGGTTTTTATTGGTCGGGCCGCCAGGGACATCAAAATCGGCGACTGCCGAAGCAATAGCACAGCGGCTTGGTTTCCAAAAGAAAATTATTGCGGCAACCTCTTTGCGTGGAAAATATAGGGGGCATACGGTGAAAAAAATACATAAGTTTTTTAAGCGGCTCAAAGAGGATTCAAGAAAACGGTTAGTGAAAACAATGCTTATTGTCAATGAGATTCATAAGCTTTTTGAAGGCCATAATAATGAACACACAGATAACTCTGAAGCCGCGGCCAGTTTTTGTGGAGAAGTGGACGAACTGGAGCGATATTATCCTAATATAATCAGTGCTTATACTGCAAATCACATAGATAAGTTACCTCCAGAAATACAAAGTAGATTTCGAGGACAATGGATTTGGGTGCCCTTATTGAGCGGGGAACGCTTGTGTGAAGTATTTGATACCATCATTGCACACGACCCATCAATTCGACTTGACGAGTCAATTAGTAGAGAGGATCTTTTGAAGTTTTGCTCCAAAAGTGAGGAATGCTCTGTACGTGATGTGAAATTACTCATTGATACAGCAAAAATATTTACCTATGCAGATCCAGCTGATGCTGATTGCATCGTGCTAAAACAAAATCATTTTGACCAAGCAATTGTTCAGTTTGATGATCCCCAAAAGATAATGAAGTTTGGTGAGGATCAGATAGATAAAGACGAACAGCGTCATCGAGAAAATATAGATCTTCATGAGCGACATTTTGTACAGCAAAAAATAATAGAAGTTAATGATTTGATGATGCCAACGGAGACTTTGGCTGATGGTCGATTGAAAAAATTAAGAGCTAACTTTTCTGATGAACAGAAAATTATAATGGATCGATTGCTTGATGAAAAACAGCAACAGGCTGTGACAGCAAAAAAGAAGGAAGAAGCAGAGCGGAAAGCAAGAGTTGCAAAAAAATGTCAGGAGAAAAAAGATAGTGTTTGTAGTGTAATGTGATGATAATTGAGAATTATATGATAAATAAAAAACAGCTATTTATACTACTAACATTAACCACTTCATTATTTTCACTTGCTGATTCTCCGGAAGAAATAGAAAATAAAAACAAAATTTTCGAGTACTTACACAAGGAGCTTTTGAAACCAGATAATGGTTGCAAGGAAGAAAACAATGATACTGTTATACGGTATACACATAAAGAAACAACTGATTCGCTGGAAATTGAAGATTGTCTTGATAAGGTTGTTTTGCCGAAGTGGTTGATGCAATCAAGTCTTCAAAATATGCCACCACTTTTGAATGGAATCTTTAATTATCTTAAATTTCACAGACTTATCAATCCCGTTCCTTCGTATCACAGATTTATACTTGTCGGAAAACCAGGTGTGGGTAAAACAACTCTTGCACGAGCGATTGCGCAATCATTGGGTTGTGAGGTTGTTTTCATACATGCCTCATCGTTGCTGGGCAAGTATCGCAATCATACGGCGATTAATATGCGGGATTTATTTCGCAATATCAAATTGGATTCTTGCAATAGGGTGGTGATTATTGATGAACTTCATAAGCTTTTCGAAATGCATGAAAATAAGCGAACCGATGATGCTGTTAATGCCACAGCATTTTGGAATCAGATTGATGAAATAGAAAAACATAATCCTAATATCATTGTCATTGGTACGGCAAATAGTGCAGAGAAGCTACCATCAGAAATAAAGAGCCGTTTCCATGGCAAGATTATTACTATGCCATTACCTGATAAAAAGCAACGACAAAATGCGTTTGAGGAGATTGTCTTGCATGATGCATCGCTACTGCTTGAGCGCTCCGTTGACAAGGCGTTTATTCAGCACATGGGATCTCGATTAAAAAACTTTTCTCTTCGTGATGTGCAATTGGTAGTTGATGCTGCAAAAATGTTTCGATATGCAGAATTAAATTATATAGATGATTCTGGGAAAATTTTACTGGATAAAAGACATTTTGATCAAGCGATTAAGCAATTGGAATCTGAAAGCAAAGAAAGCTTTTATAAAAGAGCGAAGCCAGTACTCAAGAAAATTGGTGTTGGTATCCATACGGGAGCAGAGGTGGGGTTTGTTTTAGGTGCAATAGTATCAATTAGACAGTTATTCAGTTGGAAGTAGAGCAACACGTGAGGACATGTTAATATTTTGGCTCAGTAGCTCACATTACATTATATTCTTTAGAGGGGTATTTCGTGGTTTCTTTTCATAAAAAAATAATTATTTTATGTGCAATGTTCTTTTCTTTCAACCTCCATACTATGACTACGAGGGAAATGTATACATTGCCACCACTTTCCCAATTTTTAGCTAACAATTGCGTGGATGTTAATCATAAAACTGGTCAGTGGCATATCCATTTCCCTGGCATGCAACAGTATATGACACTTTCTATGTCGCAGATTGGGGAAATAGTAAATTCTATGCCGGATGATGCGAGAGCGGTATTTCTTGAGAAGCGAGATATAAAGCAACTTATTGCCTATATGTACAAAAGCGGAGCTATTTCTCCCCAGATGTTACAGGTTCGTCCTAACAGTTCTCAATCTACTCAAGGTCCTCGTCATTTTGAGTATGAGGATAAAATGAGGCACATGAGAGAATTGGCTGGTCATCATCATTCTGAGAGAGCGCCGCAGCAAGCAGTTCCTTTTTTAGTAAATCCACAAGATGTACATCAACTTGTATTGGATGGACAATATTCAACAATTTTAAAAGAAACAGATCCGAATTATATTGAATATTGTAAACTGCAAATAGCAGGAGAGAAGGGAGTGTTGCAGGAAAAGCTTGCAAAGCTTGAAGAGCAATCGAAGCATGCAGGATGGTTTAAGAACGTTGAGTATGAAAAGCAGCAAATTGCTACGCTTAAAAAAATACTCGAGAAGGATATTACTGACTTTTTTCACAAAATTAAACATGATTCATCGTTAGAGGTTGCGAAACATTTAGTGAAGAATATGCAAAATCGATACGAGCATGGGCTTTTGAGCAAGGGGATTTTTGAAGCTGCCCAAAAATTATTACACGCGAGACAAGACTACCAACAAGAATTGCGTCGCATTGCCTATGAAAAAAAAAAAGCTATTCTTCAAGAACTCAAAATCGATGCACAATCTTGCATTCTCAATAGCCTGGAGCAAAGCAACGATCATAAAGCTGTTGCAGCCGGTATTTGGCAAACGGTAGATCGAGTATATACAACCGCGTACAAGCACAACTATGATATTCATCCTGAGGTTGATTTTCAAATTATAAATTCATTAAGTGAACTTGAAGTGTCAACAAACCCACAAGAGTTTACGTATCATATTGCTACGATTGATCATTTGCTTCATGATATTCAGAATCAGACGGCCAATGCTTTGGATCAGCACCCTACTATCTTGGAACGTTCTCCTGAATTGCTGGCCCGCGGTGTTCAGAAATACTTTGAGTATCTTGCACCAACGGAAAGTGAACTTTCGTTTATATGTGATCTTGCATGTTACGTATCAGATGTAACGATTGGTACAGAGTATCTTGCACCTGAAGTTTATGAGCAACGCATACAGCAATTTTGGAATACGATTGATAATATTTCATTCGAAAATCTCTCACAACTTTCTGCTGAACATGTGCTCGATGCAACGATGTATGTTGCAGCGCGTGCTTCATGGGCATGGGGTGCAACAAGGGCACTACCACTTCTGAAACACTTGAAGACGGTGAGCAGTTCTACAGCGAGAGTATCAGCTGTTTTTGCGGATAAATTTATTAAGGTGTTTGATAATGTTATTGGAAACAGTCCCGCAATTATTAATGCTGATGGCACTGTTATCTGGAATGCATCACAAGAGGTAGTGGCTGAATCACATCGAATAATTCAAGCGTTTGATGGGTTGAAAGATAAAGTTACAGGCAAAACTCCTCCGGAAGTTGTTGATAATTCTGATAAGGTGTTGAGTGAAGAAAAGAAATTAAAGTCAAAAAAAGTAAGCGTTTTAATTAATAAGGCTACTCCCAAAGCGAAACAGTCAACAGGCCCTGCAAATCAATATGAATTGAAGGGTGATTATCAAGATGCTTTGAAAGATTTTAAATCATTGCAGCCTCAGAATGTTGTTGATGTTTCTCAGCTTAAAGATGGATCAAAACTATTGGGGCAATTAGAGGATGGCACTATTGTTATGGTGAGAAAAATTAGCAGTAGAGGAAAAGACTACAGTGGTGGGCCAACGCTTGAAATTAGAATTAGCAAAAATAATCTAACAAAATTACGATATTTATAAATCAAAAGGAAGAATGCAATGCAAATATGGAAGCAGTGGATTCCGAGCGAAGATATTTATGATTTAATGATTGCAAAGAGTACTTCTATTTCTGAGAGGGGAGTAATTTTTGGTTTTGAAAATAAAGATAATTCAAAGGTGGTTAAGATTCATTTTGAAGCAGGGTTTTTATCATTGCGAGAGTCAGATGAATTTTGTTACGAAAAATCGTTTGAAGATTTAGCTTTATATTTTAAAAAGAATAAACCAGAAGATTCTAAACCGTATTTTTTATTTACGATTGAAAATTCTGAGTATATCCGATCCTTTCGAAAAGAAACATTGGGGCTATATGATGAAGTTAAAATTCAGCATTACGTGATAATTACAGAGGATATAGTTTCGGAAGTTTTATCGACATCAGCTCCTAAAATTGAAATTGCAAATAAGGTCTAATATGGAAGTATGGAAAAAATGGAATCCCTTAAAAAGAACTATTTCAAATCTTTCTCTTAAAATTTTAAATGACGTAGAAGCGCTGAACATAATTTTTAAAGATAATGATGAAGATATAACATTCAAGCTTGAAGGAGGATGGTTTTCCTATAAAGCAACGAACAAAAAAGCTTTTTTAAAAAAGTTAGAGTTTTTGAGAAGGCAGAAAGATATATCAATACCAGAGCATACGCCTTTATTTATCGTTGAAGGGTCAGATTACTTGAACTGGCTAAAAGAAGAAAGTCACGGAGTATATGAATATGGAAATTTTAATATGCAGCAATTTGTTTTTATAGGTTCAAATTTAGTATTTGAGGTGCTTGCAACTTGTGAACCAGAAGTTGTTATCGAAAAAACTGCTTAATTAAATATGGCTATTTTAGTAGAGATAAGAAAAATTACTGAAAAAAATGCTGTTGGTTACTATAAGGTTTCAATGGGTGAGTCCCCTGAGTTTTATATGGGAATAGATAAAAAGCAAAAAATATTAAAATTTTATCCAACACAAGATTTTATTAATCCTATAAAGATAATTGATTGTCAGAACGAGAATGAAATTGTAGGAACTCTTCCAGGCTTCAATTCGATTACATATTCACGAGCATTGAGTCAAGCACTTAAAACTTTTGATATGGAAGACTTTCCTGATGTTTTGGATTATATTGCTTGATCAAAATTTTATTGCCTAATTCTCATTTTCGACTATTAACATTTTTTATACACACGGGTTTTACATTGAAACAATTGATACACATATTTGCTTTTCTTGTGATGACAATAACAATTGCGAACACATATGGTATGAAAGGAAACGCTCATCACAACTCAGCGTTTCCATTTTCAGGTCTTCCTAATGAGTTATGGCTTGATATTATAACGTTATCAAGCCAGGACGGTGAAGTGCATCAAGATAGTGATGCAGTGGAACAAGCTAGTATTACATTGCAAACAATAAGAAGGGTGTTGCCTTTGAAGTTGGTTTGCAAGAGGTTGTGCGAGGTTGGTTCTATGGCAATTAACGACCTTCTTTTTCGGGCGGAAGAAGGCATGAAGGAGTTTGGGGGCAAAAATGAGGTGCTTGGGCGTGCAATAAACAGTGAAAAGGAAGCGGTGGCACGATTATGTCTTGGTCTTGGTTCGAATATAAATGCTATTAACTACACGCAAGATGTAGTGGTTTCTGCGCGGAGTATGAAAAAAGAAACTTTGCTTACGCGAGCAATTAAAGAAGCGTCAGTCGATCAAATAAGGTTAATCTTAAAATTGGGTGCTGATCCAATGCAGCCTAATGCCTATGGCGATGTGCCAATTGATCTTGCATTTGATATAACAGGAAAAAAACTTGCGTGCGAACTCAAAGACAACGGTGGTGATCAAGAAAATCGATATCGGTATACTGGGGATGAAGTATGGCTGAGTGGAGATCAGTATGGGCGTGTATATGGCCTGAAACGGTTAGAGCAGCAATCGTATGAAAACTCTCTTTTTTTAAAATACGTGTGGCACAAACCGTGGGTAATGTTTGGCGCTGGCGTTGCAGCAAGTGGTGTTTGCTATTGTGCGCATACTCTATGGAAGGTGTACAAAAAAAGGAAACGAAAGCAGCAGTTGCAAGTAAATTGGGAGCAATTTCAACAAGAGGTTCAACGGGAATCCGCTAGCAGTCTACGCTCTTCGAGTTACGTTTGAAATAGACTATGCCGGATGGGTACGGCTTATTAAAAGACTACTCCTTCTTTGAGGGCTTGATCTAAGTATTCTTGAGCAAGTTGATGTTCACCTTTGCGTTCATACAGTTTTCCTAAATGATATAAGGCAACTACATCGCCCTCCTTTAATGCCTGTTTGTAGGTTTGTTCGGCTAAGATCAGTTCGTCTTGATATTCATAGATCGTTCCTAATGCGAGTATATTACCTTTATCTGCAGCCTCTTGATAACATTTTTTTGCGGTTTCCGGTTCATTTTGATTTTCATATATCTGGCCAAGTAGATTTAATGAAGAGATATCGCCTTGATCAATGGCACGACTTAAATATTGTTTTGCTACCTCGAATTGATTTTGTTTCATATATATCAGGCCAAGCAAAAATAGAGCGGTATTTTCTTCTGGAAGATCTAAGCATATAAGATCAGTGTTCTTTTCCGTAGTATCGACATGTTTCCCGCACAGGCATTGTTTTCCTATAACCATTTTAAAGCAGAGTTTTGCCTGTTTGAGTTGATTTTGATTGTAATATATCTTACCAAGCATATTTAATGCCGGTGTATATTGAAGATCAATTGCTTTTCCTAACGTGCCAATGGCCAAACTTGTGTCTCCTTGATCCATATGTATCATGGCAAGTTGGCAAAAAGCATCGAGGCATTCTTTATCAGCGGCGCGCTGATAGTATTTTTTGGCAAGATCTAATTTTTTTAATTCGTTATACATGGTAGCAAGATAATACAGCGCATTAATCTCACCTTTATCAATTGCTTGCTTGTATGTTTCTTCGGCAAGCTCAAACTGTTTTTGATATGCATATAGATATCCTAAGCCAGTGAAGCCAAAGATGAGCCCTTTTTTGATTGCTTTTTTGTAGTATTTCTCAGCGGGATCAAACTTGTTTTGATCGCTGTATATGTTTCCGAGTGCCATGAGCGCTTCACTGTCTCCTAGTTGGCCAGCCAAGTCATAATATTGTTTTGCTTTTTTTGTATTGTTTTGCTGAGTGTACGCATCACCGACTTCTCTGAGAGCTTCCCCTTCTTGCTGTTTTTGAATGAGGAGAGGATCTAGCATGTATTTCTTTTTGCTATGTAAACAACTTATACCACCGTTTTCTTGAGCGCATTTAAGATAATATTTTTGTTTATCCTTTTTACCCTGTTCTTTATAGATTGTTACCAGATTATACATGGCTTCTACTACACAATGCGCTGTTGCTTTTTCGAAGCATTCTATTGCCAGTTCAATATTGCTTTGTTTGTAGTGGAGTATCCCCAAGTTGTTTAGGACTAAATAATCCATTTTTTTCGTTGCTTGTGTGTAGCATTTTTGAGCAAGATCGAATTTTTTTTGTTTGCAATATATACCTCCTAAATCTATGAGCACAGAAAGGTCATCCTGATCAGGAAATTCCTTGTAGGTTTCAATGGCGCGGTCTAGATCTCCTATTTTTTGATACATTTTGGCAAGAGGAATAAGTGCATCGCTATCTTTCATCTGCTTTGCTGCTTGCAAATAGTTTATTGCAAGATCATATTGTTTTAGTTCGCGACATGCCTGCGCTAACTCAAGCAACTTGCTCGAGTTATTAGGGATTATTTCTCCTTGCAGGTATTGTACTGCAGAGTCGATAGTGCCCTGCGATTCATATAGAATGGCAAGATAATAGGAGTGGCAACGTTCTTTTTTTGGTGCAGTTAAGGCTGCTTGTTTAAATGCAACTTCTGCTTGTTTTATATTGCCTTGCAGAAAAGATAGAACACCTTGATCAAGTATACAGTAATAATGTTCTTCCGATTCTGATGCTTGCAAATTGGAGATGAATTTTTGCAGATATTTTTCTGCTAGCGGATACTTTTCTCGGCTATAGTATAGTTCAAATAGTTGGCCAAGTTTTTCTGCCACAAGTGACGGTTCTTCAGAGGTCTGTTTTGATTTTATATTTGTTGCATAAAGAGAGGTTGTTAATGAAATGCTTATGAAAAGAAACAGTAAAATATGATTGTGTTTTTTCACGATAGCTCTCCAGGATAAAGGTCTTTCATCTTTTTGTAGTTTTCATCGCGCAGTACTTTCAGTTTGTGCATGTAAATGTTGGCAAGATCAAATTTTTGCTGTTTCTTATAGATGGTTGTAAGATGTTTACATGCATCTTCTTTAAATCTTGCGTCGGATGATTCTTCCAGAAACTTGTAGTATTTTTCGGCTTCTTCATATTTTCCTTGTTTTTTGGCTAATCCTGCTAATCCATACCGCGCCTTATCAGGGAATTCCTCCATTATTTGTTGATATGCTTTTTTTGCTAAGTCAAAATTACCTTGTTGTATATATATTTTTACTAAATATTCTGTTACGTCATATCTTACAAAATTTATGGTATAACGATTCTCTAGGTTTAGAGCTATCGCTTGCAGAAAATATGGCAATGCTTGATCGTATTGCTTTCTTTCAAAATACCCATATCCCACCCAGGTAAGACAAATAGTTTCGGAATATGTGGCAATGTGTTTTTTGATAAGTTTATCAAATGCTTGAGCAGTTATCGTTGCTGGGACTTCGGTTCCCATAAATGCATATTTCAGGTGATACTGTACTGCATTTGTATCACCTTTTGCATGTTCAATTAATGCCAGATATGCATGGTATTCTATATTAGAATCAAATACTTTTCTATAACATAAGGCTCGAGTCAGATCTAGCTTCCCCTGTTTGTAACAAGTTTTGGCCAGATCCGCGAGGGCATTATTAGAGCATTCGCCTGTATCTAAAGCCTTTTGGTAAAAGTGCATTGCGAGTTCGAGGCGTTTTTGTTTTTTATAGAAGTAAGCGATATTGCTGTAGATATTATCTTTGTAATACGAACTTTCTACTTGAGGCTTAGGATATTCTAAAGCTTGACGATAACACTCTTCTGCTTGCTTGTTCTTACCCATGGCAAAGCATATATCTGCAAGCACAGTCCATTTTGATAAATGCGGTATTTTTTGAAAAAGAACATCACAATTACTTCCTAGTTTTTTTGTAATTTTATCGTATGTTGTAACGGCATTTTCTATACCATGATCCAAAATGGCAAGAGTCATACAGGCGAAAGGATTTCTTTTGTATGCGGCTTGCTTAACATATTGTTTTGCTTTGGAGTAATTTCCTTTTTTTGTGTATTGATATCCCTTATCTAGAAGCGCTTGACTGGATCCCTCTGCAATAGCAAGCTTGCTATATTTTTTTGCTAAATCAAGCTGTTTAGTTTTGAAATAATGAGAGCTTAGCTGGTGAAGAGATGATGCGAGGTGTGAATCTGAATATGTATATAAGGTTGAAAAGACTAACAATAGGTATACAAGCATTTTGGTCATGGGTTCCTTTCAAGGGAAATAATTATTTGTAGTAAATTGTACAACATTGAACATCGTACATTTTTTCGCGAACTTAGTTTTGGTATTCCGTTTTATTGGGAAGAAAACCTATTCTACCATTCAAATGACTTGAAAATTCCGCAGATAAAAATAAATAATAATTT